>Ga0210384_10000504_pt1 | contig 59606 bp, 58 predicted proteins | sample IncBWH2MmetaG_FD_160574 | JGI IMG/M metagenome (GOLD analysis project Ga0210384, IMG submission 160574) | Forest soil microbial communities from Barre Woods Harvard Forest LTER site, Petersham, Massachusetts, United States - Inc-BW-H-2-M | ecosystem: Environmental > Terrestrial > Soil >...
TGAGGAGGGACCGATGTCACCGAGCTCGAAAGCCACGTCGCAGACCACGTCGAAGGGCACGCTGCTGCTGGACGACATCGAGAGCCCCATTGGTCGCATCGCCATCGCGGCCCGGGAGGGGCGTCTCTGCGCGCTCGAGTTCGGGCGGGCGCGCCTCGAGCAACAGCTCGCCCCGCGTTACGGCGGGGCGCCGCGCCGCCGCGCTCGCGACCCTTTCGGCATCAGCACGAGGATCCGCGCCTATCTGGCCGGCGACCTGGCCGCCGTCGACCACATTTCGGTCGAGGCGGCCGGGACCGTGTTCCAGCGGCGCGTGTGGCGCGCCCTCCGTCGAATTCCCGCCGGTCGCACCATGACCTACGGCGAGCTGGCCCGCGCGCTCGACCACCGCGCAGCGGCGCGTGCGGTCGGCGCCGCGAATGGGCGCAATCCCATATCGATCGTGGTGCCGTGCCATCGTCTGGTGGGCGGTGATGCGTCGCTCACCGGCTACGGCGGCGGGCTCTGGCGCAAGCGCTGGCTGCTGCGCCACGAAGGGGCGCTGCAGCCTACAGGATCGCGCGGAGCAGGGCGATATAGGCCAGGACCACGCGCCGATAGAGCGGATCGATGATGTAGCGGGTTCCGCCACTCATCACCAGCAAGAGCAGCAGGAGCGGTCCGAACTGCTCGAGAGAGTGGAGCAGCGAGCCCCACCGCGGAGGGAGCAGGTAGGGGAGGAAGTGTCCGCCGTCGAGCGGAGGCAGCGGGATGAGGTTGAAGATCCCGAGCAGCACGTTGAAGTTGAAGATCGCCCGCAGGATCTCGCCGAGCGGCCCGGCCACCGCCTCGAGCGCGACGGCACGCGTGACGAACGCCCAGCCGAGCAGCGCCAGGAAGGCGACCACGAAGTTCGAGGTCGGCCCGGCGGCGGCGATCCAGGCCATGTCCCGCCGGGGATGCCGTAGATTGTAGGCGTTCACCGGGACCGGCTTGGCCCAGCCGAATCCGGCCAGCAGGAAGGCGACCGCCCCGAGAGGATCGATATGCGGTAGCGGATTGAGGGTCAGGCGCCCCTGCCGCCGCGCGGTGGGATCTCCGAGGTAGTCGGCGACGAGACCGTGGGCGAGCTCGTGGACGGTGACCGCGATCAGGAACGACGGAATCAACAGGACGATCTCCTGCAGCCAGCGGATGGGATCGGAGAAGAGGAGGTCGATCATCCGCTGCTCGGCGGCACACGCTCCTCCGAATCGGCGTTGTCGGGGAGGGGATTGCCCGGAATGTGATAGCTCTCGTCGAGCCACATTCCGAGATCGATGAGCCGGCAGGCGAGGGAGCAGAAGGGCCGGTGAGGGTTACCGGTCCATTCCCGGCGAGTGCCGCATCGCGGACAGCGCACCGGGCGGGCGGCGCGGGTGTCGAGGCGACTCACGGCGCCCATCCTAGCCATCGGGTTCGCGTACTGTCAACTCGCTCGCCCGTCCGCTGCGCCGTCGAGTCCATCTCGTCGCCGGCCGGCGTTGACATCCACGGTGGGCCGGGAGAGGATACGGCCGTGTTTCGTCTGCTTCCGCGCGAAGAGAAGTTCTTCGATCTGTTCGAGCAGCAGGCGTCCCACATTGTCTCGGCCTCTCGCGTCCTGGAAGAGCTGACCCTCGACTACGCCGACGCCAAGAGCAAGGCCCAACAGATCAAGGACCTCGAGCACGCCGGCGACACCCTGACCCACGAGATCGTGCGCCGGCTCAACACCACCTTCATCACGCCGATCGACCGCGAGGACATCTACGCGATGGCGAGCCGGCTGGACGACGTCCTGGACCTGATCGACGCGGTGGCCGACCGGCTGCTGCTCTACAAGATCAAGGCGCCGACGGATGGCTGCATCGCGATGGCCAAGATCATCGTGAAGACCGCGGAAGAGACCGACCGCGCGGTGCGCTGCCTGCGCACGCTGTCGCCCTTCTACCACAAGCACGCGGTGGAGGTGAACCGCCTCGAGAACGAGGCGGACCGGCTGCTGCGCGACCAGTTGGCGGCTCTGTTCGAAGGCGGGACCGACGCGATCGAGGTCATCAAGTGGAAGGAACTGTACGAGACGATGGAGTCGGTCACCGACCGTTGCGAGGACGTGGTCAACGTGATCGAGGGCATCACCCTCAAGATGGCCTGAGTCCGACCGCTCCCTCCCTATGAGCGGGTCCCTGCTGCTGATCAGCTTCATCATTCTGCTCGCGCTGGTCTTCGATTACATCAACGGCTTCCACGACGCGGCGAACTCCATCGCCACCGTGGTCTCCACCCGGGTGCTGACGCCCATGCAGGCGGTGGCGTGGGCCGCCTTCTTCAACTTCGTGGCCGCGTTCGGGTTCGGGGTCCAGGTGGCCCGCACCGTGGGCAAGGGGGTGGTCGACTCCGCCGTGGTCGACCACTGGGTGATCCTGGGCGCGCTGTGCGGAGCCATCACCTGGAACCTCGTCACGTGGTACTACGGCATTCCGTCCAGCTCGTCGCACGCGCTCATCGGCGGTTTCGCGGGCGCCGCTGTCGCCAAGGGGGGATTCGGCGCGCTCATCCCGAGCGGGCTCTTCAAGATTCTCGCCTTCATCGTGCTGGCGCCGGTCCTCGGGATGGTCCTCGGTTTCTCCTTGATGGTGGTCACGCTGTGGACGGTGCGGCGCACCCGACCGAGTCGGGTGGACGGCCTGTTCCGGCGTCTGCAGCTCCTGTCCGCGGCCGCGTACAGCTTGGGTCACGGGACGAATGACGCGCAGAAGACGATGGGCATCATCGCGCTCCTGCTCTTCTCCGCCGGTTACCTGGGTCCCGACTTCTACGTTCCTCTCTGGGTGATCCTCGCCGCCCACGCGGCCATCGCCCTCGGCACCTTCGCCGGGGGCTGGCGTATCGTCAAGACCATGGGCATGCGCCTCACCAAGCTCCGCCCGATCGGTGGTTTCTGCGCAGAGAGTGCGGGGGCCCTGATGCTCATCGGCACCGCGGTCTTCGGCATTCCGGTGAGCACCACGCACACCATCACCGGCTCCATCGTCGGCGTGGGCGCCACCCAGCGGCTGTCCGCGGTCCGCTGGGGAATCGCGGCGCCGATCGTCTGGGCGTGGATCCTCACGATCCCCCTCTCTGGAATGATCGCCGCGGCGGTGTGGTCCGTCACCACGTTACTCATCCGATCCAGGTGAGCGCGCCCCGCTCCCGCGCCGGCTCGATGATGGCGGCCGTGGGGCTCGGGTTGCTGTTCCCGATCGGATGGCTGCTGGCTCATCTCCCGGCGAGGATGGGACTCGCGACGGGTCGCCGCCTGGGCGACCTGCTGTGGGGGATCCTGCCCCGGCGGAGGGCCATCGCGCTGCAGAACCTCGAGCGGAGTTTCGGGAAGGAGCGCTCTCCGGAAGAGCTCCGGCGCCTCGGGCGCCGGTCCTTCGAGCACCTCGGCATGAATCTGGTCGAAGGCTGCCGCTACTTCCTCCGTCCTACCGAAGTCATGGTGTCGCAGGTACGGGTGGAGGGTGGGAATCATCTCGTGGCGGCGGCAGCACGGGGCCGTGGCATCCTCGTGCTGACCGCCCACTATGGCAACTGGGAGCTTCTCGCGGCCGCCCACGGGCTCACGGGTCTGCCCCTGTCGTTCGTGGTCCGGCCACTCGACAATCCCGTGCTCGATGAGCTGGTCGAGCGCTTCCGGCGCCGGACCGGGGCCGAGATGATCACCAAGCGCCGCGCCCTGCGAGAGGTCCTCGAGGCGCTCCGGCGAGGCCGTATGGTCGGCATCCTCCTCGATCAGAACGCCACCCGCGCGGAGGGTGTCTTCGTTCCGTTCTTCGGGGCGCCTGCCTGCACCTCGAAAGCCCTCGCGGTCATCGCCCTGCGCACCGGGGCCCCGGTCGTGCCGGTGTTCCTCCGTCGCGAGACGGACGGACGGCACTGTATGGACGTGGGTGCGCCGCTGATCCCGCCGCTCGACGGCGACGTCAGCGCTTACACCGCGATCTTCAACCAGGCGATCGAGGCCGCCATCCGGCGCGCTCCGGAGCAATGGTTCTGGATGCACGCCCGGTGGCGTACCCGTCCCCGGGAGGCGGCATGATGACGCCTCGGCGCGGCGCGGCAGCATCGCGTTGATCGCCGCCCTGTTGATGCTCGCGTCCGGGACGCGGGGCGTGGCCGAGCCGGATCTGACCGGCCGGGTTGGCGCCTACCTGAAGGCGCACGGCGACAAGGCGGTCGGCACGGTGGCGGCACGGGCCTACGGGGATCCGGCCCGCCCGACCGGAGCCCCCGAGCCTTACGTCTCGATGGCCGTCACGCTGGTGCCGTACTCGGCCGTCTCCGAAGCGCAGCTCGACGCAGTAAAGAGCGGCATCCGCGACTCCGTCGACGGCTGCGTGAAAGCGGTCGCCAGGGTCGGGACGGCCCGGGTGGACTATCAGACCGCTCGATGGTGACCTACTGGCGGGCCCGGGTCGTGGTTCGAGCGGGGGAAACCGTCGAGATCACCATGAATGACCGGTGCGCGTGGATGACCGCCGGGCGGCAAGAAAGTGGCACTCCGGTGGCTCTCCGCGCCCCCAATCCCGCGGGGCCCCAACGCCGTTAGGGCGCCACCCGTGAAGCGGTGGCGCCCTAAGTCATTCCCGAGTCTAGCGATAGGGGCGACGGACGGTTACTTCTTGTCGTCCTTCTTGTCCATCTTATCCATCTTGTCCTTGTCCATCTTATCGCCCTTCTTGTCCGTCTTCTTCTTGGTGCTGGACTTCTTGTCCGTCTTCTTGTCCTTATCGGTCGTCTCGCTCTTCGTGTCGTCCTTCGGGGCGGGCGCTTGGGCGAAGGTCTGCGGAACGGCCAGACCGATGCCGAGCGAGAACGCGATGCCTGCAACCAGGGCAACCAGTCTCTTCATGTCTGTGTCACCTCCTTTCACAAGAGTCAAAAAATCCTTTTCTTAAAGGCGACTTAGAATAGGTGTAGCATTTCCGCCTGTCAAGAGTATTCTCCCGGCCGAGCTCGTGATCAACCTCGGTTGACCCTAAATGGCGGCTCGTGATAAGAAGTTCATGCGGTCCCTTTACCTGATGCACTCACGAATCCGGGCTCTCCTGATGGGAGTAGGACTCTTCGCGGCCAGCAACCTGGCGGTGCCAGGGGCGGGCGCGGGAGAGCCGGCACCGGACCCGGCGCTGATAGCCGACACCGGTACCGAGCCGGCGGCCGCGGTGCCGGCCGAAGACGCCGGCGTGGCACCGGTCCTCCAGCAGCCGGTCGCCAGCGACGGCGCGCCCGTCGACGCCACGCCCGACGTCGACCTCTGGGCCGAGTTCTTCGCCGCCCCGGTGCCGCCGGCCAGAACCGAGCCGGGCTCTCGCGGGTCGGCCCCCTCCCGGGCTCAGGTGAGCACCCCTCCGGCGGCCTCGGCCAAGACGGCCTCGACCTACCAGATCCAGCAGAACGACCACGTCCAGTTCTTCCTCGACCAGTTCCAGACCGGGTATCGCCGCGCCGTCGTCGAGCGCTGGTTCACCCGCTCCGGCCGGTACCTGCCGATGGCCCTGGACGTGTTCAGGCAGAAGGGATTGCCCGAGGAGCTGGTCTTCACCGCCATGATCGAAAGCGGCTTCAACCCGGTCGCGGTGTCGCGGGTCGGGGCCAAGGGCATGTGGCAGTTCATGGCTCCCACCGCCCGGCGCTATGGGCTCCGCGTGGATCGCTGGCTCGACGAGCGGCTGGATCCCGAGAAGTCCACCGTGGCGGCGGCCAACTACCTGAAGGACCTCTATTCGATCTTCGGCTCCTGGGAGCTGGTGCAGGCCGCGTACAACGCCGGTGAGATGAAGGTCCTCCGCGCGATCCAGGGCACCGGTAGCCGTGACTTCTGGAGCCTGACCCAGACTCGCTTCCTCATGGATGAGACCAAGAACTTCGTCCCCGCCATCCACGCGGTCGCGATCATCGGGAAGGGGCCGGAGCAATACGGCTTTGCCGTCACTCCGGAGGAGCCGCTCAGCTACGAGCAGATCACGGTGCCCAGGGCCACGAGCCTCAAGCACGTCGCGAGCGTCTCGGGCATCCCCTTCGACGAGCTGATCCGGCTCAACTCGGAGCTCCGCCTCAAGCAGACGCCTCCGGATGCTCCCTATCATCTGAAGGTCCCGCTCGGCAGCGCCGCGGCCCTGCAAACCGGCCTCGACCGAGAGGCGGAGGCCCACCGGAGCGCGTCCGCGGCGCGCACCGCGGAGCGGGGCAAGCGCAAGGTCCAGGTCCAGGCGCCGGCGGCACCGGCGGGCATCCACGTGGTCCAGCCGCGCGAGACCATCGGCACCATCGCCAAGCGCTACGGGGTCTCCGCCGAGCAGCTCGTCCGCTGGAACGATCTCGAGCGCGGTGCGCGGATCTTCCCGGGCGACCGCCTTCGCGTCGCCTCGGCCGCGCCTCGCCGCGAAGAGCCGGAACAGGGCGGCTTCCGCTAGACCGTGAAGGTGGAGGTCCACCTCACGGCTACCCTGCGGACGTATCTTCCGCCGGGCACCCGCGGCGATCACGTATCGCTCGACGTCCCCGACGGCACCACCGTCGATCAGGTGGTACACTCCCTGCGGATTCCATCCGAGCTGGAGCGTCTGACCGTCGTCAATGGCCGCGACGCCGTCCCCGATCAGGTGCTGTCCGAGGGTGACGTGCTGTCGCTGTTCCCGCCGCTGGCCGGCGGCGCCTAGCCACCGAAGGAGGGGCGCGATGCCCACGGTCAGGCTGCGGGATGCGGCCGAGTACCCCGACGAGGCCCGCAAGGTCTTCGAGCTGTCGAAGACCTGGTTCAACTACGACTTCCCGCAGCCGCCCGCGATGAGCCGGGTGATGGCGTGGGATCCCGCGTTCGGTGCTCCGCACGGCCGGGCGATGAAGCGGGCGATGGCCCCGGGCGAGTTCACGCGCGGGGAAAAGGAGATGGTCGCCGCGGTGGTCAGCGGCGTCAACGCCTGCAACTACTGAGTCCGCGCGCACACTGCAGCCGGGAAGCTGCAGGGGATGAAGGAGGACGCGCTCTGGTACGAGGCGGCCCAGGTGGTCGGCATCACCAACGCCCTCAACGTGGTGGCCGACGCGCTGGGCCCCAGCGGGCTCGACGGTATCGAGCCGGCGGTGGGTGACGCGGGCGCCCTCTTCGAGGACATTCGCGCCTTCTACGGGGGGGCCGAGGTGCCGCTGCCGTTCCGGTTGATGGCCCACGATCCGACCTACGCGGCCGACGTCTGGACGGCCTGCAAGCGGGCATTCACCGACAATCGGCTGAGCCGCCGGCTCAAGGAGGCGCTGGCCTTCGCGGTGTCGCTCACCTCGCGCTCGGCCTCCGGCACCGCCTTCCACCTGGCCGAGATGAGGCGGCAGGGGATCGGCGCGCGCGGGGTGATGGAAGTGCTCGGGGTGACGCAGATGTTCTCGAGCTATACCAAGATCGCCGACACGCTCCAGCTCGAGCCCGACATGGGCGACATTGCGCCCGTCGATCACTCGCCCGCCCCGGGTGGGCGTCAGGTCAGCGGAACGTCGCGGGCGAAGATCTCGAAAGGCGAGCGGCGGGTGGCGTCGAGGGCATCCCGGATGAGGGGCTCGCCCGCCCCGGCGCCGGTCTCGAGGAGGGTCGCGAAGAAGCGCGTGTAGAAGTGATCCGGGTACACCGTGACGGTCACACGGAGCGTGAGGCCTGGACGATCGAGGGCGCGCGCGTAGCTGAGCACGAAGCGCCCGCCGGGCGGAATGCGAGTGTCCGCGACCTCGCGAGAGAGGTCGAGCGGGACCTGGCGCCCGATGATCCCCTCCTGCAAGCTGTCGGCGACCGGTCCGCCGTCGACGCCGACCAGCTGGGCTCGCACCACCACCTGCGGGGTCACGTAGGTCGGGAAGTAGTGACCGACCCGCACGCTCGAGACCGTCACGGTCGCCTGCAGGCGCTGCCCGGGACGATAGGTGCGCCGGTCGAGCGCGAGGCTCACCCGCACCCCTGACTTGACCATCTCCGGGTCGTGAATGCCGCGCCATCGATGACGGCGATCCGGCATGTGGCAGTCCTGGCACTGCAGCCCGCTCCGCGCCGCTGGACTACCGCGCCACTCGTCATAGGTATTCTCGAGCGGCTTACCGTTGAGGCTCGGGCCGCTCGGCCCGAACTGGTGGCAGGTCGCGCAGAACTCCGCGTGGAGGTACGCGGTGACGTAGGTAGCGCCGCGGTGGGGCAGGGGCTCGCGCGGGGTGCGGAGACCCTGGGCACCGGGCCGGGGCGGGGGGCCGAAGCGCTGGTGTTGCCGCACGTGGCAGCTCGCGCACACGATGCCCTGGTGCTGGAGCGCGGGATCGAAGGCCGGATTCGCATCGAGCCCGCCGGGGCGCCGTGTCCACTCCGACTGCTCGGCCAGGGGCGCGTGGCAGGCCAGGCACGCCCGCGCCGCGCCGGGATCGCGTCGCGCCATCTCCACGAGCTGACCGGCGACGCCCGGCCCCATGCTGCGGGCGTGGATGCTGCTCCGCCAGTCTTCGTACTGGGCCGGATGGCAGATTCCGCAGTCGCGCGGGGCCAGCGATCGCTCGATCGGCGCGAACGAGACGGGCGGCTCACCTTGAGGAGGAATCGGCAGGCGCCAGTGACGCTCGAGAAACTCTTCGTCGGCCGGAGAGAGCGGACCGAGAGCGCCGGCCGCGCCGGCGCCTAGAGCCGCCCGGCTTCCCGGCAGGAGCGCCAGCACGATCCCGGCCAGGAGCAGACGGGGCCAGACACGGCTCATCAGCGGAAAGCGTAGCATGCGGGCCCGGCCCTCCCGCCCCGCTTCCCGGCCGCTCGGTGGTACACTAAAACGCCCGATTTCAGGCGCAGTTGGAGCAGCGGAGGCGTCTAGGATCCCGGTGGGCCTCCCGGACTTCAAATCCGGCGTCCGGCTCTAGACAAGTCGGAGGTGGGTTCGACTCCCACACGCTTCCGCCACCCGCCTTCGCCCACGGGCCCGGGAGGACGCTCGGATGGCGAGAGAAAAGACGACGAAGGCCAGGACGCCGCGGCCGGCGAGCCGCTCCGTTCGCCGGCGCCGCGGGTGGGTGACCGGCCTCACGATCGCGGGGGTGGCGGCCGTCATCGTCGGCTACTTCGCGTATCGGGCGGGCGCCGACCTGCCCGGTGTGAAGTACGAGGACCTGGGCAACGCGCACATCCAGATGATCGGCGAGCCGCACGTGGCCTACAACTCGGATCCGCCGACCTCCGGCCCGCACCTGCCCTACATCGCGCCGTGGGGCATTCACACCGAGCCAATCCCTCGCGAGCTTCAGGTGCACAACCTGGAAGACGGCGGGGTGGTGGTGCAGTACAGCTGCGCCGCCCCGTGCCCCGACCTGGCGGCCAAGCTCGCGGAGATCGTGCGGCGGTACGAGATGCAGGTACTGCTGGCGCCGTATCCGGGCCTGCGCACGCGCATCGCGCTCACCGCGTGGACGCGGCTCGACGCGTTCGACGACTTCGACGAGGCGCGCATCGTGCGGTTCATCCGGGCCTATCGCGGCATCGACCACCACAAAGGGTAGAATGGTGGGCATGACGCGGGCCTCCTACGGTCACGGTGCGGCGCTCCTCGCCCCGCTCGCGCTGCTCGCGCTCTCGGCCTGCTCGGGGCCGGTGATCTCACCGCTCGCGCCGCCGCCCTACCGCGACGAGGCGCCCGCCAGCTTCGACGCGACCTGGCGCGCGCTGGTTCGGGCTCTCGCGGGAGAGAACGTCCCGCTCCGGGTGGTGGCCAAGGACTCCGGCGTCATCGCCTCGGACGATTTTCTCTCGCCCATCGGCGTCTATGCCGACTGTGGCCGGATGGGCGAGGTCATGCTCGAGGGCGACGCCCTCGTGTCCTTCACCCTCTTCGTGCAACCGGGGCGCGACGGGGGCACGATGATCCAGGTGAACTCGAAGATGAGCACGCACGCGTACTGCCGCGGCACCTGCGGGAAGCCCAAGACCGATCGCGTCTTTCAGTGCGTCTCCAACGGACGCTGGGAGGCCAACCTGCTCGACTCGGTTCGCCGCCTCGTCAAGGAGTAGCCGCGGTGGCCCCCCGACTTCCCGAGCTGATCAAGCGCGCGCGGCGACTCGCGACCGAGCGCGATCGGCTCGTGCAGGAGCTGGCGCGCGAGTGGAGTGCCGCCCTGCGTGGCCAGGGCTTCTCCCCGCGCGACCTCGACGAGCTCTGGGCCGGGCTCACCGAGGACGCGGTGCGCCGGCTCCTGCGCGCGCGCGCCGAGGGCGCGAGTCCCGAGGCGATCCGGCGCGAGGCCCACGAGGTCATCGCGCGCGTCAAGGAGCGCGTGGAGACCGAGCTTGCCGCCGGCGGATAAGCGCGAGCCCGCGGCCGGCCGCGCGGCGGTGCAGGCGCTCCTGCGCGGGCTGCCCTCGGTGGACGTGGTCATCGGGTCGCTCGCCGGCCAGCGCGCCCTCGCCGGCATGCCGCGCCCGCGCCTCGCCGCCGCGGTCCGCGCCGCGCTCGCCGCCGAGCGGCGCCGGCTTCTCGACGAGGGCGGTCCCGCCGCCGACGCCGGGACCCTCAACCGGCGGGTGATGGCCCGCTTGACCGAGCGCGGCGTGTTCTCGCTCGCGTCGGTCATCAACGCCACCGGCGTGGTGCTCCACACGAACCTCGGCCGCGCGCTCCTGTCGTCGCTCGCCCAGGCGCGGCTCCACGAAGTGGCCGCCGCGTACTCCAACCTCGAGATGGACCTGGCCCGCAAAGAGCGCGGCTCCCGTTACGCCCACGTGGACGGGCTGCTCCAGCGTCTCTCCGGAGCCGAGGCCGCCCTCGTCGTCAACAACTGCGCCGCCGCGGTGCTGCTGGCCCTCGAGACCCTGGCGCGCGGCCAGGAGGTGATCGTCTCCCGCGGCGAGCTGATCGAGATCGGCGGGGAGTTTCGCATTCCGGACATCATGCGGCGCAGCGGGGCAGTGCTCCGCGAGGTCGGCACCACGAATCGTACCCACCTCAAGGACTACGCCTCCGCGATCGGTCCCGAGACCGGACTGATCCTCAAGGTGCACACCTCCAACTACCGGGTGGTCGGCTTCACCGCCGCGGTCTCCTCGCGCGAGCTGGCCGAGCTCGGCCAGGCGCGCGGCGTGCCCGTGATGGAAGACCTGGGCTCCGGCTGCTTCGTGGACCTGACCCGCTACGGCTTCCCTTACGAACCGACCGTGCCGGAGGTGGTGGCGTCCGGGGTCGATCTCGTCTCGTTCTCGGGCGACAAGCTGCTGGGCGGGCCCCAGGCCGGCATCCTGGTGGGCCGGGGCGCGCTGGTGGAGCGGCTCGCCCAGAACCCGCTCAACCGCGCGCTCCGCATCGACAAGTTTACGGTCGCGGCGCTCGAAGCCACGCTCTACGCCTACGAGGCCGGGACCGCCCTCGAGACCATTCCCACGCTCCGCATGCTGACCGAGCCCGCCGCGTCGGTCCGTCGTCGCGCCCGCCGGATCCTCGGGCGGCTGCCCGCCGCCGCCCAGCGCGACCTCGGGGCGCAGGTGATCGAATCGCGCTCGCAGGTGGGCGGCGGCGCCCTGCCGACGGTGGAGCTGCCGACCGCCGCCATCGCGCTCGGCACCCCGGAGCGCCCGGCCGAGCGGCTGGACGAGGCCCTCCGCGCGGGCCGGCCCGCGGTGCTGGGCCGCCTGCTCGACGATCACCTGCTGCTGGATTGCCGCACCGTCCTGCCGTCCGACGTCGTCGCGCTCGCGTCCCGCCTCGAGTCGCTCTGAGGCGGGGTCACGATGAGACACGTCGTCGTCGGCACCGCCGGTCACATCGACCACGGCAAGACCTCGCTCGTGAAGGCGCTCACCGGCACCGACACCGATCGGCTCCCGGAGGAGAAGGCCCGCGGCATCACGATCGATCTGGGCTTCGCGTTCCTGGAAGCGGCCGAAGGTCTCGTGATCGAGATCGTGGACGTCCCGGGGCACGAGCGCTTCGTCCGGAACATGCTGGCCGGCGCGGGCGGCATCGATCTGGCCCTGCTGGTGGTGGCCGCCGACGAGGGGGTGATGCCGCAGACCCGCGAGCATCTGGCGATCTGCCAGCTCCTCCGCATCAAGTCCGGTCTCGTGGTCCTGAGCAAGGCGGACCTCGCGGAGCCCGATTGGATCGAGCTGGTCCGTGACGACGTGCGCCGCGCCGTCGAGTCTACCTTCCTCGCCGGCCGCCCCATCGTGCCGGTCTCGGTGAAGACGGGTGCGGGCTTGGCCGAGCTGCGCGCCGCGCTGGCCGCCCTGGCCCGCGACGTACCGGCGAAGGACGCCGACCGCACCGCCCGGCTGCCGATCGATCGCGTGTTCACGGTGAAGGGGTTCGGCACCGTGGTCACCGGCACCCTGGTGGCCGGCCGCCTCGCGGTCGACGAGCGGGTCGAGGTGTACCCGCGCGGCGTGCAGTCGAAGATCCGCGGGCTCCAGGTGCACGGGCACGCGGTCGAGCAGGCCGCCGCGGGGCAGCGCACCGCGGTGAACCTGCAGGCGGTGGAGCGCGCCGCCATCGAGCGCGGCGACGTGCTGGCGCCGGCGGGCTCGCTGCTGCCCGCGCTGCTGCTCGACGGCACGCTCGAGCTGCTCGAGGACGCGCCGCGGCCGCTCAAGACGCGCGACCGCGTCCGCTTCCACGCGGGCACGCAGGAGGTGATGGCGCGCGTGCTCCCGGTGGACCGGCCGCAGCTCGAGCCCGGCCAGTCCGGCTACGCGCGCTTCCGGCTGGAGGCCCCGCTGGTGGCCCTGCCCGGCGACCGGTTCGTGGTGCGCTCCTATTCGCCGATCGTCACGATCGGCGGCGGCACCATCCTCGACATCGCGCCTTCCCGCTTCAAGCGCAAGGGGCCGGCCCTCTCGGCCCATCTGACGCTGCTCGATACGGGCGACCCGGCCCAGGTCGTGGAGGAGCACCTCAAGCAGGCGGGCGCCGCGGGAGCCCGGGCCGGCGATCTCCGGGCGCGGACGCCCTTCGGCCCCGACGAGCTGCGGCGGCTTCTCGAAGCGCTCCAGCAGGCGGGCCGGATCCTCGCGGTGGACCGCGAGTGGTACCTGCACCGTGACGCCAGCGCCCGGCTGCGCTCCCAGACCCTCGGGGTGCTCGAGGCCTTCCACACCGAGAACCCGTTGCGCGCGGGCATCTCCCGCGAGGAGCTGCGCAGTCGCGTGGGGAACGCGCAGGAGCGCGTCTTCGCCCAGCTCCTGGCGACGCTGGAGACCGAGGGCGTGGTCCGCAGCGAGCGGGACCAGGTGCGCCTGGCCGCCCACGCCATCCGCCTGAGCCCCGAGCAGCAGCGCGTGGTCGCCGGCCTCGAGGCCGACTACCGCGGGGCCGGGGCCGCGCCGCCCAGCCCGGATGAGGCGCTCGGCCGGCTCGGGGTCAAGGGCAACGAGAAGCACGAGCTGTTCCAGGTCCTGGTGGCGGACCGGACCCTGCTCAGGGTCAAGGAGTCGCTCTTCTTTCACGGCGAAGCGCTCCGGGCGATCCAGGAGCAGCTGGTCACCTTCCTGCGCCAGAAGAAGGAGATCGGGCCGGCCGACTTCAAGGATCTCTTCGGCGTCAGCCGCAAGTACGCCATCCCGCTCATGGAGTACTTCGACGCCCAGCGCGTCACGGTGCGGGTCGGGGAGCGGCGGGTGCTCCGCGAGGGCCACGGCCGCGTTGACAACCCCGGGTCGGGCGCGTAGGGTAAGGGGGCGTCAGGAAAAGGAAAGGAGTCCCCCCCATGTTTGGTCTGGGATACCAAGAGCTGTTGTTGATCCTGGTGATCGTGCTGATCCTGTTCGGCGCCCAGCGCTTGCCGGATCTCGCCCGGTCGCTCGGCAGCAGCGTGAAGGAATTCAAGAAGGGCGTGACCGAGATCAGCAAGGATGACGCGGCGGCCGTAAAGAAGGACGACGACAAGAAGGCGTAGTCCCGCTCTCCCCCATCATCTCCACCGCTAGTCGATCTTCCCGGTGACGCCCTCGTGAGCCCGGCCCTCGGTCGGGCGTTCGACACTTGTCGCCGCGCTTCTGCACGCCACGGCGACCTGGCCCTCGCGCTCGGGCTGGCCGCGGTGACCCTCGTCTCCCGCTGGCCCTACCGCGCGCGCATGCTCTACAACTGGGACGCGGTGCAGTTCGCGCTGGCGCTGCACGAATTCGACATCGCCAAGCACCAGCCGCACCCGCCGGGCTATCTCCTCTACGTCGCGCTCGGACGCCTGCTGAACGCCTCGCTCGGCGATCCGACGCTCGCGTACGTGGCCCTGGCCATGCTCTTCAGCGCCGGGACGACCTTCGTGCTCTACGGCCTGGCGCGGCGGCTCTACGATCGCGCGACCGCGGTGGCCGCCGCCGCCCTGCTCGCGGTGAGTCCGCTCTTCTGGTTCTACGGTTCGGTGGGGCTCACCTACGCGGGCGAGGCCTGCGCGGCCTCGGTGGTGGCGTGGTTCGCCTACGGCACCTTGACCGGCAGCGTGCGCCACCTCTACTGGGGCGCGCTGGCGCTCGGCCTGGCCGGGGGCATGCGGCCCTCGGTCCTCGTGCTGCTCCTGCCGCTCTGGCTCGCCTGCGCGGTCATCGGAATCGAGGCGTGGCGTCGTCGTCTGATCGCGGGCTCGATCCTGCTCGTCGCCGTGCTCGCCTGGCTTCTGCCGATGCTCTGGCTGACCGGCGGGCCCGCCGCGTACCTGGCCGCCTCCACGCAGCTCTATGGCTCCGTGCTGCTCCCCACCTCCGTGCTCGGCGGCTCGCTGGAGATCACGCTGGCGCAGCTGCGCTACCTGCTCGAGTCCACGCTCGTGGGCCTCGGCCCCCTGAGCCTGATCGCCCTGGCGCTGCCGTGGTACGCGCGGCGCGAAGGCTGGCGTGTCCCCGAGTGGTTCCTGCTCGCGTGGATGCTGCCGGCCGGGGTCTTCTACACCCTGATCCACTTCGGCCAGGCGGGCTACGTGCTCACCTTCCTGCCCGCCCTTGTGGTCCTGCTGAGCCGCGTGCTGGTCCGGGCGGTCGCCGCCGGCTCGGAGCGCCTGCGCCGGCCCAACTGGCGCTGGGCGCTGACCACCGCGGCGATGCTGCCCCTGCTGCTGATCAACACCGGATTCTTCGTGAGCGCGCGCCCGCTGCCGCGCGAGTTCAACAATCGCGGCGGCGACGCGTGGGTGTGGCGGGCGCGGGACGAGTTCCACGACTGGATCATGAGCCGCACCGCGGCGGCGCTGCGCGAGCACGAGGCGGTGATCCGGACCTACGTGGAGACCATCCGCGCGGTCTACGATCCCTCCGACACCGTGCTGGTGACCGAGCTCGGGAATCCGCGCTCGTACCCGTGGCTGCGCCACGCGATGTTCTACATGCCGGAGTACCCGATCTACCAAGTGCAGGTGGGAGCCATGCCGCTCGGCTTCTACGCGCCCCAGTCCGCCGCCACCATGATCCTCACGCCGGGCTCGCGCATCACGTTGCCCGCGGAGATCCGTCAGCTCGTCTGGTTCGTGGACCACTGGGATCCCGCCATGTCGGCACCCGAGGGCCTCCGGGAAGTAGAGCTCCCGCACGGCCGCTACCTCTACGTGCTGCCGCTCACCCGCAGGCTCGCCGAGTACGCCGGCTACACGTTCGAGCGCGCCCCCCGGTGAGGGGACGGGCCCTCGCCCTCGCCACTCCCGCGGTCGCGCTGACGGGTGGCGTCGTCTTCTTCCTCCTGAAGACGCGGCAGCTCGCCGGCTCCGTCGGCCTCGAGGCCTTTCCCCTCGACGACGCGTGGATCCACATGCAGTTCGCCCGGAATCTGGCCGAGGGCCACGGGTTCGCCTACAACCCCGGCGTGTCCGTCTCGGGCTCGACCGCGCCGCTCTGGACGCTGGTGCTGGCTGGAGCGTTCGCGCTCGCCGGCGCCCACCCCGCGCTCGCCAAGGCGCTCGGTCTGGTCGCCACGCTCGGGACGGGGTGGCTCGCGGGCCGACTCGCGGAGATCTGGACCGGACGGAGCGATCTCGGGCTCCTGGCCGCAGGCCTCACCGCGCTCACCGGGCCGATGGTATGGGGCGCGCTATCCGGCATGGAGGTCTCCCTGGCCGCGCTGCTGGTGACCGCGGCCCTCGTGCTCCACGCGACCGGGCGGGCGTGGGCGGCCTCGACGGCGCTCGGGCTCGGCGCCCTGACCCGGCCGGAGGCGGTGCTCCTGGTCCCGCTCCTCTGGCTCTCGGGCCCGCTCACATGGAGACGCGCGCTCAGGTGCTTCGGCCCGGCCCTGATCTGCCTGGCGCCCTGGGTCGCCTTCAATGTCGCCACGGCCGGCTCTCCGCTGCCCACCACCGCGTCGGCCAAGATCGAGGGCGGCCTCGTGGGCTTCGTCGGAGGCCTCCGCGAGCCCTTGCGGACGACCTGGCTCTCGCGCCCGTGGCAGTTCGAATCCGACTGGGTACGCTGGCTCTGGCGAATGGACGCGCTCGTGCCGATCTTGCTGGTGCCCGGCCTCTGGTGGCTGGGCCGCCGCTGGGGCCGGGCCGCGCTGGTCCCGGCCGGTGCGCTCCTCCTCCATCCGGTGGCGATGGCGCTGCTGGCCCCGTATCGTGGCCCCGACTTCCAGGAGGGTCGCTACTCCATCCACCTGGTTCCGCTCGCCATCGTCGTCGCCGTCACCGCCCTCGCCCCGCTGGCTTCCCCCAGTCCCTCCGGGGGGGAGCGCAAGATCGCCGGGCGCAACCGCGTGGCCTGGGTCGGCGCGGTCGCGCTGCTGGCCGGCGTTCTCGTCGCGCTGCCTCCTGCCGCCTCACGTTACGGCTGGGCGGTCCAGAACATCGAGGCGATGCAGGTACACCTGGGCCGATGGGTCGCGGGCCACACCCCGGCCGGTGCCCGCCTCGGGTTGAACGACGTGGGCGCCATTGCCTACTTTTCGCGCCGGGAGGTCGTGGATGTCATGGGCCTGGTCACGCCCGCCATCATCCCGTTCAGGCGGGATGGAGAGGCGGGCGTCCTGCGCTACCTGGAGCAGGCGTGTCCAGACTATTTGATCGTCTTCCCGGCCTGGTTCCCGGCGATCACCGGGAGGGCCGACCTCTTCCGCCCGATCTACCGGATCAAGCTGGACCACAACGAGGTGGCTGGAGCCGACGAGATGGTGGCCTACGAGGCGGCCTGGAGCCGATGGAGACCGGACCGGGCCCCATGCCCGGCTGGAATAAAGCCCGGGGCCGTATAATCGTTTTCAGGCGCCCATGAAGGTCTTCAGAGCCGCCCTCGTCGCCGGAGTCACCCTCGTCGGCCTGCAATGGACGGTCGCCACCCCCGCGCTTGCCCAGATCTACCGGTGGACCGACGAGCGGGGGGAGACCCGGTACTCGCAAGGCATCAACAGCATTCCACCCCAGTTCCGCGGCGGAGCCGTGCAGATGACCCTACCCACCCCGGCGGCCCCGGTCGCCTCGCCGGCGGCGCCCGCGGCGCCCCCCGCCCCGTCCGGCGTGGCCCGGATCCCGTTCACCCCCGGCCAGCCCATCATGGTGACCGCCCGGATCAACGGCGGCGGGACCACCCAGCTCGTCCTGGACACGGGCGCCCAGGGCACCGTGATCAGCCCCACGGCGCTGGCCGCGCTGGGCGTCAGCTACCGTGATGCGATTCGCGGCTCCATCAAGGGCGTGACCGGCGATGCGAGCGTCCTCGCGGTCCGGGTGGACAGCATCGAGGTGGACGGGGCGCGCTTCGGCCCGTTGCTGGTGGTCTCCCACGACGCAGGGCTCGGCTCCGGCCGCGACGGCCTGCTCGGTCGCGACTTCCTCGACCAGTTCATCGTCACGATCGACAGCGCCAGCCAGGTCGTCACGCTGACCCCTCGCAAGTAGTCGTCGCCGTCGTCGCACTCACGCCGATCGCGCATCCGGCCCCAACCTTGCCCGGAGCAGGGAGGAGTGTTAGCGTGGGCCCTCAATGGACTATAAGGACACGCTGAACCTGCCGAAAACCGCCTTTCCGATGAAGGCCAATCTTCCCAAGCTGGAGCCCGAGTGGCTCGAGCGCTGGGACGCGATGGACATCTACGGCCGCATCCGGCAGGCCTCCGTGAACCGTCCCCTGTGGATCCTCCACGACGGCCCGCCGTACGCGAACGGGCACATCCACATGGGGACCGCGCTCAACAAGATCCTCAAGGATCTCGTGGTCAAGTCGCGCTCCATGCTCGGGCACAACGCGGTCTACGTCCCCGGCTGGGACTGCCACGGTCTGCCCATCGAGCATCAGGTGGACAAGGAGCTCGGGCTCGACACCGCGTCGGTGGACGTGCGCCAGGCGATGGACCCCATGGAGAAGCGCCGCCGCTGCCGCGAGTACGCGAGCAAGTTCATCGACATCCAGCGGGAGGAATTCCGGCGCCTCGGCGTCTTCGGCGACTGGCGGAACCCCTATCGCACCATGGAGCCCGGCTACCAGGCGATCATCGCGCGCGAATTCGGCCGCTTCGTTGGGCGGGATCTCGTGCACAAGGGGCTCAAGCCGGTGCACTGGTGCATGTACTGCAAGACCGCGCTCGCGCAGGCCGAGGTGGAGTACGAGGATCAGACGACGCCGTCGGTCTACGTGAAATTCCCGCTGAAGACGGCCGCACCCGACGTCCTGCGCGCGCTCGCGGGCCGGCCCGCCTCGCTGGTCATCTGGACGACCACGCCGTGGACGCTCCCCGCGAACCTGGCCATCGCGGTCCATCCCGACGCGACCTATACCGCGGTGGAGCTCGACGGCCAGGCCCTGATCGTGGCGCAGCCGCTGGTCGACGCGTTCCTGCGCCTGCCCGGTGTGAAGGGGCGGGGCACGCCCCTGCCGGTGGCGATCCCGGGACGCGAGCTCGAGGGGGCGGTGGCCCGCCATCCGTGGATCGATCGCGACGTACCGGTGCTGGCCGCGGACTTCGTGGCCATGGACGCGGGCACCGGCCTGGTCCACATCGCGCCGGGCCACGGTGAGGAGGACTACGAGCTCGGGCGCCGCGCCGGCCTCCGGATCTACAACCCGGTGAACGACGACGGGCGGTTCATCCCGGAGGTCGCGCACTTCGCCGGGCTCACGGTCTGGGAGGCCAATCCGCGCATCATCGAGCTCCTGCGGAGCGGCGGCGCGCTCGTGGCCGAGGTGCCGCTGCAGCACACGTACCCGCACTGCTGGCGGTGCAAGAACCCCACCCTGTTCCGCGCCACCGAGCAGTGGTTCATCGCGCTCGACCGGCATGGTCTCCGGCAGAAGGCACTCGACGCCATCCGCAACGAGGTGACGTGGATCCCGGCCTGGGGCGAGGAGCGCATCTACAACATGGTGGCCCACCGGCCGGAGTGGGTCATCTCGCGGCAGCGCGTGTGGGGTGTGCCGATCGTCGCGTTCTATTGCACGGCCTGCGACGCGCTGCTACTCGACGAGCCGCTCGTCGCCCACGTGGCCGGGATCATGCGCGACGGGGCCGGCGCCGACGAGTGGTACGTGCGGGAAGCGGCCGATCTCCTGCCCGCGGGGACCCGCTGTCCCAGGTGCGGCGGCGGCGAGTTCCGCAAGGAGACCGACATCCTCGACGTGTGGTTCGATTCCGGCTGCAGCCACGCCGCGGTGCTCGAGCAACGCCCCGAGCTGCGCTGGCCGGCCGAGATGTATCTCGAGGGCTCCGACCAGCACCGAGGGTGGTTCCACTCCTCGCTCCTCGAAGCGGTCGGCACGCGCGACAAGGCGCCCTATCGCGCGGTCCTCACCCACGGCTTCGTGGTCGACGGCGACGGGCGCAAGATGTCCAAGTCGGTCGGCAACAACGTGTCCCCCGACGAGCTCATCCCCAAGTACGGGGCGGAGGTCCTGCGCCTGTGGGTCGCGGCGGAGGATTCCTCGGAGGACATCCGGCTGTCGACCGAGATCCTGAACCGCCTGGCCGACGCCTACCGGCGCATCCGGAACACCAGCCGCTTCCTCCTCGGCACCCTCGCCGACTTCGATCCCGAGCGCGACCGGCGGTCGTACGGGGAGATGGACGAGCTCGATCGCTGGGCGCTGCTGCGCCTGGGCGGGCTCATCGCGCGGGTCCGCAAGGCCTACGAGGAATATCAGTTCCACGTGGCCTTCCACTCGATCCACAACTTCTGCGCGGTGGATCTCTCCGCGCTCTATCTGGACATCATCAAGGACCGCCTCTACGTCTCGGCCCCCGACGACCCGCGGCGGCGCGCGGCCCAGACCGTCTGCTACGAGATCCTGACCGCGCTGACGCGGCTGATGGCTCCGATCCTGACCTTCACCGGCGACGAGGTCTGGTCCTACATCGCCGGGCGCGGCAAGCCGGAGAGCGTGCACCTGACCGTGTTCCCGGAGGAGCGGGGCGAGTGGATGAACGAGCGGCTCGCCGGCGAGTGGGAGCGGCTGCTCGAGGTGCGCGGCGAGGTCTCGCGCGCGCTCGAGTCCGCGCGCCAGCAGGGCAAGATCGGCAAGGGCATCGACGCGGTGGTCTACGTGGTGAGCGCGCCGGAGGAGCAGTGGCTGCCCCTGCTCGAGACCAAAGGCGAGGCCCTGCTCACCACCGTGTTCAACGTCTCGGGCACGCGACTTCGGCAGCGGGCCCCGCGGGACGCGGTGCGCTACGAGAGCCAGGACATTCCCGGCCTCGTGCTCGAGGTGGTGCCCGCCCAGGCGCTGGGCTGGAAGAAGTGCGAACGCTGCTGGACCTGGAGCGCGCGGGTGGGGGAAGACCCCGGGCACCCGACGCTCTGCGAGCGCTGCGCACCGGTGGTGACGGCGCTCAAGCGGTGACCGCGGCCGCCGTCACCGCGCTGGCCGTCCTCGTTCTCGACCAGATCGCCAAATATCTGGCCCTGCAGCGGCTGCCGCCCGGCATCCCCGTCGCGGTGATCGACCGCTTCTTCTCGCTCACGCTCATCATGAATCCCGGGCTCGCCTTCGGCATGCTCTCGGGCATGCCCGCGGGCTGGCGCTGGCTCGTGGCCCTCCTCTCCATCGGCGCGCTCGGAGTTCTCGCCGGGGTGGGCCTGCGCATGCTGCCGAGCGGTGGGCGCCTCACCCCGCTCGCGCTGGGTCTGATCTTCGGAGGGGCGGTCGGCAACCTGATCGATCGCGGGCGCTTCGGCGCGGTGATCGATTTCCTCGACTTCTACTGGCGCGGGTACCACTGGCCCGCCTTCAACGTGGCGGACTCCGCCATCAGCGTCGGGGTGGCGCTGCTCGCCCTGCGCATGCTGACGACGCCGTCGGCTCGTTGAGCGGGGCGTCGGCGGACGCGCCCAGCGGGCGCGAGTGGACGGGAACGGTCGGGCCGGGCGAGGCCGGCGCGCGCCTGGATCAGTGGCTGGCCGCGCGGCTCGGGGAGATGTCGCGCACCCAGGTGCGCGGCCTGATCGACGGCGGCCGCGTGCGCGTGGACGGGCGCGCGGTGAAGGCGGCGCGCCGCCTGCAGGTGGGGGAGCGCGTGGAGGCCTCCATCCCGCCTCCACCGCGCGAGGGACTGGCCGCGGAGTCCATCCCGCTCGCCATCGTGTTCGAGGACGAGCACCTGCTGGTCGTCGACAAGCCGGCCGGCATGGTCACGCATCCGGGGGCCGGCCGGCCCAGCGGCACGCTCGCCGCGGCCGCCCTCGCCCATGCGCCGGAGATGGCCGGCGTCGGCAGCGTGTCGAGGCCCGGGATCGTCCATCGCCTCGACAAGGGCACGTCGGGGCTGATCGTCCTGGCCAAGACCCGGGCGGCCTACGATGGGCTCACCGCGCAGCTCGCCCGCCGCACCGTGAGCCGTCGCTACCTCTGCCTGGCCCAGGGGCTGGTCCGGCGGGCCGAGGGCCGCCTCGACACCGCGATGGGTCGCGATCCGCGCTCGCGGGTGCGCATGGCCGTGCTGCCTGACGGCAAAGGCCGGCGCGCGATCACGCGATACCGGGTGCTCGAGCGGTTCGGGACCGGCAGCCGGGCGGTCACCCTGGTCGAATGCCGCCTGGAGACGGGGCGGACTCACCAGATCCGCGTGCACCTGGCCTCGCTCGGCCACCCGCTGCTCGGTGACGAGGCCTATCGCGGTCGGCGCGCGGAGCCAGCGGGCGATCCGGAGCTGACCGGGCTGATCGACCGCCTCGGTGGGGTGGCCCTTCACGCCGCCGGTCTGGCCTTCACCCATCCGGTGACCGCGGCCTCGATGGACTTTGCGTGTCCTTTGCCAGACAGAATCGACCGGATCCTGTCTCATCTCCGCAACAGCCGCAGCTAGAGCGCCGCCACGGGCACGCTCGAACGCGCGTCAACGCCTCGCCGCAGCTTCGATTTTCGCTCGCCGCGAAGCCCCCGGAGCGTGGCACGCCACGTGCTAACATGAGCGGTACGATGAATCAGCTCACCGCGGTCATCCTTGCGGCCGGCGAGGCCAAGCGCATGCGCTCGGCGCGTCCCAAGGTGCTCCATCCCCTGTGCGGCCGGCCGCTCATCGCCTATCCGGTGCACGCGGCCCACGCCATCGGCGCCCGGATCGTCGTGGTGCTCGGCCGGGCGGCGGACGACGTGCGGGCCGCGGTCTCGGCCCAGCTCTCGACCGAGGCCGCCGCCGGCTTCGTCGAACAGAAGGAGCGCCTCGGCACCGGGCACGCTGTGCTGCAGGCGCACGTGGCCGCGGGCGACGGGCCGGGTACGATCCTGGTGCTCCCCGGCGACGTGCCGCTCCTCGGCGAGCCCACTCTCCGTCGGCTGGTCGAGCACCATCGCCAGACCGGCGCGGCGGCCACGCTGCTGACCGCGGTGGTCGCCGATCCGACCGGCTATGGCCGGGTGGTGCGGGAGCAGGGCCGGCCGGTAGGGATCGTCGAGCACCGCGACGCCACGGAAGCCCAGCGGCAGGTGCGCGAGATCGGTACCAGCGTCTACTGCTTCGACGCCCAGCGGCTGTGGCCGGCGCTGGCCCAGGTGACGCCCGAGAACGAGCAGGGCGAGTACTACCTCACCGACGTGTTCGCGATCTTGCAGCGGCAGGGCCACCGACTCGAGGCGGTGATCGCCGCCGATCCCGTCGAGTGCCTGGGCGTCAACGACCGCAAGCAGCTCGCCGAGCTGGGCGCGATCATGCGCCGCCGCATCCTCGACCGGCTGATGGCGGGCGGGGTGACGGTCGTGGATCCGGCGAACGCCTACGTGGACGACACCGTGACCATCGGGCCCGACAGCGTGCTCTACCCGGGGGTGATCCTCGAGGGACGGACCGCGCTGGGCGCCGAGTGCGTGGTCAGCACGGGCTGCCAGCTCAGCGACGCCACGGTGGGCGACCGGGTGCTGTTCAAGCCTTACTGCGTGATCGCGGCCTCGACGGTGGAGGAAGGGGCCCAGCTGGGTCCGTTCTGCCACCTGCGCCCGCAGAGCCACGTGGGGGCGAACGCCAAGATCGGCAACTTCGTCGAGCTGAAGAAGTCGCGCATCGGTCGCGGCTCCAAGGTCCCGCACCTCTCGTACGTGGGCGACACCCAGATGGGCGAGGGGGTCAACGTGGGCGCCGGCACCATCACGTGCAACTACGACGGCGTCAACAAGCACGAGACGGTGATCGCGGACCGCGTGTTCGTGGGGACCAACTCGAGCCTGGTGGCCCCGCTGACGATCGGCGAGGGCGCCTACGTGGCGGCCGGTTCGGTGATCACCAAGGACGTGCCGGCCGGCGCGCTGGCGGTGGCGCGGGGCCGGCAAGAGACGCGCGAGGGCTGGGCGGCGCGCAAGCAGAAGGACAAGAAGCCCAAGCACCAGGAGTAGGCCCATGTGCGGGATCGTCGGCTACGTCGGGAACAAGAGCGCGATCGACATCGTGCTCGAAGGGCTCAAGCGGCTCGAGTACCGCGGCTACGACTCCGCGGGCGCGGCGGCAATCGGCGCGGCGCCGGCGGGGCTGCAGATCCGTCGCGCGGCCGGCCGCATCAAGGTGCTGGAGGGCCTCCTGCGCGAGCGGCCGCTCGAGGGCCACATCGGCATCGGCCACACCCGCTGGGCCACCCACGGCCGCCCGACCGACGAGAACGCCCATCCCCACACCGACGGCTCCGGCCACCTCGTGGTGGTCCACAACGGCATCATCGAGAACTACCTGCCGATCAAGGAGCGCCTGCAGGCCGAGGGCCACGTCTTCAAGTCGGAGACCGATACCGAGGTGATCGCTCACCTGATCGAGCGGCATCTCCACGACACCCCGCGGCTGGACGAGGCGGTCCGCCGCGCCCTGCGCGAGCTGCGGGGCTCCTACGCCATCGTGGTGCTGCACGAGCAGATGCCCGATCGCCTGGTGGCGGCCAAGCTCGGAGCGGGCAGCGTGGTGGTGGGCCTGGGTGAGGGCGAGACCTTCCTGGCCTCCGACATCCCGGCCATCCTCTCCCACACCCGCGACATGGTGGTGCTGGAGGACGAGGACGTCGCGATCATCACCCGCGGCGGCGTCGAGATCACCGACCTGGACGGAGCTCCCGTGCAGCGGGCACCCTCGCGCATCCTGTGGGATCCCATCCTCGCCGAGAAGGGCGGCTACCGGCACTTCATGCTGAAGGAGATCTTCGAGCAGCCCCGCGCCGCCGCCGACACGATGCGGGGGCGGGTGCACCTCGAGGGTGGCACGGTGGTGCTGCCGGACGTGCAGCTCGATCCGGAAGTCGTCGCGGGCATCCAGCGAATCGTCCTGGTGGCCTGCGGTACGTCCTACCACGCGGCCATCGTCGGCCGCTTCATGATGGAGCGGCTGACCGGCATCACCGCCGAGGTGGACATCGGCTCCGAGTTCCGCTATCGCGACGCGGTGCTGGGTCCCGAGGTCCTGGTGGTCGCGCTCTCGCAATCCGGCGAGACCGCGGACACCCTGGGCGCGGTGAAGGCGGCCCGCGCCAAGGGCGCACCCATCGTCGGCATCACCAACGTGGTGGGCTCGGCGCTCTCGCGCGAGGCCACCGGCACGCTCTACACCCACGCCGGGCCCGAGATCGGGGTGGCCTCGTCCAAGACGTTCACCGCCACCCTGGTGGCCTGCTACCTGCTCGCCCTGTGGATCGGTCGGCGTCGCGGGACCCTGATCGCCGAGGACGGGCGCAAGCACATCCAGGGCCTCCTGGAGCTGCCGCGGCTCATGGAGCAGACGCTCGAGATGGAGAACGCGGTGGCCGAGCTGGCCCGCGAGGTCTCCCGCCACAAGAACTTCCTGTTCCTCGGGCGGGGGATCAACTACCCGCTCGCCCTCGAAGGCGCGCTGAAGCTCAAGGAGCTCTCCTACGTGCACGCCGAGGGCTATCCGGCCGGGGAGATGAAGCATGGACCGATCGCGCTCCTCGAGGACGGCTTCCCGGTGATCGCGCTGAATCCGCGCGACTCCTCCTATGACCGGATGATGAGCAACCTGGAGGAGGTGCGGGCGCGCGAGGGGCGGGTGATCGCCATCGGTCACCAGGGCGATCGGGAGCTGGCCGCCAAGGCGGACATCATGCTGTCGGTGCCGGTGGCCGGCGATCTGCTCACCCCGATGCTGCTGTCGATCCCGATGCAGCTCCTGGCCTATCACATGGCGGTGCGCCTCGGCCGCGACGTCGACCAGCCCCGGAACCTCGCCAAGTCCGTCACCGTCGAGTAGGCCGCACCCGGCCGGACCCCGGTCCGTCGCTCGGTGGGCCGCTGTGGTATCGTTAGGGCCCATGCAGCGTCCGGCAGTGACCGCGGAGAGTCTTCTCGCGCCCCTGAATCCGCCGCAGCGCGAGGCGGTCACCACGACGAAGGGGCCGGTGCTGGTGCTGGCCGGAGCCGGCAGCGGCAAGACCCGCGTCATCGCCCACCGCATCGCGTATCTCCTCGCCGTCGAGGGCATCGACCGCCGCCACGTGCTCGCGGTCACGTTCACCAACAAGGCGGCCGAGGAGATGCGGACCCGGGTGGAGGACCTGCTCCTGCCCGCCGGGATCAGGCCGCCCCTGATCGCGACCTTCCACTCGGCGTGCGTGCGCATTCTGAGGGAGCGCGCGGCGCAGGCCGGGCTGCCGGCGTCGTTCGTGATCTACGACGAGGACGACCGGCAGAGCCTGGTGCGGGAGGCGCTCCGCGAGCTCGACTTCGACGAGCGTACCCTGACTCCGAGCCAGGTGGTGCATCGCATCAGCCACTGCAAGAATCAGATGCTCGCGCCCGCCGACGTGGAGCAGCTCGCCCGCACCCCGCGCGAGGAGCGCATCGCCTCCCTGTATCGGCTCTACGAGGACAAGCTGCGGGCCGCGGGCGCGCTCGACTTCGACGACCTGCTGCTGCGGGTGGTGCGTCTGCTCGAGACGGTGCCCGAAGCCCTGCGCTGGTACCGCACGGTGTGGACCCACGTGCTGGTGGACGAGTACCAGGACACCAACCGGGCCCAGTACCGCATCGTGCAGCTCCTGACCGAGGAGCACCGGAACCTCTGCGTGGTGGGCGATCCCGACCAGTCGGTCTACCGCTGGCGCGGCGCCGACCTGCGCAACATCCTCGACTTCGAGAAGGACTACCCGGACTGCCGGGTGGTGGCGCTCGAGCAGAACTACCGCTCGACCAAGCGCATCCTCGACATCGCCTCCGCGGTGATCGTCCACAACACCGCCCGCAAGGACAAGCGGCTCTGGACCGACAACCGCGAGGGCGAGCGGGCCCTCGTCTACCGGGCCTGGGACGAGAACGAAGAGGCGGGATTCGTGGCCCAGAAGATCCGCGGGGTGCACCGTGACGGGCGCGACTATCGCGACGTCGCGGTGTTCTACCGCACCAACGCCCAGTCCCGCGTCCTGGAGGACGCGCTCCGCCGCGCCGGCATCCCGTACCTGATCGTGGGAGGCGTACGCTTCTACGAGCGGCGCGAGATCCGGGATGTGGTGGCCTACCTGCGGCTCGTCTCGAACCCGTTCGACGACGTGGCCTTCCGCCGGGCGGTGGCCGCCCCCGCGCGAGGCATCGGCAAGGCCACGCTCGATCGGCTGGCCGACGCGGCCCGGCCGGCCGGCGCGTCGTTGCTGGCCATGTGCGCCACGCTGCCGCCCGACATCACCGGGAAGCCGCGCCGGGCCCTCGAGGAATTCGCGCGCCTGGTCGCCCGGCTGGCGGAGCGGCGGGCCTCGCTCACGGTGCCGGCGCTGATCGACGAGGTGTGCGCGGCGTCGGGCTATCGCGACGCGCTCAAGGCGGAGCGGACCGCGGAGGCCGAGGCGCGACTCGAGAACCTGGAAGAGCTGGTCGCGGCATCCGAGGAGTTCATCGTCACCCAGCAGGCCGCCGGCGTCGAGGCGGTGACCCTCGCGGCCTTCCTCGACTCGATCGCCCTGGTCGCCGACACCGACGACCTCGAGGCGGAGGCGGGCGGGGTGACCCTGATGACGCTCCACTCGGCGAAAGGGCTCGAGTTCCCGGTGGTCTTCCTCACCGGGCTCGAGGAAGGAGTCTTCCCCCACTCGCGCTCGATGCAGGAGCCGGAGGAGCTGGAGGAGGAGCGCCGGCTCTGCTACGTGGGCATCACCCGCGCCAAAGAACACCTCGTCATCTCCTACGCGCTCCACCGCCGCATCCAGGGCTACGGGGTGGCCGAGCCCTCGCGCTTCCTCCTCGAGATTCCGGAGGAGCAGCTCGAGCTCCTGAACGCGCGGCGGCCGGACCCGGTCGTCCCCACCGTGTCCGCGGCGGCCGAGGCGGACGGCGGGGACGACTTCCCGTTCCGCCTGGGCGCCAAGCTGCGCCACGCGCGGTGGGGCGAGGGCCTGCTGGTCGGGATGGAGCGCGAGGGCTCGGACGTGATCGCCACCGTCCACTTCGCCAGCGTGGGCCGCAAGCGTCTCTCGCTGCAGTACGCGCATCTGGAGGAGATCTAGCGTGGCCGGCGCCCCGAAGATCACGATCGTGGACGTCGAGCACGTGGCGCGACTGGCCCGGCTGGAGCTGTCGGCGCCCGAGAAGGAGCGGATGCGAAGGGAGCTCGACGGCATCCTCTCCTACATCGACAAGCTGCGGGCGCTCGACACCAGCGGGGTCGAGCCCACCTCGCACGCGGTGCCGCTCACCAACGTGATGCGCGACGACGTCGAGCGGCCGTCGTTGCCGCAGGCGGAGGCGCTCGCCAACGCGCCGGACCGCCAGGGCGAGCTGTTCCGGGTGCCCAAGATCATCGAGGAGTAGGCGTGGCCACGCTGGCCGGGCTGACCGTCCACGAGCTGGGGGCCCGCTACCGGAGCGGGGAGGCCACGCCCACCCGGGCCACCGCCGAGTATCTGGACCGCATCGCCGCGCTCGACCCCCACGTGCGCGCATTCCTGGTGGTCACGCGCGAGGCGGCCCTGCGGCAGGCGGCCGAGGCGGACGCGCGCTTCCGGGCGGGCACGCCGCGGGGCCCCCTGGACGGGGTGCCGATCGCGCTCAAGGACGTGCTCTGCACGCGCGGTGTGCCCACCACCTGCGGCTCGAAGATCCTGGAGCGCTTCGTCCCGCCCTACGACGCCACCGTGGCGCGGCGTCTCTTCGAGGCGGGCGCGATCCTACTCGGCAAGCTCAACATGGACGAGTTCGCGATGGGCTCGTCCACCGAGCACTCCGCGTTCTTCACCACCCGCAACCCCTGGGACCTCGCGCGCGTGCCCGGCGGCTCCTCCGGTGGCGCCGCCGCGGCGATCGCCGCCGACCTCGCGGGGCTCACCCTCGGCACCGACACCGGCGGCTCCATCCGCCAGCCCGCCGCCTTCTGCGGGGTGCTCGGGATGAAGCCCACCTACGGCCGCGTGTCGCGCTACGGCCTGATCGCCTTCGCCTCGTCGCTCGACCAGCTCGGCCCCCTCGCCCGGGACGCCGAGGACGCGGCGCTCATGCTGCAGGTGATCGCGGGCCCGGATCCGATGGACTCCACCGCGGTGGACGTGCCGGTGCCCGACTACCGGGCCGCGCTCCGGCAGGGGATCGAGGGCCTCCGTCTCGGCGTGCCCGCCGAGTACTTCGTCGAGGGCACGGACCCCGAGGTCGAGCACGCCGTCCGCGAGGCGATCGCGGCGCTGGAGAAGCTGGGCGCCCGCACCGAGCCGGTCTCGCTGCCCCACACCGAGTACGGTCTCGCCGCCTACTACGTGATCGCCCCCGCCGAGGCCTCCTCGAACCTGGCCCGCTACGACGGGGTGAAGTACGGGCTCCGAGCGCCGGGCGCGCGCGATCTCATCGACATGTACAGCAAGACCCGCGCGGCCGGCTTCGGTGCCGAGGTCAAGCGGCGGCTCATGCTGGGCACCTACGTGCTCTCCGCGGGCTACTACGACGCCTACTACGGCCAGGCGCTGAAGGTCCGCACGCTGGTGCGGCGGGATTTCGATCGCGCCTTCGAGCGGGTGGACCTGATCGTGGCCCCGACCACGCCCGGAGTCGCCTTCAAGATGGGCGAGAAGGAAGATCCGCTGCAGATGTACCTGAACGACGTCTTCACGATCCCGACCAACCTGGCCGGCCTGCCCGGGGTGTCGATCCCGGGCGGCTTCACCCAGGGCGGGCTGCCGATCGGGCTCCAGCTCATCGGCCGGGCCTTCGACGAGGCCACGCTGCTGCGCGCCGCGCACGCCTACCAGACCGTCACCGACTGGCACACCCGCCGCCCCGCCCTCGGCCTACGCGCTAACCGGTCGCCCCGATGAGCGCTCGCGCGAAGAGGCCGAACCGCAGACCGTCATGACAGACCGCTACGAGACCATAATAGGTCTCGAGGTGCACGCGCAGCTCGCGACCGCCACCAAGATGTTCTGCGGCTGCCGCGCCTCCTTCGGGGCCGCGCCCAACACCCAGACCTGCCCGGTCTGCTTGGGCCTGCCCGGCTCGCTACCGGTGATCAACCGTCGCGCGGTGGAGTTCGGCATCATGACCGCGCTCGCCATCGGCTGTGGCGTCAACACGCACAACCGGTTCGCCCGGAAGCACTACTACTACCCGGACATGCCCAAGAACTACCAGATCACCCAGTACGAGGAGCCCCTCGCCGAGCGCGGAGGCCTGGCGATCGCGGTGGGCGGCGCGACGCGCGAGATCGGCATCGAGCGCCTCCACCTCGAGGAGGACGTGGGCAAGCTCCTGCACGAGGGCGCGCTCGAGACCGCGCAGGCGAGCAGCGTGGACTTCAACCGGGCCGGCGTTCCGCTGATGGAGATCGTCTCCAAGCCCGACCTCCGCAGCCCGGAGGAGGCCGCCGCCTACCTCCGGACGCTGCGGGCGATCCTGATCTATCTGCGGGTGTGCGACGGCAACATGGAGGAGGGTTCGCTGCGCTGCGACGCCAACATCTCGCTGCGCCCGCGCGGGCAAGCCGAGTACGGCACCAAGGTCGAGATCAAGAACATGAACTCGTTCCGGAACGTGCGCGACGCGCTCGAGCACGAGATCCGGCGGCAGACGCGTGCGCTCGAAACCGGCGTGCGCATCGTCCAGGAGACCCGCCTGTGGGATCCGGAGCGTGCGGTGACGGTGTCGATGCGCTCGAAGGAGTTCGCGCACGACTATCGCTATTTCCCGGAGCCCGATCTGCCGCCTCTGCACGTGCAGCCCGACTGGGTGGGCGCGCTCCGGTCGGCGCTGCCGGAGCTGCCGGCGGCGCGCCGCGCGCGGTTCGAGACCGCGTACGCCCTCACCGCCTACGAGGCCGATCTGCTGACCCAGGGCCGGGGCCTCGCCGACTACTTCGAGGACGCCGCGCGCGCCTCCGGCAGGCCCAAGGCCGTCGCCAACTGGGTGCTCAACGAGCTGCTGCGCGAGCTGCCCGCGGACGACGATCGAGCGGTCGCCGCCTGCCCGGTCCCGCCCGCGCATTTGGCGGGCCTGCTGGGCCTGATCGACGACGGCACCATCAGCGGCAAGATCGCCAAGGACGTCTTCGAGAAGATGTATCGCTCCGGCGAGACCGCCCAGGCGATCGTGAGCCGGGAGGGCCTCACCCAGGTGGCCGACGAGGGCGCGCTGGGCGCGGCCGTGGAACGGGTGCTGGCCGAGCATCCCAAGGTCGTGGAGGATTTTCGTGGCGGCAAGAAGGCCGCGCTCGGCTTCCTGGTCGGGCAGGTGATGAAGGCGACCGCGGGCAAGGCGAATCCGGCCCTCGTGAACCGCCTGCTGATGGAAAAACTACCGAAAGTCTGAATAGTTAGGTAGAATGGTCTGCAGCCCATGATTCGGCTGCAGCACGTGTCGAAGGTGTTCGGCGAAGGCCATTCCCGCGTGGCCGCGCTCAGCGATATCTCCTTCAGCGTCGCCAAGGGGGAGTTCGTCGTCCTCAGCGGGGCCAGCGGTGCCGGCAAGACCACCCTGCTCCGCATGCTCTACCGCGACGAGACGGCCTCCGAGGGCGACATCGACGTCGCGGGCTTCGACGTCGCGTCCCTGCGCCGCTCCGAGATCCCCCGGCTCCGCCGCTCCATCGGCATCGTCTTCCAGGACGCCAAGCTCCTGGCCGGCCGCACCGTGTTCGAGAACGTGGCCTTCGTCCTCCGCGTGCTCGGGTCCCCGCGCCGGGACATCACCCCGCGGGCCTTCGCGGCCCTCAAGGCGGTCGGTCTCTCGGCGCGCGCCCAGGCCTACCCCAACCAGCTCTCCCAGGGTGAGGCGCAGCGGGCCTCGCTCGCGCGGGCCATCGTGAAGTCACCCGGACTGCTCCTGGCCGACGAGCCCACCGGGAACCTGGACGACGAGATGGCCGCCGAGATCCTGGGTCTGGTCAAGGACATCTGGAGTCGCGGCACCACCGTGGTATTCGCCACGCACCAGGCGCGGCTGGTGCCCCAGCTCAAGCGCCGGACCCTCCGCCTCGAGGGCGGCCGCCTCGTGAAGGACGAGGGCTAGGTGATCAGCTTCATCTTCAACGAGGCCATGCGCGACCTGCGCCGCGCGGGCCGGGTGGGGGTGAGCGCGATCCTGCTCATCGCCCTGTCGCTCACCGCGCTCGGCGGCTTCTGGCTCCTCTCGCTCAACCTCGGTCGCGCCATCGACCAGTGGGGCGATCGCGTGCGGGTCGTCGTCTACCTGAAGGACGAGCCTCCCGCCGCCAAGCTCGACGAGCTCATGCAGCGGATCGAGGCGGTGGGGGGCATCCAGCGGCTCCGCTACATCTCCAAGAGCGAGGCGCTGCGCGCGCTCAAGCGCTCGCTGGGAAGCCAGGCCGACATCGCGGACCAGCTGCCGCGCAACCCGCTGCCCGCGTCGGTCGAGGTGACGCCCGACGCGGCGATCGCCACGCCCGAGGGCACCCGCGCCCTCGTGGGGCGCCTGACCGCGCTGCCGGAGGTGGAGGAGGTCCAGGGCGGCAGCCAGTGGGTCGACGGGCTCGCCCAGTTCCGTCGGCTGTTCCAGGGGGTCGGCCTCGTGATCGGCGCGGTGCTCGCGATCGCCGCGATTCTGACCGTGACCACCGCCACCACCCTCGTGCTCCATCTGCGGCGCGACGAGATGGAGATCATGCGGCTGGTCGGCGCCACCGAGAACGTCATCCGCTTCCCCCGCCTGCTCCAGGGCATGGCCCAGGGCCTGGTCGCGGCCATCGTGGCGCTGGCCACGCTCGAGATCGCCTACGCGCTCGCGGTGCCGCGGCTCGAGCCCCTCCTGCCGGTCACGATCGGCCTCGAGCGTGTCACGTTCCTCTCGCCGCTCCAGGCCCTCGCCCTCATCGGCGCCGGCACCATGCTGGGGGCGGTGGGTGGCTGGCTCGCCCGCGGGCGGGTGCAGGTATGACGCGCGGCCGGCTCGCGGCGCTCGCCCTGGCGGTCGTGACGATGCTGCTCGCCCCGGGGGCGGGCTGGGCGCAGGCGCCGAAGCGCGACAATCCCGACCTCGGCGACAAGCAGCGCGATCTGCAGCAGACCCAGAAGCGCCTCAAGGAAGAGCGCCAGAAGGCGTCCGACGCGCGCAAGCGCGAGGCGAGCGTGCTGAGCGAGCTCGAGGCGATCGACCAGCGGCTCACCGACAAGCGCAAGCAGGTGACCTCGATCGACGGCCGCATCCGCAAGGCGCAGTCCGACATCGTCGATCTGCAGGGCGAGATCGGCCGGCTCCAGTCCCGGCGCTCCGGGCAGGAGGAAGTGCTGGGCCGGCGGCTGCGCGCGCTCTACAAGCTGCAGGCCCAGGGCGGGGTGCTGCCCATCGTGCTCTCCGGCGACGATCCGGTGGCCCAGGCGGTGCAGCTGCGCCATCTGACCACCCTGGCCACGGTGGACGCCCGCCTCATTCGAGAGTATCGTGTGACCTCCGAGGTCATGGCGGACCGGAAGAGCCGGCTGGAGGCGCGTGGGCGCGAGCTGGCGTCGCTCCGTTCCGAGGCGGACCAGGAGCGGGACGAGTTCGACCAGGAGGCCGCGCGGCGCCGGGCACTCCTGGCGCGGATCCAGGACGAGCGCGCGTATCACGACCGGATGGTCGGCGAGCTGTCCGAGGCCACCCGTCGGCTCGAAGCGTTCATTCGCGATCTTCAGGAGAAGCAGCGGCGCGCGGTGGCGAAGGTGCCCCCGCCCAGTCGGCCGCGGCCCGCCCCGGGCGAGACGGTCCCGGGCCCGACGGGCCCCGGCTTCGCGTCGTTGCGAGGGCGGCTGGCCTGGCCGGCGGACGGCCGGGTCGTCGCGGAGTACGGTCCGCAAGTCAATCCGCGGTTTGGAACGAAGACGTTCCGGAATGGCATCGACATCGAGGCCACCGAGGGCTCGAACATCGTCTCGGTGTTCCCGGGGCAGATCGTGTACACGGGCTGGTTCCGGGGTTACGGGAACCTGATCATCGTGGATCACGGCGGCGAGTACTATACCGTCTACGCCCACGCCGCCGACATCCGGGTCACGGAGGGCGACGAGGTGAAGCAGGGACAGATCATCGGGACCGTGGGGGACACCGGTTCGCTGCAGGGGCCGCGCCTGTATTTCGAGGTGCGACACGAGGGCAAGCCCCAGGACCCGGCGCAGTGGCTGCGACCCAAAGGCTAGAGACGCGAATACCGAGTCACGGAGGCGTACAACGATGCGGCCCATCCGGCACATGAAGAAGGTGGTCATGATCTCCGCGCTGCTGATGATCCTCACCCTATCGCTGGGCGGCGGGGTGGCGAGCAAGGGCAACGACACCGCGGCCACCTACGAGAACCTACGGCTCTTCACCGAGGTCCTGTCGATCGTGCAGAGCCAGTACGTCGACGAGGTCCCGCCCAAGGACCTCATCTACAACGCGATCAAGGGCACGCTGCGGGGCCTCGACCCTCACTCCTCGTTCCTCGACCCGGAGATGTACAAGGAGATGCAGGTCGAGACGAGCGGCAGCTTCGGCGGTCTCGGGATCGAGATCACGCTCCGTGACGACGTGCTGACGGTGGTGGCGCCCATCGAGGGCACCCCGGCCTATCGGGCCGGCATCCAGCCGGGCGACCGAATCCTCAAGATCGAGGGCCTCTCCACCAAGGACATGCAACTCGCCGACGCGGTCAAGCGCATGCGGGGCAAACCGGGCAGCAAGATCACGGTCACGATCGTGCGCGAGGGGTGGACCGAGCCCAAGGACTTCCTGATCACCCGCGAGCAGATCCGGGTGCAGTCGGTGAAGAACAACCAGCTCGAGACCGGGATCGAGTACATCCGGCTACGCCAGTTCCAGGAGCAGACCGCCAACGATCTGGACACCGCGCTCGAGAAGTACTCGAAGGAAGGCAAGATCCAGGGGCTCGTGCTCGACCTGCGCAACAACCCGGGCGGCCTGCTGACCTCCGCGGTGGAGGTGACCGAGAAGTTCCTGGAGCCCGGCAAGCTGGTCGTCTACACCGAGGGCCGCGTGCGCAACCAGAACATGCGGTTCTCCTCGAACGCCAAGCACGCCTACACCGAGTTCCCGATCGTGGTCCTGGTCAACCAGGGCAGCGCTTCCGCCTCCGAGATCGTGGCCGGCGCCCTCCAGGACTGGGGGCGGGCGGTCGTGCTCGGCACCCAGAGCTTCGGCAAGGGCTCGGTGCAGACCATCATCCCGCTCTCCGACGGCTCGGGGCTCCGTCTCACCACCGCCAAGTACTTCACCCCGAAGGGTCGCTCCATCCACGGCAAGGGCATCACGCCGGACATCGTGGTGGAAGGCCCGAAGACGACCGCCGCGGCCGCGGCCGGCGCGGAGACGGCGACGCCGCCGGTTCCTCCGGTGGCCGAGAGCGCGCAGGAGCAGCTCAAGCGGGATCCGCAGCTGCAGCGCGCCCTGGACCTCCTCAAGGCGATGAAGATTCTCGACAAGAGCCGGCCGGGGCCGGCGGGGTCGCAGGCGCAGGCCCGCTAGGACCGACCGGAGCGACGTCCGTGCCGGCGAGAGTCTGGCAGGCTCTCGCCGGCATCATCGCGCTGCTGCTGATCGCGGTGGTCGGGCTCGACCGGTGGCAGGCCCGTGAAGGGGAGGCGAGCCTGTTTGGTGACCTCTTCGGGTTGGCCCGGAGCCGGCCCGCGATCTCGATACCCCCCGTCGTGCCGCGATCGAATCCCGCCGCTGAGACGACCCCGCCTCCACCGGGACCTCCCCGCGTGGCCATCATCGTGGACGAGCTGGGCGGCCGGCGCGACGTGTTCGACGCCCTGCGGGAGATTCGCCGGCCCCTCACGGTGGCGGTGCTGCCCGCCCTTCCGCTCTCGGGGGTGATCGCGCGCGACGCCTCCCGCGCCGGCATGGAAGTGCTGCTGGATCTGCCGATGGAGCCGTACCGGTATCCGGAGCTCGACCCCGGACCGGGAGTGCTACTGATGTCGATGCCGCCGCGGGAGATCCAGCGGATGGTGGGGGCGCATCTCGAGGCGGTGGCGCCCGCGGTCGGGGTCATCAACCGGATGGGCTCGCGGCTTACCGAGAATCGCCCGCGGATGCAGGCGCTGCTCGAGGTGCTGGCCGCGCGCCGGCTGTTCCTGGTGGACGCCTACACCTCGAGCCAGTCGGTGGCCTTCGACGAGGCGCGCGAGGCCGGAGTGCGCGCGGCGCGCCGGCAGATCCTGGTGGATCACGGCCGCGGCGAGACGGGCGACCGGGCTCGCTGGGACGAGGTGGCAGCCTGGGCCGAGCGAAAAGGTGAGGTGATCGCGGTGGCCCACGGGCACCCGATGACGGTGAGGCTCTTGAGGGAATACGTGCCACGGTGGGAAGCACGGGGGCTGAAGCTGGTACCGGTGTCCCAGCTGGCGCGCTAAGCTATACGACATGCTCGTGCTGGGGATCGAGACGTCGTGTGACGAGACGGCCGCCGCGGTGGTGGACGGCGGCCGCAAGATCCTGTCGAGCACGGTGGCCTCCCAGGACGACGTGCACGCCCCCTACGGCGGCGTGGTGCCCGAGCTGGCTTCCCGGCGGCATCTGGAGGTGCTGATGCCGGTGGTGCGCCGCGCCCTGGGTGACGCCGGCGTCCGGCTCGACGACGTGGACGGCATCGCGGTGACCTACGGGCCGGGTCTGGTCGGGTCGCTGCTCATCGGCTGCTCGGCGGCCAAGGCCTTGGCCTACGCGCGCCGCCGGCCGCTGGTGGGGGTCAATCACCTCGAAGGGCACATCTACGCGGCCTTCCTCGAGGGCGATCCCCCCGCGCATCCGTTCGTCGCCCTCGTCGTATCGGGCGGTCACACCGCGCTGTACCTCGCCCGGGAGCCGCGCCGCTACGAGCGGATCGGCCAGACGCGCGACGATGCGGCGGGCGAGGCGTTCGACAAGGTGGCCAAGCTGCTCGGCCTGGGGTTCCCGGGCGGCCCCGCGATCGAGCGGGTGGCGCGCGACGGCGATCCGCGCGCCATCGCGTTTCCGACCGCCAACATGAGCGACGGCGCCCCCGACTTCTCGTTCAGCGGCATCAAGACCGCGGTGTCGCTCCACGTCCGCCGGACCGGGCCGCTCGGTCCGAGACAGGTGGCCGACGTGGCCGCGTCGTTCCAGGCCACCGCGGTGAAGATGCTGGTGCGCAAGACGGTGAAGGCCGCGCTCCGGCTCGGCGTGCGGCGGGTGGTGCTGACCGGCGGGGTCGCCGCGAATACCGCCCTGCGGCTGGCCCTCGAGGGAGAGTGCCGGGAGCGCGGGTGGAGCCTGCACGTGCCGTCCCGTCACCTCTGCACCGACAACGCGGCCATGATCGCCGCCGCGGGCCACGATCGCCTGGAGGCCGGCGAGCGGGCGCCACTGTCGCTCAACGCAGTTCCGGACTTGGTCCTGGCATGACGACCGGTCGCTGAGCGCGCACGCCATGCCCCGCCTCGACTACGAGACGCTCCTGGCCGGACTTCCAGACGCGGTGGTGGGTGTGGACGACGGGCTGCGCGTGATGCTCTGGAATCCGGCGGCGGAGGCCCTGCTGGGGCGCTCCGCGCGCCGGACCCTGGGTCGGCCCCTCAAGGAGCTGTTCCCGCCCGACACCTCGCTGGTGCGGCATCTCGGCGACACGCTCGCCACCGGCGAGAGCCGATCGGAGTCGGAGGCGGTGATCGAGGGCGGCGACGGCCGGCCCGTGCACGTGAGCGTGGTCACCGCCCCGCTCGCGGTGCACAGCGGCGCGGTGGAAGCGGCGGTGGCGGTCATCCGCGACATGACCCGGCTGCACCAGCTGGAGGCCGAGGTGCGCCGCGGCGAGACGCTCGCGGCCGCCGGCCAGATCGCGATGGGGATCGCCCACGAGATCCGCAATCCGCTGGGCGCCATCCGGGGCGCGGTGCAGCTCATGCGACGCGAGCTGGGCGACGACGCGCGCCTGGGCGAGTACACCGACGTGCTGCTGAAGGAAGTGGACCGGGTCAACCGGATCATCGAGATGCTGCTCGACATCGGCCGGCCGGTGACGCTGCGGCCGGTGCCCCTCAACGTCCACCAGCTGCTCGAGCGCGTGGCGCTGCTCGCCGAGGAGATGGCCGGCCAGCGGGGCGTGCAGATCGTCCGACGCTACGATCCGAGCTTGCCCCCGATCCTGGCCGACGAGGATCGCATTCTCCAGGTCTTCCACAACCTGGTGCGCAATGCGATGGAGGCGATGGCCAACGGTGGGCGGCTGACGCTGGTCACCCGGCTGAGCATGAATCCGCTCTTCGCCAAGGTGGATCTGGGCCACGGCCAGCGCAGCATGGCCGAGATCGCCGTCGTGGACGAGGGGGAGGGCATTCCCGAAGCCACCCGCGCCCGCATCTTCACCCCGTTCTTCACCACCAAGGACAAGGGACTCGGTCTCGGCCTGGCCCTCTGCCACCGGATCGTCGAGGAGCACCGGGGGGCCATCCAGGTCGTGAGCGAGCCCGGGCGCGGTACCACCGTCTCCTGCTTCCTCCCCATCGCCCGATGAGGGCCGCCCCGCATGTCTGAGGGTCACATCCTCATCGCCGACGACGAGGACAGCCTGCGCTGGGTCCTCGAGAAGGGCTTCCGCGGTGCGGGCTATCAGGTGACCGCGGTCAAGGACGGCTCCGCCGCGCTGAAGGAGGTCGAGGGCTCACCGTTCGACCTGATCCTGCTCGACGTGCGCATGCCCGGCATCGACGGGCTCTCCCTGCTCAAGCAGGTGCGGACGAAGCGGGCCGACGCGCAGGTGGTGATCATGACCGCGCACGGCACGATGGAGACCGCGGTGCAGGCCATGCAGCAAGGCGCCTACGACTACCTGACCAAGCCCTTCGATCTCGACGAGGCGCTCCTGCTGGCCGAGCGGGCCCTCACCGCCCGCCGCCTCACCCAGGAGGTCACCGCGCTCCGCTCCGGCCTCAAGGAGGTCTGGGAGTTCGGCGCGCTGGTCGGGCGTCACCCGACCATGCAGGAGGTCTACAAGGCCATCGGACGCGTGGCGGCCAGCGACGTGTCGGTGCTGCTCCGTGGCGAGTCCGGCACCGGCAAGGAAGTGGTCGCGCGCGCGCTCCACCACTACAGCCGACGCGCGGGCCGGCCGTTCGTAGGCATCTCGGCCGCGGCCATTCCCACCACGCTGCTCGAGTCCGAGCTGTTCGGTCACGAGAAGGGCGCGTTCACCGACGCCAAGGAGCGGCGGCTCGGCAAGCTCGAGCTGGCCCACGGCGGCTCCGTCTTCTTCGACGAGATCGGCGACATGCCGCCCGAGCTGCAGGTGAAGCTCCTGCGCGCGCTCCAGGAGCGCTGCTTCGAGCGGGTCGGCGGCCACGAGCTGATCCGCATGGACGTGCGCGTCCTCGCCGCCACCCACCGCGACCTCGAAGGCATGATGAAGACCGGGCGGTTCCGCGAGGACCTGTTCTACCGCCTGAACGTGGTCATGCTCTCGCTGCCCGCCCTGCGGGACCGGCGCGGCGACGTCCCGCTGCTCGCCGAGCACTTCCTGGCCAAGTACGCCGAGACCCTGGGGGAGCGGGTGGTCGCCGCCGACGCCATGGATCGCCTGGTCGGCTACGACTGGCCGGGTAACGTGCGCGAGCTCGAGAACGTCATCCAGCGGGCGATGGTGATGGCCTCGGCGGGCGTGATCCTGCCCGAGCACCTGCCGATCGGCCCGGTCTCGGCGGCCGCCGCGGTGAGCACGGACGCTTCGCTCGAGGAGATCATCGAGCGCAAGATGCACGAGTGCGTGCGCGGCCTGCGCGGCCACGCCTCCGCCAACCTCCACGGCCTCATGGTGGGGCTGGTGGAGAAGCCGCTCCTGCGGGCGGTGATGCGGGAGACCAAGGGCAACCAGGTGCGGGCGGCCCAGCTCCTCGGCATCAATCGCAATACCCTGCGCAAGAAGCTCAAGGAGCACGGCATCGATCCGGACGCCGTGTAGGAGCCGATGGTGACCCGATGTGGGTGGGCCAGCGGAGGCCCGCTCGAGATTGCGTACCACGACACGGAGTGGGGCGTCCCGTCCCACGACGACCGCCACCTCTTCGAGATGCTAATCCTCGAGGGCGCCCAGGCCGGTCTCTCCTGGTCGACGATTCTGAGGAAGCGGGAGAACTACCGGAAGGCCTTCGCGGGCTTCGATCCCGCCCGGGTCGCCCGCTTCGACGCCCGCAAGCGGGCGGCCCTGATGCGGGACGCCGGCATCGTGAGGCATCGGCAGAAGATCGAGGCCGCCGTCGGCAACGCGCGAGCCGCGCTCGCGGTGCAGGACGAGCACGGCAGCCTCGCGGCCTACCTGTGGCAGTTCGTGGACGGCCAGCCGATCCGGAACGCGTGGACCGCGCTCAAGCAGGTGCCCGCCGAGACCACGGAGTCCCGCGCGATGAGCAAGGCTCTGGTCACACGCGGGTTCCGCTTCGTCGGCCCCACCATCTGCTACGCGTTCATGCAGGCCACCGGCATGGTGAACGACCACGTCACGACGTGTTTTCGCTATTCCAAACGGAGGAGTCGACGGACATGAGGATCGGGGTCTTCGGCGCGGGCGCCATCGGCTGCGTGGTCGGCGGGCTGCTCACCAAGGCGGGGCACGACGTCACGCTCGTGGATCAGTGGCCCGAGCACATCGAGACCATGAAGCGGCGCGGCCTCAAGCTCTCCGGCACCTGCGGCGAGCACACGATCCCGGTCCGGGCGCTGCACATCCACGAGCTGCAGGGCGTCTCCACGCCGTTCGAGGCGATCTTCGTCGCGGTGAAGTCCTACGACACCGAGTGGGCGGCCCAGATGGCGCAGGCATATCTCGCGGCCCCCGACGGGGTGGTGGTGGACTTCCAGAACGGGGTCAACGACGAGCGGGTGGCCGCGGTGGTGGGCAAGGCGCGCTGCCTCGGCTGCGTCATCACGATCGGCGCCGGGATGTACGAGCCGGGCCACGCGATGCGAACCGACTCCGGCTCGGTGGGCTTCAAGATCGGCGAGCACGATGGCGGGGACACCCCGCGGGCGCGGGAGCTGGTCCGGGTCATGAACGACGTGGCTCCCACCAAGCTCACCACGAACCTGTGGGGCGAGCGGTGGTCCAAGCTCGCGATCAACTGCATGGCGAATCCGCTCGCGGGGCTGAGCGGCCTGGGCTCCGCCGAAGTGCGCACCGAGCCGGTGCCGCGTCGCATCGCCATTCACGTGGCCGCCGAGGTGATCCAGGTCGGCCGCGCCGCGGGTCAGGAAGTGGAGCCGATCTACGGCATCGAGGCGCAGCGGTTCGTGGACGCCGCGCGGGGCAAGGGCTGGGACGCGGTCGAGGGCGACATGGCGGCGAGCGTCAAGTTCCTGAGCGGCGGGCGGCCGTCGATGCTGCAGGACGTGATGAAGGGGCGGCGAACCGAGATCGACTATCTCAACGGGTACGTGAGCCAGCAGGGCCGGCGGCTGGGCGTCCCCACGCCGGTGAACGACGCGGTGGTGGCCGCGGTGCGGAGCCACGGCGTGGGCACGCTCAAGCCCGACCCGAAGAACCTCGATCCGCTGCTCGCCGCGCTGCCGCGCTGAGTTGTTCGGAGGGGGCCTCCACCTCGCGCGGGGCTACGAGGCGATGGCGGGCTTGCGGGCGAACCACGGCCGCGCCGCCTCGAGCTGGGCGCCCAGGCGGAAGAGGGTGGCCTCGTCGCCGAAGCGGGCGACCAGCTGGACCGCGACCGGGAGCCCGCTCGCCGAATGGCCGAGCGGCAGCATCATGGCGGGCTGTCCGGTCAGGTTGAACCAGACCGTGAACGGCGAGAAGGTGAAGACGCGCCGCCAGTACTCCTCGACGTCGTCCATCATCATGTCGATCCAGCCGAGCTTGACCGGGAGCTGGCCGAGCCCCGGGGTCAGCAGCACGTCGTAGCGCGTGTGAAAGGCCGCCATCTGCCGACCGAGCCGGTGCGCGGTCTGGGTGGCTCGCACGTAGTGCGCCGAGCTGGTCCGCTCACCGATCTTGGCGGTGTTCCACGTGACCGTCTCCACCTCGCCCTCGACCGCGGGCCGCCCCGCGGTCGGGTGGGTGGACAGGTTCACCACCGTGTTCACCGCGGCGAGGGTGATGAAGGTCGGGATGATCGCGCCCCGCTCCACCTCCGGGTTGGCCTCCTCGACCTGGTGCCCGAGCTGGGCGCAGAGCTTCACGGTGTCCTGCAGCGTGGCGAGGCTCTCGGGATCGACCGCGGCCCCGTTGGGGGTCACCGTGGTGTAGGCGATCCGCAGGGGGCGCGCCGCCGCCGAGACCTCTTCCAGGTACGGCCGCGCGGGCGGCGGTGCGGTGTAGGGATCGCCGGCCCCGGGCCCGCGGGTCGCGTCGAGGAGCGCCGCGCTGTCTCGGACCGAGAGCGTCACCGCGTGCTCGGTGGAGCAGCCGCCGAGCCCCTCGCCGGTGACCGGCGCGAAGGTGTTGCGGCCGCGCGTGGGCTTGAGTCCGACCAGCCCGCAGCTGGCGGCGGGGGCGCGGATCGAGCCGAAGCCGTCGCTGGCGTGCGCCATCGGCAGCATGCGAGCGCCCACCGCGGCGGCGGCCCCGCCGCTCGAGCCCGAGGAGATCCGGGTCGGGTCCCACGGGTTGCGGGTCGGCCCGTAGAGCTGTGGCTCGCAGGTGAGCGAGAGGCCGACCTCGCAGCTGTTGGTGCGCCCGAAGATCACGAGGCCGGCTCGCTTGAGCCGGGCCACGTTCTCGCTGTCGAACGTCGACGGCGGGGTGTCGGCGAAGAAACGGCTCCCACGCGTCATCGTGACCCCGGTGAGCGGGGCGCCGAGGTCTTTCAAAAGAAATGGCACGCCGCGGAACGGCCCGTCGGGGAGCCCGTCGGCGATCACGCGGCGGCCATAGTCGTAGAGCGGCATGATCACCGCGTTCACCTTCGGATTGCGCGCTTCCACGCGCTCGATCGCCGCGTCGAGCAGCTCGGTCGGCGCCACCTTGCCGCGTCTGACCAGATCGGCCAGTCCGAGGGCGTCGTACCGCTCGTAGTCGGCGAATCCAGCCATGGCGACTAGGGTTGTTTCACGTAGAGCTGACCACCCGTCTTCTTGAACTCGGCGGCCTTCTCCCGCAGGCCCTGCACCACCGCGGCGGTCTCGTCGCCGATGCCGTGCTTGGCCGCGTAGTCGCGCACGTCCTGGGTGATCTTCATCGAGCAGAAGTGCGGGCCGCACATCGAGCAGAAGTGCGCGACCTTGGCCCCCTCGGCGGGCAGCGTCTCGTCGTGGAAGGACCGCGCGGTCTCCGGATCGAGCGAGAGGTTGAACTGGTCCTCCCACCGGAACTCGAAGCGGGCGCGCGAGAGCGCGTCGTCCCACTCGCGCGCCTGCGGGTGGTTCTTGGCCAGATCGGCGGCGTGGGCCGCGATCTTGTAGGCGATCACCCCGTCCTTGACGTCCTGGCGGTCGGGCAGCCCGAGGTGCTCCTTGGGCGTGACGTAGCACAGCATCGCGGTGCCGTACCAGCCGATCATGGCCGCGCCGATCGCGGACGTGATGTGGTCGTAGCCGGGGGCGATGTCGGTGGTGAGCGGTCCCAGGGTGTAGAACGGCGCCTCGTGGCAGACCGCGAGCTGCCGGTCCATGTTCTCCTTGATCAGGTGCATGGGCACGTGACCCGGTCCCTCGATCATCACCTGGCAGTCCTGCTCCCAGGCGACGGTGGTCAGCTCGCCGAGGGTGTCCAGCTCCGCGAACTGCGCGTCGTCGTTGGCGTCGGCCTGGCAGCCGGGCCGCAGCCCGTCGCCCAGCGAGAACGACACGTCGTAGGCGGCCATGATCTCGCAGATCTCGCGGAAGTGGGTGTAGAGGAAGCTCTCCCGGTGATGGGCCAGGCACCACTTGGCCATGATCGAGCCACCGCGCGAGACGATGCCGGTGAGGCGCTTGGCGGTGAGCGGGATGTAACGCAGCAGGACGCCCGCGTGGATCGTGAAGTAGTCCACGCCCTGCTCGGCCTGCTCGATCAGGGTGTCGCGGTAGACCTCCCAGGTCAGGTCCTCGGCCTTGCCGTGCACCTTCTCGAGCGCCTGGTAGATCGGCACCGTGCCCACCGGCACCGGCGAGTTGCGCAGGATCCACTCGCGCGTCTCGTGGATGTTCTTGCCGGTGGACAGATCCATGATGGTGTCGCCGCCCCAGCGGGTGGCCCAGGTCATCTTCTCCACCTCCTCCTCGATCGAGGAGGAGACCGCGGAGTTGCCGATGTTGGCGTTGATCTTCACCAGGAAGCGCCGGCCGATGATCATCGGCTCCGCCTCCGGGTGGTTGATGTTGGCCGGGATGATGGCGCGCCCCCGGGCGATCTCTTCGCGCACGATCTCCGGGCTCATGCCCTCGCGCAGGGCCACGAACTCCATCTCCGGCGTGATCTCGCCGCGGCGGGCGTAGTGCATCTGGGTCACACGATGCCCCGGCTTGGCCCGCAGCCCCCAGCGGCCGCCCGCACCCGGCTCGACGTCGGCGCGGGAGAGGACCCAGTGGCGCCGCAGGGGCGGCAGCCCCTGCTTGACGTCCGGCGTGTACTCGGGATCGGTGTAGAGCCCGCTGGTGTCGTAGAGGCGCAGGCGCTCACCGGTGGTGAGCGCGACCTCGCGGAAGGGAACGCGGACCGATGGGTTCGAGCCGGAGACGTAGACTTTCATGGACGGCCTCCCTTCGCTGGCATTACCCAGTTCAGGTTTGTAGCGGTCGGCAGCGGCGCGGCTGCCCTCTCAGCCCGGGACCTCCGAGCTCCCGCGTGGGAACGGCTGCGTGAATGCTACGTCCAAAGGCGAAGGGGGTCAAGGCCGCGCGGCCGCTGCGACGGTGCTACGGAGTCGGCCGGCGCGCTCAGCGCGGCGCGGGAACGCTCGCGGGGGTGATCCGGATCAGGACGCTTGTCTTCGCCCCGAGCCCACGGCGGATGTAGCGCCCCATCCAGAGCGGTACCAGCACCCAGTATTTCCGCCAGTAGCCGGCCAGCAGCGCCGCTTCGAGGTCCGCGCGACCGTCCACCCACTCGGCGTGCCCCTCGAAGGCCGGACCATCCTTACGACCCACGTGTACGGCGACGCGGCCGTCGTTGCGGATGCGGCGGGCCTTCAGACTGTCGCGCCGGGTGGTGAAGTAGACGTGGCCCTCGTGGGGCCAGAGCCAGGTGGGCACGGTGCCGGGCTTGCCGGCTTTGCTGTAGGTCGTGACGTACATGTAGCGGGCCTTCGCCAGCGCGGCCGTCACGTCTGCAGGCAGCGGGGGAGGCAGCTGGGATGGGCTTCTTGCGTCCATGCTACGGAGAGCCTACCATTGCCGAGTCGAGCCGCGCCTCGCAGGATGACACGCGCAACCTGAACCGGAGCTTGCCAGCGCCGGAGTGTGAAGGAGGCCTCATGCCGCCGCATCGCCACGCCTATCGTCCCACCGTCATGGGTACCCGCGGCGCCGTCGCCTCGGCGCACCCCTTGGCCTCCATGTCCGGCATCCGCGTGCTGCTCGAGGGCGGCAACGCGGTCGACGCCGCCGTCGCGGTCGGCTCCACGTTGAACGTGGTCGAGCCGTTCATGTCGGGCGCGGCCGGCATCGGGCTCATGTTCATCTCGCGGGCGCGGACGCGCGAGCGCCACGTGCTCGACTTCATCGGCCCCTCGCCGCGCGCGGCCGATCCGGCCCGCTGCACCGAGGACGAGCTGGCGGGTGGGCCCAAGTCGTGCGCGACGCCGGGGAACCTGGGTGGCTGGCTGGCCGCGCTCGAGCGCTTCGGCTCCATGCCGCGGCAGAAGGTGCTGGCGCCCGCCATCGAGCTGGCCGAGAACGGGGTGCCGCTCACCTTCGCCAACGTGAAGTTCTTCGAGCAGTCGCGCGCCCAGCTCGCGCGCTCGGCCGAGGCCGAGCGGCTCTACCTGGGCAACGGGGGCCCGCGCCCGGGGAAGGTGGTCACCTACAAGGAGCTGGCCGCGACCCTGCGCCAGGTCGCGGAGGGCGGCGCGGAGGCCTTCTATCGCGGACCGATCGCCAAGGCCATCGCGCGCGCGGTGCGCGAGGCGGGGGGCTGGCTCGCCGAGGAAGACATGGCCGCGTTCACGCCCGAGTGGCGGCAGCCGCTCGCGATCACCTATCGCGGCCGCGAGGTCTGCTCGGTGCCGCCGCCGTTCTCGGCGTTCCAGATGCTCCAGACGCTCAACATCCTCGAGGGCTACGACGTGGCGGGCTGGGGCCACAACTCGCCCGAGTACCTGCACCACCTGATCGAAGCGATCAAGCTCGGCTCCGCGGATCGGCTGGCCTACGCGTACTCGGGGGAGCCGCCGATCAAGGGGCTCGTCTCCAAGGCCTACGCGACCTCGCAGCGCGCGCGGATCGACTCGGCGCGGGCCGCGGTGAGCGAGGGCGAGCGGCACAATCGCGAGCGGCTGGCCGGCCAGATCGGCGAGGGGCACCCGGCGCAGTTCGTGAACGAGCAGACCACGCACTTCGCCTGCGCCGACTCGGAGGGGACGGTGGTCTCGGTCACCCAGACGCTGGGCATGGCGTTCGGCTCGGGCTTCGCGGTGCCGGGCACCGGGCTCGTGCTCAACAACATCCTCAAATGGATGGACCGCGATCCGGCCTCCCCGAACGCGCTGCGGCCGGGCCGGAAGGCGGGCACCATGATGTCGCCGACGCAGGTCTTCCAGGACGGCGCCTTCGCGCTCAGCATCGGCACGCCCGGCTCCTACGGGATCTTGCAGACGCAGCCGCAGATGCTGCTCAACTTCGTCGAGTTCGGATTCAATCTGCAGGAAGCCATCGAGGCCCCCCGGGTGCGCGTCTACCGCGACCGGCTGGTGGACGCGGAGTCGCGCATCGCGGAGCCGACGCGGGCCGAGCTGGTCCGGCGCGGGCATCAGATCAACGTCATCGACGACTGGTCGTGGGTGGTGGGCGGCGGGCAGGGGATCGCGCGCGATCCGGAATCCGGTGCGCTCATGGCCGGCGCGGACCCCCGCCGCGACGGCTACGCCCTCGCCATCTAGAACCGGAGTCATAGAACCGGGAGCGCGCGGTGGATCTTCAGGATAAGGTGGCGGTGGTGACGGGGGCGGGGTCCGGGCTCGGGCGCGGCATCGCGCTCGCGATGGCGGCGAAGGGCGCGCGGGTGGCCGCGGTGGACCTGGACGGGGCCAGCGCGGCCGAGACCGCACGGCTCCTGATGGGCGCGGGGGGCAAGGGCGTGGGCCTCCAGGCCGACACGAGCAGCGCCGCCGACGTCGATCGCGCGGTGTCCGCGGCGGTGAGCCAGCTCGGGCCGCTCGACATCATGGTGAACAACGCGGGGATCCTCGACGGCTACTTCAACGTGGACGAGACCGACGACGCGGTGTGGGCCCGCGTGCTCGGGATCAATCTCACCGGCGTGTTCTTCGGCTGCAAGCGCGCGCTCCGGGAGATGCTCCCGCGCGGCCGCGGCCGCATCGTCAACATGGCCTCGGTGGCGGGTCTCAACGGCACCGGCGGGGGCGCGGCCTACGTGGCCTCCAAGCACGGCGTGGTCGGGCTCACCCGCCAGATGGCGGTGACCTACTCGGCGCGCGGCATCACGATCAACGCGGTGGCCCCGGGGCCGATCCTCACCGGCCTGCGCGCGCACTCCCAGGCGATCCTGGGCCCCGGCGTGCCCGACATGAGCGGCCGCGGTGTGGCGGTGGACGACGCGGCGGTGCGGGCGATCGCCCCCGCTGGCCGGCGCGGCACCGTGGAGGAGATCGCCTCCGCGGTCTGTTTCCTGGCCTCCGACGAGGCGGGCTACATCACCGGACACACCCTGGTCGTGGACGGCGGATGGAGAGCCAAGTGATCACGAAATTCTCGGTCCTCTACGTCGGACAGATCGAGCTGGAGAACGTGGGGCTACACGGCACGCCGACCGAGCAGCGGGCGTACCCGAATGAGCGCCTGGTCGAAGCGTTCCAGACCTCGAAGGAGGTCGCCCAGCTCATGGACGAGCTGGGCTACTACTGCCTGTGGACGGCCGAGCACCACTTCCAGAAGGAGGGCTACGAGGTGCTACCCAACCTCGTGCTGCTCTCCACGTGGCTCGCCACCCAGACCCGGCGCCTCAAGCTCGGCTGCGCGTTCAACATTCTGCCCATGTGGCACCCGGTGCGGCTGGCCGAGGACTACGCGATGGCCGACATCGTCACCAACGGGCGCGTGGTCATGGGGGTGGGCCGCGGCTACCACACCCGTGAGGTCGAGTCCTTCGGCGCGCCCCTGCTCGACGCGGCGGCCAACCGCGAGCTGTTCGAGGAGCAGATGGAGGTGCTGCTCAAGTGCTTCAACGAGGAGTCGTGGAGCCACCGGGGCAAGCACTACGTGATCCCGCCCGACGTGGACTACCGCGGCTACCGCCTCCGCGAAGTCACCTGCGTCCCGCGCCCCATCCACCGGCCGGTCGAGATCTGGATGCCGATCGCGAGCGGCAAGACCATCGACTACATGGCCCGCATGGGCCTCAAGGCGATGGTGACGCTCAACGGGGAGAAGGTCCTCGACCAGGTCGCGCACGCCTACCGGGACGCCTGCGTGCGCCACGGGCGGTCCAAGACGCTCGGCGAGGATCTCTGCTGGGGCGTGGGCCTCTACCTGGCCGACTCGCGCGAGGAGGCGATCCGTCGGCTGGAGCCCGCCCACGACGAGCGCTACAAGTGGTTCGCGCCCTTCGGCTTCGTCCGCTACGCCGACGAGGAGGGCCGCTCCTGGGGCACGCCGGGCGCGCCCGCCCGCGTGCCGACGCTGCGCGAGGGCGTCGAGCAGAAGGCGTGGCTCGTCGGGCGGCCCTCCGAGGTGATCGAGACCATCCGCGAGATCGAGGCGCGCTACCCGGGCCTGGATCAGTGCATGATCCACTGGGCCGAGGGCATTCCGCCCGCGGAGTTCAAGGAGCAGCTCCGCTGGTTCGCGCGGGACGTCATGCCGGCCTTCGCCGGGCGGGGCTGAGCCCAGGGGGACCCCCCGGGGGTATACCCCCACCGGGTAGTAACTCCCTCGTGGAGACCCCCTAGGGATTGTATTTTTCTCTTTTCTCTCCCTCGGAGATTGTCCATAATACCCTCGGCCGTTTCGAGGGGCGCCGGGCAGCACCCCCAATAACCTAACGAGGGAGGAATGCAGGATGGCGAAGAAGAAGCTGGCGTTTGGCGGCTACTCCATCAACTTCAAGGGCTGCGACGACACGCTGGAGTCGGTCATGGGTGGCAAGCCCATCGGCCCCTCGGAGATGACGAAGAAGATCTGGGCCTACGTGAAGAGAAAGCGTCTAGCCAAGCGGTAAGAAGCTGTTCGAAGCGCGCGGAGCGTCCTGACCCCGCCCGGCGCCCCAGGACGTTCCGGCGCATGAGAGCCGCGCCCCACGAGAGTACGACCTCGATCCGCTAGATTCCTAGCCTCTCGGGAATCGCGTCCAGCCGGTCAACCTCGTAGTCGGGTGTCACCTCGAGCTCCTCGGCCGGGGCATTCGTGCGGTTGCACCAGCAGGCCCGGAAGCCGAAGGCGGCGGCGCCCGCCACGTCCCAGCCGTTCGACGAGACGAAGACGATCTCCTCCGGCGCCACCGCGAGCGCCCGCGGCGCCAGCTCGTAGACCCGCGGCGATGGTTTGTAGACGCCGACCGCGTCCACCGAGAGCACGTGGGCGAACGCGCCCTCGAGGCCGCTCGACCGCACCGCGCGCTCCAGCATGAGCGGTGAGCCGTTCGAGAGGATGGCCAGCGGCGTGCCCCGGAGGGCTCGGAGCGCCGGCGCCACGTCCGGAAACGGGGTCAGCGTCAGATAGGCGCTCATCAAGGTCTCGATCTCCGTCATGCTCGCCTCGACCCCGAGCCGTCGAAGGGCGAAGCGGAGAGACTGCCCGGTCACCACCCAGAAGTCCTCGTAGCGGCCCATCAGGGAGCGCAGCCAGGTGTACTCGAGCTGCTTCTGGCGCCAGAGATTGGAGAGCGCCTGCGGGTCGGGGGTGATCGCCCGCGCCGCCTGGACCACCGAGTCGACGTCGAAGATGGTGCCGTAGGCGTCGAAGACGAAGGCCCGCGGCGCGGCCATCGTCAACCGGCGACCGGTCCGGCCGCGGCGCGCGAGCCGCGTTGGTTGCTACGACGGGGCGGTGCGGGACGTACCGGCCGGCGCGGCGCCGGCTCGGGCGCGGACTCGAGGCCGGTCTCGAAGAAGCCGTAGCGGAGCACGGTCTTGGCGTCGCGGAACGAGAGGCTGCGGGTCTGGGCGCCGAGCACGATCAGGAGGAACTGCTGACCCGACTTCCAGGCCGACACCGCGAGGTTGTAGCCCGCCTCGCGGGTGAAGCCGGTCTTGAGCGCCTGGACCCCGCCAGGATCCTGGAAGAGGGGGATGCGGCGACTGTAGACCCGGCCGCGATACACGAAGGTGGCGCCGCCCAGCAGCGGCCGCGAGGCCGGGTAGTCGTCGAGGAGGCGGCCGATCAGCTTGGCGAGATCCTCGGCGGTGCTGCGCTGGCCCGGATCCGGTAGTCCATGGGCGTTGGCGTAGTGGGTGTGGGTCAGCCCGAGCTCCTCCGCCTTGGCGTTCATCGAGGCCACGAAGGCCTCCTCGGTGCCGCCCAGATGCTCGGACACCGCGGTGGCCGCGTCGTTGGCGGAGGCGATGGCCACGCCCTCGAGGAGCGTTCGCAGCGGCACGGTCTCACCGGCGCGGAGGCCCATCCGATACCGAGGGGTGAGGGCGGCCCGCTGGCTGATGAGTACCGGCTCCTCCCACTGAGCGCGGCCGGCCTCGAGCGCCTCGCAGGCGAGATAGAGGGTCATGAGCTTGACGAGGCTGGCGGGCGCGTGGTCCTCGCCGGGATTTTTGGCGTAGAGCACGCGCCCCTGGGTGTCCAGGAGCAGCACCGACTCGGCGCTCAGCGCGAGCGGCCGGCTGCTCTGCCGGCTGCTCTGGTTGTTGCTCTGGGCTGTTGTCGGCGCTGCGACGAGGCAGATGGCCGCGCTAACCGCGAGGACGGAGATGGCGCGCACTGACCCTATATTACCCGCGCGACGAATTTGTCGCGCACAGAAAATCCCTAGCGGACCGCGAGTTTGAGCTCCCGGGACGGCTTGAAGCGCGGCGTCCGTCCGCCCGCCACGTGCATGGGCTGTCCGGTGCGCGGGTTCTTGCCCTTCCGCGGCTTGCGCCGGCTCACCGAGAAGGTGCCGAAGCCCACCAGCGTCACCGCCTGACCGCGCTTGAGCGAGCTGCGCACCGAGCCCAGGAACGCGCGCAGGGCGCGATCGGTGGCGGCCTTCGTCCATCCGCTGGAATCGGCCATCGTGGCCACGAGATCGACTCGATTCATGGTGTCTCCTCTCCACGCCCGGAGGAACGGTCGCGCATGCTAGCAAACGGGACGTTGGAGCGTCAAGGGCGAGATGATATCGTGGACGCCCCGTGAAAAAGGTGCTGGTCTTCACCATGGAGGGCAACGCCGACGGCGAAGCCGCGCTCGCGTTCTTTCAGGCCCGCGGCGTGGCGCTCGACGTGCGCGACGTCGGCAAGGATCCGGAGGCCAGTCTCGACCTCTTCAACCGCGCGGGACGCCTCGGCGTTCCCACCGTGGTGATCGGCGATCGCGTGTTCGACGGTTTCGCCCCTCATCGCGATGAGATCGAGACCCTCCTGCGCGACTAGTCGCGTCCTCGCCGTCAACGCGACGCGTTGACGAGGCCGGGCGTGTGGGGTATAAACACGCGTTGGGCTCGCGGCCGCCCGAGCCGTCCTGACAATCGATCGAACAACCGACTCAACGAGGAGATGCAGACTATGGATGCGATCCGGCACCTGCCCGGGCGCGCGCTCATCCCGCTCGCCTGGGTGCTGCTCGTGGTGGGCGCGCTCACGCTGGGGCTTCCTCCGATGGCGCACGCCCAGTCCTCCACGGCCACGCCCGCGGTGGCCGCCCCGACGGCGACGCCGCACCAAGGCGGGGGAGAGGCCTCCCTGAAGCTGCCCGACCTCGCCCAGGCCAGGTTCGTGGGCGTCACCGGTCGCGCCCTGCTGCAGTGGGGTCTCCTGATCTGCCTGCTGGGCCTGGGGTTCGGCCTGGTGATCTACTCGCAGCTCAAGAGCCTGCCGGTGCACCAGTCGATGAAGGACATCTCGGAGCTGATCTACGAGACCTGCAAGACGTATCTGATCACCCAGGGCAAGTTCCTCGCGATCCTCGAGCTGTTCATCGCGGTGATCATCGTCTTCTACTTCGGGTTCCTGCAGCACTTCGAGGCGATCAAGGTCTTCATCATCCTGCTCTTCAGCGTGATCGGGATCCTGGGCTCCTATGGGGTGGCGTGGTTCGGGATCCGCATCAACACCTTCGCCAACTCCCGCACCGCCTTCGCGAGCCTGAAGGGCTTGCCCTTCCCGGTCTACGCGATCCCGATCAAAGCGGGCATGAGCATCGGGATGTTGCTGGTGAGCGTCGAGCTGTTCATCATGCTGTGCATCCTGCTCTACATCCCCGCCGACTACGCGGGCCCCTGCTTCATCGGTTTCGCCATCGGCGAGTCCCTCGGCGCGGCGGCCCTCCGCATCGCGGGCGGCATCTTCACCAAGATCGCCGACATCGGCTCGGACCTGATGAAGATCGTGTTCAACATCAAGGAGGACGACGCGCGCAACCCGGGCGTCATCGCGGACTGCACCGGCGACAACGCGGGCGACTCGGTCGGCCCCACCGCGGACGGCTTCGAGACCTACGGGGTCACCGGGGTGGCGCTGATCACCTTCATCCTGCTCGCGGTGCCCAAGGAGCTCGTGCAGGTCCAGCTCCTGGTGTGGATCTTCGTGATGCGCGTCATCATGATCGTGGCGAGCGGCGGCTCCTATCTCGTCAACGAGGCCATCGCCCGAGCCCGCTACGCGACCGCGCCCAAGATGAGCTTCGAGGCCCCGCTGACAAGTCTGGTGTGGGTCACCTCGATCGTGTCGGTGGTGCTGACCTACGCGGCCTCCTGGGTCATGATCCCCGACCTCGGCGACGGTACCCTCTGGTGGAAGCTCTCCACCGTCATCACCTGCGGCACCCTCGCCGGGGCCATCATCCCCGAGTTCGTGAAGGTCTTCACCTCCACCAGCTCCGCCCACGTGCGCGAGGTCGTCACCTCGGCCCGCGAGGGCGGGGCGTCCCTCGGCATCCTCTCCGGCCTCGTGGCGGGCAACTTCAGCGCGTACTGGCTGGGCCTCACGATGGTGCTCCTGATGAGCATCGCCTACGGCGTGAGCACCCTCGGTCTCGGCAGCCTGATGGCCGCGCCGGCGGTGTTCGCCTTCGGCCTCGTGGCCTTCGGCTTCCTCGGTATGGGCCCGGTGACGATCGCGGTGGACTCCTACGGGCCGGTCACCGACAACGCCCAGTCGGTGTTCGAGCTGTCCGTGATCGAGACGATTCCCGGCATCAAGCAGCAGCTCCGGAAGGACTTCGGCTTCGACGTCAACTTCGAGGGGGCCAAGCACCTCCTCGAGGAGAACGACGGGGCGGGCAACACCTTCAAGGCCACCGCCAAGCCGGTGCTGATCGGCACCGCGGTGGTCGGCGCGACGACGATGATCTTCTCGATCATCGTGCTGCTCACCCACGGCCTCACCCAGAACCTCGACAAGCTCTCGCTGCTCCACGCCCCGTTCCTGCTCGGGCTGATCAGCGGCGGCGCCATCATCTTCTGGTTCACCGGGGCGTCCACCCAGGCGGTGACCACCGGCGCCTACCGCGCGGTGGAGTTCATCAAGGCCAACATCAAGCTCGAGGGCGTGACCAAGGCCTCGGTCACCGACAGCAAGCGGGTCGTGGAGATCTGCACCCAGTACGCCCAGAAGGGCATGTTCAACATCTTTCTCGCCGTTTTCTTCGCCACGCTCGCCTTCGCCTTCGTGGAGCCGTACTTCTTCGTGGGCTATCTGATCTCGATCGCGCTGTTCGGCCTCTACCAAGCCATCTTCATGGCCAACGCGGGCGGGGCGTGGGACAACGCGAAGAAGGTCGTCGAGGTGGATCTGAAGGAGAAGGGCACCCCGCTGCACGCGGCCACCGTGATCGGCGACACGGTGGGCGATCCGTTCAAGGACACCTCCTCGGTGGCCATGAACCCGATCATCAAGTTCACCACCCTCTTCGGCCTCCTCGCCGTCGAGCTGGCCGTCTCGCTCACCGAGGACCGGGGCGCCGGGCTCACCCAGATCCTGGCCGCCGCGTTCTTCTTCGTGTCCGTCATCTTCGTGTGGCGCTCGTTCTACTCCATGCGCATCAAGGTGGGCGGCGCCTGAGAAGGAGGCAGTCATGAACCGCTCGAGTGTGCTCGTCTCGTTGCTGGCCCTGCTGGTCGGCGTGATGCTGGGCGCGGCTGCCCTGAGCTGGTGGGAGGGCGGCCGCCAGAGCGCGGACATCGAGGCCCTGAAGGTGCGCCTGGCCGACGAGCGCGGTCAGGTCCAGTCCAAGATCAAGGAGCTCGGCGACGAGCTCAGCAGCGAGAAGCAGCGGCGCGAGGCGCTCGAGCAGGTGCAGGGCACCAAGCGCCGCTGATCAGCCCCTAGCGCGCGGCGTCCCGGCAGACCACCTCGCCTCATCCCACGAGGAGCCGGTCCATGCGAGGCAAGCAGGTCCTGATGGAGAGCCTGATCGCCCACGGGGTGGAGTACATCTTCGGCAATCCCGGCACGACCGAGAGCCCCATCCTCGACGCCCTGCTGGACTACCCGCAGCTCCAATACGTGATGGCCTTGCACGAGGGCGTGGCTCTCGGCGCCGCCAGCTACTACGCCCAGACCAGCGGGAAGGTCGCGGTGGTCAACGTCCACGTCGCCCCGGGCCTCGGCAACGCGCTCGGCATGCTCTACAACGCCTTCAAGGCCCGCTCGCCGCTCGTGGTGACCGCCGGCCAGCAGGACACCCGGCTGCGATTGCGCGGGCCGGTGCTCGGCCACGATCTGGTGGCGATGGCGGCGCCGCTCACCAAGTGGAGCGTCCAGGTGGAGCGCGCCGACGAGTTCGCGCTGATCATGCACCGCGCGCTGAAGATCGCCACCGATCCGCCCGCCGGCCCCGTGTTCGTCGCCCTGCCCATCGACGTGCTCGAGCAGGAGACCGACCTCGGCCCGCTGCCCACCGGCCGGCTCTACCGGACGCCCGAGCCTGACCCGGCGGGGGTCCGCGCGGCCGCGGAGCTGCTGATCGGCAGCCGCAGTCCTGCGATCGTCGTCGGGGACGACGCGACGCCCGCCGCGGGCGAGGTGGCGGCGCTCGCGGAGCGGCTCGGGGCCCCGGTCTGGTGCGAAGGGATCCGGATGCATCAGGCGCTGCCGAGCGCGCACCCGAACTTCCGCCTCGGCCTGCCGTTCGACGCGGCCGCCATCCGCCGCGCCCTGGAGGGCGTGGACGTGGTGCTGCTCGTGGGCGGCCCGTTCTTCGAGGAGGTCTGGTACGCGCCCGGCTCACCACTCCCGCCGGACGCCAGGACCATTCATGTGGAGTCCTCGCCCGACCGCCTGGCTCACAACCTCGCGGTGAGCGTCGGCCTGGTGAGTCATCCCCGGGCGGCGCTGTCGGCGCTGCGGGCCGCCGTGGAGGCCGGAGCAGATCCCGCCTTCCGCGCCGCGGCCGCCCGGCGGAACACCAAGCTGGCCGATCTCAAGGCCCAGGACGCCCAGGCTCAGCGTGCCCGCGCGGCCAAGCGCTGGGATCAGACGCCGATCTCGGTGCCGCGCCTGGTCGCCGAGATCGAGGCGGCCCTGCCGCCCGACGCCATCGTGGTCGACGAGTCCATCACCGCGGGCATCGACCTGGCCCGCGCCGTCCAGTTCGAGCGCCCCGGCGACTACGTCGGCGCCCGCGGCGGCGGCATCGGCCAGGCGTTGCCCGGCGCCCTGGGCGTGAAGCTCGCGCATCCCGACCGCCCGGTGGTGGCGCTCTCCGGCGACGGCTCGGCGATGTACAGCATCCAGGCGCTCTGGACCGCCGCGCACCACGACCTCGCGGTCGTCTTCGTGATCCTGAACAACCGCGAGTACCGCATTCTCAAGCACAACATGGACACCTACCGCCAGCGCTTCGGCGCCAAGCCGGATCGCGGCTATCCGAACATGGACCTGGTCGCCCCCGATCTCGGCTTCGTCGACATCGCGCGCGGCCTGGGCGTGGATGGCACGCGGGTCACCGCGCCGGGCGAGCTGCGCCTCGCGCTCGAGAAGGCGCTCGCGTTGAACCGGCCCTTCTTGCTGGACGTCGCGATCGAGGGGCGACCCTGAGAACGAGCGCGCCCCGCGCTCGCTGATGCCGATGCCGGCCGGGCCGACGTGAGCCGGACGCTGAACGCGATTGCCCTGGCGACGGTGGGCGTTGGCAGCCTGGCCATTCTCGGGGCCGCGGTGGCGGGTGCACCTCCAGACGTGAGCGGATGGAGGATCTACCGCAATCGCACCATCGGCATCGAGTTCCGCCATCCGGCCGACGCTGTGCCGAATGAATTGGCGGCGCCGGACGGGCGAGCGATCATCATCCGTCTGGAGGGGCGGGACTGGTCCGCCAGCGTCAGGGTGGAGGAGTTGACCGCGCCGCCCGAGGACACCGCGACCATACTTCGCCGCGCCATCGGTCTCGCCCAGCGCCAGTGCGCCGCCGACGGGCCGGACAGCTCGGTCTCGTGTCCCACGGTGCTCGCCATGGCGCCCTTCACGACCACCCTGGGCCGGTCCGGGCTCGAGCTCTACCTCGCCGAAGAGACGATCTTGAACGGCGGCGAGGGTCAACCCGACACGACCGAGACGCGGACGAAGGGACCGATCTACGCGCTGGATATCTCGACGGCCTCTCCGGCCCGCGTCCTGCTGGTCACCGCCACCGATCGCGCGGCGAGCCGGGAGCACCTAGAAATTCTACGCGGCATCGTCGACTCCGTCTGGGTCCCGAGCATTCCCTGACCGGCGCGCGGGGGCGACACGCGATCGGGGACTCATGCCACGCCAGGCGGTCATCGGGCTCTTCCTGGTCACCCTCGCGTCGTACTAGGCCCGGATATGGACGAGCCGGCCTGGCGATTTCTCCACATCGTGCTGGTGGCGTTCGCGCTGCTGCTGGCGATCGAAACAGTGGACCTCCGCGACCCAGACCCGGCGCTGCCCCGTCACGTGGCCTTCTGAGCACGAGCTGGGGCCGAAGGGCTGCGCGCCGTTCTGCTGAGATGGGTGTGGACAGTAAAGACCTCAAAGCACGGGACGGACTCTTCCGGCGTCGCGTCGAAGCACTGAAGTTCTACTGCTCGTCGGGCCTGGTCGAGCGGCTCACGTGGACGTTTCCGTTGGCTGCCGCTCAGGCGGCGGTGGCGAACGCTGGGAAGCCTGGTTCTTGTTGGGCGTCATGCTGATCGCTGCCACGCCGATGGTGATGTGCTGGCTGGATGCTTTACGGAAGTCCCGAAAGCCCAGCAGCTCGCGGTCTGGCAGAACTTTTTCCACGGCGCCCTCTTCGGGTTCGTCGAAAGCATCTCCCGTGATCTCCGGAGAGGACACGACGGCAGCGGATGACTCCGCCCTTGACGTGGCCTTGGTCGAAGATGGAGGATCACCCTGGCAGGCGCCCGAGCCAGGCGAATTTGCGCTCGGCCCGCGGCACGATCCGGGACCCTGGGTGTCGTCCACGGTGATGGGCAAGAGAGAGGTGTGAAAGGTTCCGATGCGCACGCTGACGAGAGCGAAGCCCACTCTGTGGGCGTCCTGCTCCTGGCTGCCGTGCCGGTCGCCGTGGCCCGGCGGGCGGTGATGGACGCGCGGACGTGGAAACTCAAGCTGCGCCGCGGCGTCCGGCTCCACAACGGCGAGGACTTCACGGCCGACGCCGTCAAGTTCACCCTGGATCGGCTCGCCGACAGCGGAGACCCGGTCATCCAGGATCCGCATACGGTGCTCGGCGTGAGCGATCGGGACGCTCCGCTGGTTCTCGAGCCCTAGCTGCCGGGCAGCCCGCTATGCCAACGGCACCCGCCTACGGCTCCGATCTCGTCGTCGATCTGTTGCGCGCCGTCGGCATCCAATACGTCGCGCTCAATCCGGGCGCGACCTACCGTGGGCTGCACGACTCGCTCGTCAACTACGGCGGCAATCGGGCGCCCGAGCTTGTCCTGACCACGCACGAGGAGATTGCCGTGGCAATGGCCCACGGCTATGCCAAGGCCCGGGGCGCGCCGATGGCCGCGGTCGTGCACGACATCGTAGGCCTGCAGCACGCGAGCATGGCGATCTTCAACGCGTTCTGCGACCGGGCCCCGGTCCTGGTGCTGGGCGCCACCGGCCCCATGGACGCCACGCGCCGTCGGCCCTGGATCGACTGGATCCATACCGCGCTCGTGCAGGGGACTCAGGTGCGCGACTACGTCAAGCTCGACGACCAGCCGGCCAGCGTTGCTGCCCTGCCCGAGGCATTCCTGCGCGCGTGGCGCGTCGCCCGCACGGAACCCATGGGGCCCGTCTATCTCTGTCTCGACGCCGGCCTGCAAGAGCAGGCGCTCGAGCGTCCGATCGTGCTGCCTGATGCGGGGCGCTTCCAGCCCGCGGCGGGGCCTTACGCCGACCCGCGTGCGCTCGACGAGGCCGCTCGGCGACTGACCGAGGCTCGCTCCCCGGTGATCGTCGTGGAGTCGCTGGGGCGCCGGCCAGAGGCGACAGGAGCGCTCTGTCGGCTCGCCGAGCTGCTCGCCGCGCCGCTCATCGATCTCGCCGCCGAGTCGCAGGGGCGCCCGAGCGTCCCCGCCGATCACCCGCTCGACATGACCGACGCGCGGGACGAAGCCATCCGGGATGCCGACGTTGTACTGGGCCTCGACGTGTCGAGCTTCCTCACCGTGCTCGGCGAGACGGACCGGTCCACGCGGGAGGTGCGCTTGCTCAACGAGCGTGCCCAGATCATCGCGATCTCACTCGACGACTACGCATTTCGAAGCTGGGCCCACACGTTCCAGTCGTTAGCTCCGGTGGACCTGCCGATCGCCGCGGACGCTGGCCTTGCGCTGCCCGCGCTGGTGACGGCGGTGGAGGAACGGCTCAAGCGAGATCGGGTCGCGGCCAACCGGCGCGTGCGCGCCGAGCGGATCGGGGCCCGCCACGCGGCCCTCCGCGCCGAGGCGCGAGATGTCGTCACCCTCGAGCGCTCCGCCCGGCCGGTGGCGCCCTCGGTCCTCGCCGCCGAGGTATGGGAGGTCATCAAGGGCGAGGACTGGGCGCTGGCCAACGGAACGAGTAAGGGTTGGGCCCGTCGGCTGTGGGACTGGCGGCCCGAGCGCAGCTACGGCGGCAGCGGCGGCGCCGGCCTCGGCTACGGCCTGCCCGCGGCCCTCGGCGTCGCGCTCGCGCATCGGGGATCGGGCAAGGTCTGCGTCAACCTCCAGGCCGACGGCGACCTCCTCTACGTGGTCAGTGCACTCTACACGGCCGCCCACCACCGCCTGCCGCTGCTGACCGTGATGTTCAACAACCGGACCTACGGCAACGACGAGGCGCACCAGGAAGCGGTCGCGAAGGCGCGGGGGCGGCCGATCGAGCGGAAGGTCGTGGGCATCCGTATCGACGACCCGGCGCCCGATTTCGCGCGGATCGCGCAGGGCTTCGGCGTCTGGGCCGAGGGTCCGATCGAGACCGTCGACGCCGTCGGGCCCGCCCTGCGTCGCGCCCTGCGCGTGGTCAAGGACGAGGGCCGCCCCGCGCTGGTCGACGTGATCACGCGGCCCTGAAGGAGGCCCGTATGTCGCGCGCAGGGTACCGGATCTTCGAAGCCGACACGCACATCATCGAGT
>Ga0210384_10000505_pt1 | contig 59589 bp, 48 predicted proteins | sample IncBWH2MmetaG_FD_160574 | JGI IMG/M metagenome (GOLD analysis project Ga0210384, IMG submission 160574) | Forest soil microbial communities from Barre Woods Harvard Forest LTER site, Petersham, Massachusetts, United States - Inc-BW-H-2-M | ecosystem: Environmental > Terrestrial > Soil >...
GGCTGAAGGTGCCCCAATGCACGGGCAGGAAGACGCCGCTGCCGAGGAGCGTGGTGAACGCTTCGAGCGCATGTTCGGGACCCAAGTGCATATCTCCCCAGGCGGGATGAAAGGCACCTACTTCCAGCATCACCAGGTCAAACGGCCCCAGACGCTCGCGGATCGCTGCATATTCAGTGGTGAGGCCGGTGTCAGCGCTGAAGAACACCGCGTGCCGGGGCGAGCGGATGACGAAAGAGGACCACGAAGTCGTGTTGCGGCTGCCGGGTGTGCGGCCGGAAAAGTGCTGCGAGGGCGCGGCGGTAACGCTAAGACCCCTATTTGGCACTTGATGCGTTTCCCACCAGTCCAGCTCGACGATCCTCTCGGGTTGGATACCCCAGGCTTCCAGGTGCGCGCCGACCCCGAGCGAGGTCACGAACGGCACGTCGTGCCTGGCCAGCTTGCGGATGGTCGGGTAGTCGAGGTGATCGTAGTGGTCGTGAGAAATAATCACCAGATCCACCGCCGGCAGTGCGCGCAGCGAGACCGGCACCGGCTGGAAGCGCCTGGGGCCGGCGAACCGCGCGGGCGATGCGCGTGGTCCCCAGACCGGATCGGTGAGCACGCGCAGCCCGTCGATCTCGATCAGGACCGTGGAATGCCCGAGCCAGGTGGCGCGCAGGCCGCTCGCGGGCGCCTTGGCCCACGCATCGAGCGGGTTCATCGATGGCAGCGGCCCACGTGGCACGCGCCGCTCGCCGCCACAAAGAAAATCATGCAGCGTCGGCATCGAAGCGTTCGGGTCACGCAAGCCCGGAGTAATCGGGTGCAGGTTGCGGAACTGCTCGCCGGACCAGCGCGGCGAAGCCTTGATGCGCTCGAGGCGCGCACCAGCGGGTTTCTTACCGAGCGACTTCATTCCGAAGGTCCCCGGCGCCAGCGTCTTAGCGTCGGTTCGCCTGCTTCTCCCGCTTCGCAGCACGCTTCTCGGCCAGGGTCTTTGCCGGCTTCTTCTTGCTCTCTTTCTTGCGGTCCATACCCTTGCTCATGGCGGATCCTTCGGCGTTGACTCTGGCACTTCGCTACCGTGTCGCTTGGCCAGTTTTTCCTGCTTGGCTCGCTTTTTCGCCGCTTCGCGGCGCTTCTTGAGTTCCTGGTAATTTGGTTGACGCATTAATCCCTCCGACGGCTTTTTGACCTGCCCGGTAGATTACAGCATGTGGCGGGCCGGAGCCCCATTCGTGTCAATGGTGAGTGAAAAACACTCAACCATTCGGGCAGTGTAATTCGCTTGTTCCGCGTGCGAGGGTTGCATAGGGTCGGCGCGATGTGACGCCAACGGGACGCGCCTGGATCGCCAGCGCTATCAGGGAGGCAAACTTGCGGACCGCGCACAGACATTACCTGCTTGCATCGGATTTCGATCAGACACTGAGCTTCAACGACTCCGGTCACGTGCTGAGCGAGCTTCTTGGTGTCCGCGGTTTTGAGCAGAAGGTCAGCGGTCTGGCCCGCAGCAATCTGGTCCAGCAGGGCGGGGAACTGGCCTATCTCATCCGTCACGACCCGGATTTTCGCGGCGTGCGGCGTGCGCACCTGCTCGAAACGGGGCGCCGGGTGCGGCTCAAAGCCGCGCTACCGGCGTTGGTGGAGTTTCTGGAACGGGGGCTGGACGGGCACCGCTTTTCCTTCTGCGTGGTCTCCGCGGCGCCGCGCGAGGTCGTCGTGTCTGCGCTCACGGGCATCGTGCCACCGGAGCGCATCTTCGGAACGGAATTTGACCACGATCCGCAATCCGGCGAAGTTCGTGCGATTACGCGGGTTCCGGCCGGCTACGGCAAGGTGGCGGTACTCGATGAGTTGGCGCAGCGGCTCGACGTCAGCCCTGACCGAATCATCTACGTGGGCGACGGCAGTTCGGACGTTCACGTGATGTTGCACGTCAATAACGCCGACGGGTTCACCATTTCCGTCTCGCAGAACAGCCAGCTGGCGCGGATCGCGAAAAGCACCGTTCTTAGCGACAGCGCCTTCAGCATTCTGGTCCCGATCCTCGAGCAGATGCTCGGCATGCGAACCGCGCAGATCCGAGCCGTGTTCGAATCGAATGGACTGACGCTTCACGACTGGGAGCGAGCTCGCACCGATCGCGTGCAGATTCGGGAAGTGTCGCCAATGCCCGAGCCAGCCTGACTTTCGATGAGCGCCGACACCACGCAGGCTCTCGGATGGGTCGCAACCTGCGTGTTTGTCGCGTCGTATTTCTTTTCGCAAGCCTCATCGCTGCGCGCGATGCAGATGGCGGGCGCCGCAATATGGATCGCCTACGGGGTTTTGATCAACGCCAGGCCGGTGATCGCTGCGAATGCACTGGTGCTCACCGCGGCCGCCTGGACTGCTGCGCGTGCGCAGTTCACGGCTCCCCCGAGTGGGCAGCGCGACTGACTTGCCCTCCGACTGCGATCCCCAAGTCGGCGTCCGGTAGCAATAACCGGGCATCGATTCATGCGGCGTGCTCCATTTTGGCAGTGTCACGCGCCTGGACGCACCTTTTTGGTGCGAGCTTCAGATCTGTCGGCACGACCGGGCAGCTTTCCTTGCGGATATTCCGGCCTTAATTTTCGTTGGCACGCTTGATGCTTGTGGGCCGTAGGGGGGGATTTTCCGATGAGTACACTGATGCGGTCGGCCCTGTTCACTTTGCTGGCGCTGTCTGTGCCGTCGGCCTGGGCAGAGCCGCCGGTCGGCGCCGCCCCGGCGTCCACTGCTGCATCGGCACCGGCGGCTGCCGCCGCACCGGCTGCGGCGCCCGCGCCGCCAGCCCCGTCGACCTCCGAGCCCTCGGTCATCCTCAACGCGCAGATCAATTCCGGTGATACCGCCTGGATGCTCACGTCCATGGCGCTGGTGCTCATGATGACGGTGCCAGGGCTCGCGCTCTTTTACGGTGGCATGGTGCGCAAGAAGAACGTGCTGGCGACGCTGATGCAGAGCTTCGCTATCACGTGTCTGGTGACCCTCCTCTGGTACGTCATCGGTTACAGCCTCGCGTTCACGCCCGGAACGCCCTACATCGGTGGCTTGAGCCGCTTGTTCATGCACGGGGTGATTTACGTCAAGGACGTTGCGGCCGTGGCGGCCACCAAGGACACCCCGGCCGTGCAGGCGGTGATCGGCCAGGTGTCGGTGAGTCACCTCGGGGTCACCATACCGGAGACCGTCTATGCGATGTTCCAGCTGACCTTCGCGATCATCACGCCGGCTCTCATCTGCGGCGCCTTTGCCGAGCGGATGAAGTTTTCCGCGATGCTGTGGTTCATGGGAACCTGGTCGATCATTGTGTATGCGCCCGTCGCCCACTGGATGTGGGAGCCGGGCGGCTGGGGTGCAACGGCCGGGGTGCTCGACTTCGCCGGCGGCACGGTCGTGCACATCAACGCCGGGGTCGCGGCGCTTGCTTGTGCGCTGGCGCTTGGCAAACGGCTTGGTTACAACAAGGAGCCGATGGCGCCGCACAATCTGGTGTTGACGGTGATCGGCGCCTCGCTCCTGTGGGTCGGCTGGTTCGGCTTCAATGCCGGGTCCGCGGGAGCCGCCGATGGTCGCGCCGGCATGGCGATGGCCGTCACGCAGATCGCCACGGCCGGCGCCGCCCTCGCCTGGATGGGCACGGAGTGGCTCGTCAAGGGCCGGCCGAGCGTGCTCGGCATCGCCTCCGGGGCCGTCGCGGGGCTGGTGGCCATTACGCCGGCGTCGGGCTTTGTGATGCCGACACCGTCGCTCATCATCGGCGTGGCGGCGGGCGTGATCTGTTTCCTGGCGGCCACTTCGCTGAAGAAAGCGCTTGGCTACGACGACTCCCTCGATGCGTTCGGTGTGCACTGCGTCGGCGGCATTGTCGGCGCCTTGCTCACCGGAGTCTTCGCCAGTACCGCGCTCGACGGTGGCCAGGGGGGAAGCATCATCACGCAGCTCAAAGGCGTAATGGCAACCCTGGCATACAGCTTCGTCGTGAGTTACCTCATCCTCAAAGCCATCGATTTCGCCATTGGCTTGCGGGTGGATGAGGAAGACGAGCGCGAGGGCCTTGACGTCTCGCTGCACGGCGAGCACGTCGAGTAGCACCAGGCGCCGCAACTTGCGCCGGGTGCGTCGCGCTCGAACCGGTCATCGAGAACCCGATGTGCCCCGCCGCCGTGCCATCCACACGCCGTCGGATCGTCCTTCGACCCGCAGTCGCCCCTTGCCCGAATCCCCGTCAATCCATCCCGCGAGAAATGCGCTTACCGGACCGGGTGCGCCATCGCGACCGTCGTTGGGCCAGTCGCCGACAAAGGAGAGTTCAAGGTAGCCGTTGCGCCAGGTGCCGCTCACTGCGCGACCCTCTCCCAACGGGCCAGACCAGGTGCCGCTTAGTTTGGTGCCGTCACGGTGCAAGTCCATGAGTGCGTCCATGGGGCCCGCATCGCTTGCGTAATGCATCTCCCACGACCCCGCAGCGTCGGAGCCGTTACTAACACTCAGGGCCGGTGCGGAGGATATCCGCACATTGGAAAAATATGCCTCCTCATCGGTGTAGTACCACAAGCCAACGGCGCCATGCAGATCCTCCCCCTTCAAGCCGTCCACCACGAGGCTGGGCCGCGACGATCCGTTCAGATAAAGCTTCGCCGTGCGGCCAGCTACCTCGATCCGCACCTTCGTCCAGGACTGCGGCGCCAGCACAGCGTGCGACTCGTAAACCGACGGCCATTCGCGGCGCAGGGGATACCAGCCAAAATCAGGCTCCGACACGTACTGGACGGAATGATTGCGCATCGCTTGATCGGGGGCCTCGGAATTTCCGGGCCGCAGGTAGAACAGTTCGTAGTGCGATGAATCGGATCTGACGCGAAATGCAATCCCGACAAAGCCCGGATTGCGGATGCCCGGCGGTGTGGTGGGTTTCAGAGCAATGTCTGCCTCGATGACTCCATCCTCGAAGTCCGTTCCCGGCAGCAGCGTGAGGCCGTGGTGATCCTCTCCCTCCAGGGTGAGCCGCACGGATGCGCGCCCCAGGTATTTCACCGCCTGCGCCTTGACATCCGGCGCTCTGAGCTCGCTCGGGTCGCGAAGCGGGAAGGTTTGCACGGCCGGCGACGCTCTGGCCGCACCGACCGAGGACGCGGCGGCGAGCGCCAGCGCGAGCGCCAAAGCGTTGATGGTGAGTCGAATGCGATGGAAATTCACAGTGCCGATCCCCTCACGCGCTAACGGTCAGGTAACGATCCCTCGACAGGAGGCAAAGGACAAGGAGCCGAGAGATTCAGCCGCTACTGATGATCAGTGTATGGGATGTCAGCAGTGCGCCGGCTCAGCGGGAACGGACAGATGCACCCTTGCCCAGGACCTCGGCGATGGGCGCGGCGGCTGCTGGTACGGCCTGGCGGTAGTCCTTGCCGAGCAGCGCGGCGACGGTTGCCGCAATCTGCGCCTGGTGAACTTCCGCGACCTGACTGCGCTCGCCGAGCGCTGGCGTATCCGGGCCGAGCACCGCGATCCAGACGTTCTCCGAGCCTTTTTGCTCGACCCCGTGGTCTTTCCACTCGACCGGCCCGCTGCCGCGGCCATGATCGGTGGTGATGATGAAGGTGGTCTGATCGCGATACGCGGGCAGACGCTGCAAGGTATTCCACAGCTCCTCGACGAAATGGTCGAACAGGTGCGCGCTGTGGAGCACGAGATCATAGCGGCCGGCGTGCGCCCAGTTGTCCGTCTCGCCGTAGCAGACGAACAGCACGCGCGGCTGCTCTTTTGCGAAGGAATCCAGCAGCGGGACCTGCAGGAACGCGTCGTAGACGTCCTCGTCGTCCATCCGCGTGGTGGTCTGGTAGAGCTGGTTGAGGAGCTCCTGGCGGGGGCTGAGCGCGCCCTGATAGGGCAGGTCCCAGCCGACGTGTAACGGCAGCTGGCTGCGGCGCACGTTGAAGATGTCTTTGAACGTTGCCCAGGTCGCATACACACTGACACGCCCTTGCAGATCCGGCAGCGTGTTGAGCCATTCAAAGACGGAAATGTTGGGGTTGGGGCCGAACTGGTTCGAGTTGACGCGCGCATCAGGATGGCCCGTCAGCATTTCGTTGTACCCGGGGTAGGAGAAGGCCAGTCCGTTGGTGACGCGGGCGATGCTGCCGCGGGCCTGGTTGCCGAAGATCTGCCCATGCGCCGCGACCGTGCCCCACAAAAAGGGGAACAGTGCCTTGCGGCGCTCGCTGGCGTCAGCGCGCCAGAACTCGCGGCGCAGGTCCTGCTCCTTTTCCCAGATGCCGCCGTCCTTTTCATTGAGCAGCGTGGCGTCGGCGCCGGTGAAGACCTCCTGCCAGCGCACACCATCGCTGACGATGAGCACGACGTTGCGGGTCTTGAGCGGCGCAGCCTGCGCCCGCGCCGCGGGAAGGAGGAGGGCTGCCAGTAGCACGGCCAGCAGGCTCAAGATGACATGTTTCAACATCTGACCGCTCCCCCCAAAAGACCGATGCCGGGCGGCAAGCCTAGCGTGCCTGAAATTGACGTTACAATAGCTGCGTGACGATGAGGCGATTCTGACTCGAGGCTCCTTTTGCGCAGCTGTAATGAGCGTGTGGCTTGCGCTCGCGGCCGGCGTCTTTGCAGCGCCGCCCGTAGCGGCAGGCGCGAGCGCCGCTACGCTGCGCGTGGGACAGCTGGTGCTCCGCCCCTGTCAGTCGGGCGCGGCCTGGTGCGGCACGCTTAAGCGGCGGCTCGATCCGGATGGCATCGTTGCGGGGGCCGTCCCCCTCTACTTCGAGTTCTACCCGCATTCGGGACCCGCGCCCGCCGCCGGGACCCTGGTTGCGGTCGAGGGTGGTCCCGGCTTCCCTTCCACCGATTCCCGCGATGAATACCTGGGACTTTTTGGTCCATTGCGCGACCGCTACGACGTGCTGCTGGTGGATAACCGCGGCACCGGGCGCTCGGGCGCCGTGGACTGCAAGGCGCTGCAGAAGGCGCCGGTGCTGACCGAAGAGGGCATGGGCGAATGCGGGCGGTTGCTCGGCGCGAAAGCGAACTTGTACGGCATCGCGCCGGCGACCGATGACCTCGCGGCGCTGCTGCGCGCGCTCGGGATCGCCCGCATCGGGCTCTACGGCAACTCCTCGGGGACCCACTTCGTGCAGCACTTCGCGCAGCGGCATGGGGAGATGCTGCGCGCGGTGATCCTGGATGCCGCTTTTGCGGCCGACGGTGCGAAGGATGCCTGGGCCGTGTACTACGCGCCGGCCATGCGCGGGAAGTTCAACCTCGCCTGTGCGCGTTCACCGGCCTGTGCGGCGATCCCCGGCAGCTCCATGGATCACATCGCGCCCGTGCTCGCCGCGCTCCGCCAGCATCCGTTTGCCGCGCACGCACACACGGCTGACGGCAAGGGGCTCGAGTTCACCGCCGACGCAACCGCGCTTGCGATCGTGATGTTCGGCAGCTCCCCGCCCTACGCGAGCGTGCGTGAAACCGATGCCGCGGCACGCGCCTTCATGCAGGGGGATCAGGCACCGCTTCTGCGCCTGATGGCCGAGACTTTGAGCAGCGTGGACTCGCGGGATCCGAGCGGCTCGCCGGTCGTTTTCAGCTCGGGACTGGCGATTGCCATTACCTGCCACGACGAGCCGCAGATCTACGACATGCATCTGGCTCCGCGGGCGCGGCGCCGCGAGCGCGACGCGCTGGTCGCGGCCCGTGAGCGCGAGGCCGCCGACACTTACGCCCCCTTCACCATTGCCGAATACCGCCGCATGCCGCTCGACTACTCGTATCTCGACCAGTGCGTGGACTGGCCGGTGTTGCCGGCGGGCGCACCGCCGCCGATGTCGCTCGCTGCGGGCGCAAAGTACCCGGACGTCCCGGTGCTCGTGATCTCCGGTGAGCTCGACAACATGACCCCGGTCGCGGGTGCGCAGGAGGCCGCGGCGCACTTCGCGCACGCCTACCACCTGATTGTCGCCAACGGTTTCCACGACAACGCCCAGCCGCACTCGCGCAGCGAGTGCGGGGAAGTAATCGCACGGCGCTTCCTGGACACGCTCGTGGTGGGCGATGTGAGCTGCGCGGCGGCCACGCCGCCGGTGCGCCTAGTGCCGCACTTCGCCCGCGAGGCTTCCGCGCTCGACCCGGCCGTGGCCGCACCCGGCAACGAGGTGGACGCAGGGGCGCTGCGCGTCGTGACCGCGGCGCTTCTTACCAGCGAGGATGCGATCGCCCGCGCGCGCGACAACGGCGCAGCGCACGGCGTCGGCCTGCGCGCGGGCAGCTTCGCGGTGGCGAAGGCGGGCGCGGGCTACCACCTGAGGCTGAAGGATGTGCGCTGGACCGAGGACGTCAGCGTGTCCGGCAGCATCGACTGGCCGGGCCGAACCGGCGACGTGCACGCGCAGCTTGCCGTCAGCTCCGCCGCGGGGGATGGTGCGCTCGAGGCCAGCTGGGCGGAAGGCGTGAGCGGGGCGCGCGCGACGGTGCGCGGCACGCTGGGCGGGCGCGCGGTGCTGGCGGAAGCGCCAGCGCCCTGAACGAGTTCAGGTCGGCGCGTGCGCCGCGTGACGCGCGGGATCGACGATCAGCCAGGTGGCTGCGGCGATCAGGGCGAGTGCGCTGCCAATTACAAACGGGGGCGTCCACGCTCCGTGACCGGAAAAGTACGCCGTTACGGGGGCTGCAATCAGTCCGCCGAGGTTACCGCCGGTATTGAGGAGTCCCCCCGCGGCCATGGTGTCGGCGGGTGCCGCATGCATGATCGCGGCCCAGTAGGGCCCCTCGTTCACTTGCTCGCAGGCGAAGGCGAGCGCAAGCGCCGCCACCGCGACATAGCCGCTGGCGCTCGATGCACCCCCCAGCAACAGCAGCGCACAGGCCGGGAGGCAGACGAGCGGGACGAGCCGCAGGCCCCGGCGCACGCCTAAACGGGTTCCCAGATAAGTGGCGAGGTAGCCGCCGACGCTGGCGCCGAGGGCGCCGACCACCGCGGGAGCCGCGGCCAGCCAGCCGCCTTCGAGCACCTGAAAGTGCCGTTCCTGCACGAGGTACAGGAAGCACCAGTCGGCGATGAAATAAAACACGTAATTGGCGCAGATGTAGGAGAAGGTCAGCGCCAGCACGTCACCGTTCAACAGCAGCCGCCCCACGCGCGGCCACGAGAACTCGTGACGAACGCTCGCGCAGGGACCGATCTCCTGCAGCTCCTCCGCGCTCACGGATGGATGCTCGGCCGGAGTATTGCGACCGTACCAGACCCACAGCACGGCGAGGACGAGCATGGGCAGGTTCGTCCAGAGGAGTGCACGCTGCCAGTTGGACGCCAGCATGAGATTCGCGACCAGCGGCGCGGTGATGGCCAGCCCCACGCCGAGGCAGGCGGAGGACAGGCCCTGGACCAGCGGCCACTTCTGCGGCGGAAACCACGCCTCGAAGACTCCGTTAGTGAGCGGAAATATCGGCGCCTGCAGCGCTCCGAGCATCGCCCGCCCGAGGAGCAGCGTTCCGAGGAGCGGCGCTCCAGCGAGCACGAGCGGCGCAAGCGGCACCACCAGAGCGGCGGCGCAGGCACCGAAGCCGAGCACGGTAAACACGAGACGCGGGCGGAAGCGCTGGCCGAGGAGGCCGCCCGGAAACTGCATGGCGGTGTAGCCTGCGATGAAAGCGGCCTGTAGCCAGCCGATCTGCTGCTGCGTCAGCCCGAGCTCCGGCATCATATGCAGAGCCGCGACAGCGAGACCCTTCTGCTGCATGTAGGCGAACACGCCGAAAGCGAACATGAACGCGAACATCTTCCAGCGCACCGGGACGCGCGCCCGCACGCGCGGCGGCGCTGGGAGCGGGACGGCGGCGACCGAGGGCCCCGTCACGCGCTATCGACCACGTCGCCGATGCGCTCGAGCACGTAGCGACGGATGTCGAGATTGAAGTCTTCCATGGGCGCGTAGTAGCCGCGTTCGTGCACGCGGGCGCTGATGCCCTGCTGCACCGCTTCGCAGATCGCCCAATCCTGGCGGTTCACCAGGTCCCAGAACTCACTGGCATCGCTGGGATCAAAATCAGGTTTGTCGATCTCGAACGGTTCGAACAGGAAATGACACGCGATGTCGGTGCGCGTGGCGCTGCGCGGCTCGAGAATGAACACCGCGGCGTGATCACAGGCGAGACTGAGAAAAAGATTCGGATAGGCGAGCTCACCCTTGTGACGCACCTGCTCGTCGGCGTTAAGACCCGGAAAGGCGCGCCGCCGCGTCACCCCGGAGGTTGTGAACGTGTAAGCGCCGGGGCGATGCGGGATGCCGCGCGCCCAGTCGAGGCTGGCGCCGCCGCGGTCGCGGAACGCCGGCACCAGTGCGCACAGCTCCGGATGCACGCCCGCGCAGTGGTAGCACTCGTTGTAGTTCTCGCAGATGACCTTCCAGTTGGCCTCGACCTGGTAGCGGATGGTGCGCCCGATACGCAGCTCACTTAAGGGGTAGCGCGCGAGGCGTGCGGGGATGCCCGCGAGCTGCTCGTGCAGCGGCACGGCTTTGGCGGGGCTCAGGTTCAGGAAAATAAAGCCGCCCCAGGTTTCCACGCCGACCGGGTACAGGCTGAAGAGCGACTTGTCGAAGCCGGGCTCGCCGGCGAGATACGGGGCCGCGATCAGGCGACCGTCGAGATCGTAGGTCCACTGGTGGTAGGGACAGGTGATACGGCCGCCCGCGATGCCACCACCGAGTGCGGCCTGCACGGGGGCCGCCTGCGTGTCGCGGCACAGACGCGAGCCGCGGTGTCGGCAGACGTTGTAGAAGGCCCGCAGCTTTCCTTCGCGGTTGCGTACCACGAGGATGCTTTCACCGAGGATGTCGAGCACCCGGTGCGCCCCGGGCGCGGCCAGCTCCTCTTCGCGGGCGACGCTTATCCACTCGCGGCAGAAAATCCGCTCCTTCTCCAGTGCAAACACCTGCGGTGAGCGGTACCAGCTGGAGGGCAGCGTGGGCTGAAGGCCAGCAACCGCGGGGGAGAGGTGCGCGCTCATATACGGTTTCCCATGGTACCGGCAGCGGCCCCGTTCTGGCGGTTCAGCGGCGCATCACGCCGGCAGCTGCGGCTCGCGGGCCCGGCGTCCAGTTCGCGCGCGTAGCGATGGCCACTGTAGACCGCGTGCACGATCGCCCCGGGAGCCGCGGCATCCCCGACCCGTGTGACCGACATGATGCCGGCGCGCCCGAGGTCGTCTTGCCGCGCGGTAAGCGCTGTGTGCAGAGAATCATTGGCGAAGCGTGCGCCGACGAGGAGCAGTGACCGGCACGGCAGGCGATGCTCGGCAGTGGTGAACTGGTTCACGAGCGTGAGCTCGCGGTTCGCGAAGTTCGCGACCCGCGACAGCGTGTGCACGGCAATGCCGGCGGCGAACAGCGCGCGATGAATCTGCGGCTGCTCGTTGGTCATGACGGCCCAGGCCGAGGCGTGTCCGCAGGGCGTCACGTAGCTGACGTGCTCACCGGCCTTCGCCAGGTGCTCGGCGAGCACAGTGCCCATGTAGTAGTTGTCGAAATCATAGATGACCACCGGACCTTCGATCTTGGCGCCGTCGGCGAGGTCATCGGGCGTGTAGACGTCGGGTCCCTCGAGCCGGCCCACGGGAAGTTCGAGCGGCGAGTACAGCAGGCGTGCCCAGCGCGATCCGGTCGCGATCACCACGTGGGTGTTACCGAGCTCCAGGATGTCGTCCGCCGACAGGCGGTTGCCGCGGTGGATGCTGACGTTCGACAGCTGCTCGAGCTGGCCGCGACGCCAGTCAAGCACGCGTCCCCAGCTTGCCAGGCCTGGCAGCCGGGTCTCGAAGCGCAGGCGTCCACCGATCTCCTCCGCGGCCTCCGCTACGGTCACCGGGTAGCCGCGCCGCCCCAGTGCAAGCGCACATTCCAGGCCCGCAGGTCCTGCACCGATGATGAGGATCGAGGCGTCGCTGGCGGCGGGCGCGATGCGCTCCGGATGCCAGGCACGGCGCCATTCCTCGCCGATCGTCGGGTTCTGCGTGCAGCGCACCGGCACGCTGTCGTGCCAGCTGGAGATGCAGATATTGCAGCCGATGCATTCGCGGATATCCTGTTCGCGCCCTTCATCGATCTTCCGCGGCAGGAACGGATCGGCGATCGAGGGTCGCGCGCCGCCGATCAGGTCGAGCACGCCGCGCCGGATCTGCCCGACCATCGCATCGGGTGAAGTGAAACGCCCGACCCCTACCACCGGTCGCGTCGTGAGCTTCTTCACGAACTCGATGACCGGCTCGTGGCTGCCTTCCGCGGAAAAGCGCGATGGGGAGCAGTCGGTCGGTGAGGAATCGAGTTTCACGTCCCACAGGTCGGGCAGCTGCGCGAGCAGACCTACGACCTCGTGCGCCTCGGAAGGCGCGACCGCGCTCGGGCGCGCGCGCAGTTCCTCGAGACTGATGCGCAGCGCCACCGCGCACTTGCCGGCCACGGCCTCGTGCGTGACCTCAAGGAGCTGCCTGACGAAGCGCACGCGGTTCTCCACGCTGCCGCCGTAAGCATCGGTGCGCCGGTTCCAGTCGGACAAGAGGAATTCGTAGGGCAGGTAGCCCATGCCCGCGTAAACGTAGACGATGTCAAAGCCCGCGCGCTGCGCCCGGCGCGCCGCCTGCGCCTGCCACTCGAGCACCTGGCGGATGTCCTGCCTCTCCATGCTGCGCGGTCGCTGGTTGCCCATGAAATTGACGTGGGTGGCCATCCACGAGGTGCCGGAAGGCGACAGCGGCGCCACGCGGCTGGTGCGGTTCATGACCGAGCCACCCCCGTGCCACAGTTCGACGCCTGCGAGCGCCCCGTGTTTGTGCACGGCCTCGGTCATGAGCGCGTGTGAGCGGATATCCTCGTCATCCCAAAGCGTCGCGCAGGGCAGGGGCGTGTCATCGGAGCTCGGGTCAATGGAGACATAGCCGCTGCAGACCACGCCCCAGCCGCCTTCGGCTTTCGTTTCGCGAAACGCCGCCCGCATGTGCGGCATGGAGTTGGTCATGCCGGCGGCGTGCGGCACCGCGTAGAAGCGATTGCGGGCCGTGACCGGCCCGATCTTCACCGGCTCGAAGAGGACATCGTACCGCGGGTTGCGCGCCATGGCAGGACGGGTCATTGCGCTCGCGCGTGCTGCGCGAGAATCTGCTCGAGCGCCTCCATGACCCCCGCCACCTCGCCGGGCGAGTTGTAGTGCACCAGCGACAGACGCACGGCGCCGCGGTCCGGGTTAACGTTCATGGCCTCAAGCAGGCGCACGGCATAGAAGTTACCGTGGCCGGCCATGAATCCGCGCCCGGCCAGCGCCCTCACCACGTGCGAGGGATCAATCGTGTTAGTCACGAAGGAAACGGTGGCGGCGCGATCCTGCGCGGCGGTCGGCCCGAGCAGGCGGATGTCCCGGCGCGCCGCAAGCTGTTCGAGCATGCTTGCGAGGAGGGGCAGTTCGGCGCTGCGCAGCATGCGGCGGACGCGCTCGGCGCGGGCAGCATGGCCGGCTGGGGTAGCGGGCGGGCTCGGCTCACCGTGATGCGCATCCAGGGTGTCGAAGTATTCAGCTATGCCGCGCGCGGCAGCCACCTGGGCATGATCGGGTCCGGCGGGCACCAGGCGCTTGAGCGCCTCTCCTTCATTAAAGTAGTGGCCTTCGTTGGCAAGCCGACTGAGCAGGTGAGCGCGCACCACCATCAATCCCTGGTGAGGACCGTAGGTCTTGTACAGGGAGAACAGGTAAACGTCAGCGCCCAGCGCCGCGACGTCGGGAAAGCCGTGCGGCGCCCACGCCACCCCGTCGATGACGGTGATGACGCCTGCCTCGCGTGCCCGGGCGACGATTTGCGCCACCGGGTTGATGTGCGCCACGACATTTGACGCATGCGGCAGGGTGAGAAGCCGCGTGCGCCCGCTCAGCAGGCGCTCAAGTTGCGCTGCGTCCAGGGCGCCCGTTGCCGGATCCACCCGCCACTCCCGCACGATCACCCCGTGCGCGGCCAGTCGCCGCCAGCAGCCGCTGTTGGCCTCGTGATCCTGGTTGGTGACGATGATCTCATCACCCGGCTTGAGCACGGTGCGAAACGCCTGCGCGAGCACGTAGGTGTTCTGCGAGGTCGACGGGCCGAAATGCACCTCCTGCGCGCTGACGCCGAGGTATTCGGCCAGGCGCTCGCGCGCCGCGTCCATCCACTCGCCGGCCTCGGTGGAGGCGGGAAACGCGTAGTAGGGCTGCACCTTGAGCCGCCGGTAATATTCCGTAAGGCGGCTTACCACCGGTGCGCAGGCATAGGAGCCGCCGGCGTTTTCGAAGAATGCGTGCTGCGCGAGCGAACTTTCCGCGAACGCGGGGAACTGGCGGCGAACAAAATCGAGGTCCAGCTTCATCGGGCGATGATCGCATCGACCCGTTATGCTTACCACTGCCGGCAAGTTTGCGGCCGGCCGCGAGGAATAATGCATGCGCAATAAGTTGCTGGTCCTGCTGGCTCTCATCGCCCTGGCGCCGCGCACAACCTGTGCGCAGTCGGTTGCGCCGGATACGGCCGAAGCCGGGTCGGTGGCCGAGATCGCGCGGGCGACGACTGAGTCGCGCTTTCTCTCTCCCTGGGTGTCATATCTGCCGGCCTCCGCGAGCGTGGTCTCACCGCGGGCCTTTCTGCACCGCATTCCCGGGGCGCCGGGGGAGCTGGTGAACTCGGCGCAGGCCTATGCCTATTGCCGCGTGCTCGCCGCTTCCTCGCCGCGTGTGCGCCTGTTTACCATCGGGCGCTCTGAAGAGGGCCGTGACATCGTGCTGCTCGCGATCGCCGATGAAACCGGCATCGCAAACCTCGAGCGCCTGAAAGCCGCGACGGCGGCACTCGCCGATGCGCGCAAGACCGATTCCGCCGCCGCTGAAGCGACGCTCGCCGACGCCCGTCTCATTTATTACTTCAATGCCGGTCTGCACTCGGACGAAACCGGTTCCACGGAGTCGGTGCTGGAGCTCGCTTATCGGCTGGCGGTTTCCGAGCAGCCGATGATCCGGCGCATTCGCGAGAATCTCGTGGTGCTGATCAACCCGGTCTCCAATCCGGACGGTCGCGACAAGCAGGTCGAGTGGTTCTACCGCTACCTGAAGGGCAAGACCGAGCAGGCGAGCCTGCCGCGGCAGGCGCCGCCCTACTGGTCCAGGTACGCGTTCGTGGACATCAACCGCGACGCGCACCAGCAAGTGCATGAGACCACCAAGGCAGTCTTTCGCATGATGTTTGACTGGCACCCGCAGGTGATCCATGACCTGCACGAGAGCGTGGCTCTGCTGATGACCTGGAACGGCACCAACCCCATCAACGAGTACGTCGATCCGCTTACCTATGCCGAGCGGCTCGAGCTGAGCTTCCATGAGGTGCAGACGCTCACCGGCTTTGGTATGCCCGGAGTGTGGACCTGGAACTTCGGCGACGATTTCGCGCACCTGTACCTCGATGCGATCGCGACGAACCACAATGCTGACGGTCGCGGCTATGAAACCTGGGGCAACGGCAGTGCCGAGACGATGCGGACCATACAACCGGACACCGACCGTACGAGCAGCGTGCAATGGTACCGGCCCGCGCCTGCACCGCCGCAGCCGATCCTCTGGTCGGCCCGCGACAACGTCAATTACAACGAGACCGCCATGCTGGCGGCGCTCGATGACACGGCCCAGCAGGCGAAGACCCTGCTCAGGAATTACTACCTGAAGGGGTTGCATTCCTACCGGCGCGGCCTCGAGGAAGCGCCCTACGGTTTCGTGATTCCGGACGGGCAAGGCGACCCGACGCGTGTCGCACAGCTCGTCGCGCGTCTCTTGTCGCTCGGGATCGAGGTGCATCGGGCCAGTTCCCCGCTGGTGCTGCAGGAGGGCACGTATCCGGCCGGTACTTACGTGGTGCGCCTCGACCAGCCGTACCGCAACTATGCGGTGGATCTGCTGACTGCTCAGCAATATCCCAAAGATGCGCCCGAAGCCTATGACGATGTTTCGTGGTCTTTTCCGGCGCATTATCACCTGACAGTGATCCCGACCGCCGATCCGCGGGTGCGCGACGCACAACTCGCGCCACTCAGCCAGGCGCCGCACATCGCGGGTACGGTTGCCGGGTCGGGTCCGGTTTTTCTGCTGAAGGACTCCGGGCAGGAAGGGTTGCTCGAGGCGCGCTATGCGCTCGCAAGATTTCACGTAGCCATTGCCGAGCGCGCTTTCAGCGTCGACGAGACGCAATATCCGGCGGGCTCGTGGATTCTTGCGCCGCAGCCCAGTCTTGCGGCGGCCGTACGCGCGGCCACAACAAAGCTCGGACTGGAATTCACCAGCACCGCCGCGGTGCCGGATGTAGCCAGGCACGAAACCCCGGTGCCGCGCCTGGGTGTGTGGATTCCCTGGGCAGACACCGATACCGCTGGCTGGGCACGCTACACGCTCGATCAGCGCCACATACCTTATATATATGTCCGCGACGAGGACATTCGCGCCGGCAGGCTCAAGGACAAGTACGACGTGCTGGTCTATCCGCACGTCGACCTGGAGCTCGCCGAGCAGATCGAGGGGCTCCACAGGACCTGGGGGCCGATGGCCTTCAGGAAGACGAGCGCGACGCCGAGCTTCGGCACGCCGGCGGCTTCGGATGACATCACCGGCGGCATCGGCTATGCCGGGCTTGCCGAACTGCAGAAGTTTATCGATGCAGGGGGCCTGTTGATTACGCTCGGTAACGGCTCAATGTTGCCGCTGGAGAGCGGCCTGGTGCGCGGCGTGCGTCGCGAGGCGGGCGGCACCCCGCGCAGCGCGCAGGGCGGCGGTGTGGCGGCGGCCGCGGCGTCGCAGAACGCCGAGACCCGCACGCCGGGCGCGCATGTACGGGTTTCCTTCGCGCGTCCCGAGCATCCGATCGCGTATGGCTATGGGCCGCACACCTGGGTGTTCCGCCAGAACTTCGCGCTCTATTCCATTCCACGCCGCTGGCTGCGCATGGCGTATTGCACGACATGTCTTGATGGACCGATCGATCGCCACAGCATCGTGCTCGAGTGGGGTGATCCGGGCGGCGCGCCGTTCGTGGTGAGCGGCCAGGCCTGGGGAGAGGAGAACCTCATCGGTCGCGCCGCGATCATGGACCTGCCCTCAGGCAAGGGACACCTGATCACGTTCAACTTCAATCCGCTGCACCGCGATCTGAATCGCGGCGATCAGCGCCTGTTGTGGAACGCCATCATCAACTGGCGGGCGATTCTGGCAGGACCTTAGAACGGGCCATGGCACTCTTACGGGGACGCGCGCCTTTTGCTACTGTCGCGCGCCTCCTTACCTCTATGGGAAATCATGACTATCACCGTTCGGACGACATTGCTCACCGTCGCGTCGCTTCTGATCACCGGGGGCGTCACTGGCGCCAGCCTCCCGCCCCCCGGGCCGATGCCGCCGCCAGCGAATCGCCAGCTTGCGCACGATCTTCTGAAGGAGATGGTCGAAGTGCGGTCCGTGCACGACGTCGGCACCCGGGCAGTGGCGGACATAGTGGTGCGGTACCTTAAAGCCGGCGGCTTCAGCGACGCGGATCTTAAGGTGCTGCCGGAGGAGGCGTATCCCACCCAGGTGAACGTCGTCGTGAGACTCAGGGGCAAGGGCAACGCCAAGCCGATCCTCTGGCACGGCCACCTGGACGTGGTCGAAGCGAACCCGAAGGACTGGTCATTGCCACCGTTTCAGCTCACCGAGAAGGACGGCTACTTCTACGGCCGTGGCACGACCGACATGAAGGATCAGGACGCGGCCATGGCCGCGGCACTCATCCGCCTGAAGCAGGAGCGGTTCGTTCCCGACCGCGACATCATCGTCGCCTTCACCGCCGATGAGGAAGTCGGCAACGAGCAGGACGGCATGTGGTACCTGCTGCGCGAGCACCGGGCGTTGGTTGATGCTGCGATGGCGATCAACCCGGACGACACCTCAGGGGAAATCGACAATGGCCGGCGCCTCGATTTCAGAGTCGAGACTTCCGAGAAGACCTACGCGACCTTCACGCTCGCAACAATCAACCGCGGCGGGCACTCCTCGGAACCCCGGCCCGACAACGCGATCTACCAGCTCGCCAATGGACTGGTGCGGCTTTCACACTATGAGTTCCCGTTCAAGCTCACCCCGACCCTGCGCGGCTATTTCGCCAAGGCTGCCCTGGCGCAGACGGGCCAGATGCGCGCCGACATGCAGGCGCTGGCGGCGCCGCAGCTTGATCTCGCCGCGGTGCGGCGGGTCGCCGTGGAGCCGACATTCAACGCACTCGTGCATTCCACCTGCGTGGCGACCATGCTCGCCGGCGGTCAGCAGGAAAACGCGCTCGCCCAAAGCGCCACGGCGACGGTGCAGTGCCGCATCATGCCGGACGAAACGATGGCGGGCACCAAGGCGGCGATCGAAGCCGCGCTCGCGGATCCGGGTATCGCGGTGACGCCGCTCGGCGCGGTAACCGGCGCCGGCGAATCCCCGCCCACGCCCGGCCTCATGGCCGCGGTGCAACGGGTCGTGCACTCGATGTGGCCGGGCGTCATGGTCCTTCCCTACATGTCGGACGGATCCTCCGATTCGCTCTACACGCGCCAGGCGGGGATACCCAGTTACGTGATCGGAGGTGGCTGGAGTGATATTCACGATAACCGCATGCACGGCCGTGATGAGCGCAATGAGATCAGCAACTTCTACTCCAGCGTGGAATTCACCTACCGGCTGATGAAGGGGCTGAGCCAGGCCAATTGAGCGCAGCGCACTACCGCCCGTCAGGGCGTGAGCCGGTTGTATTTGGCCAGAACGGCGCGCAGTTGCTCGTGCGGCAGGGCGCGCACGTGATGACCGTCGACGCCGGTCATGTCCTGTGCCGCCACCATGGCGTTGACGACCGCTTCTTCGGTGGCCTGCACGGTCGCGGCGAACAAGGGGTCCAGCGAACCGTTCGGCACCATTTTCAGATCGACCACATGATCGACATCGCTCGCGCCGGTGTTGGCGGTCGAGAACGCGATGAAGATGTCGCCCGAGTCGTTGCCGGCGATGCTGCCGTTGCGGCCGAGACCGAGCGACACACGGCGCGCGATGCGCTTCAGCTGGTGAGGCAATAGCGGCGCGTTGGTGGCCACGACGACGATGATCGAGCCGCGCTCCGCGAGGTCGGAGGGTACCCAGGCGTAGGGCTCAGGTTCCGTGCTCGCAATCTCCCGACCGACCGGGATGCCGGCGATGCGCAGGTTCTGCCGTGTACCGTAGTTGCACTGTACGAGGACCCCGACCAGATAGCCGCCCTCCTTGTCGGTGAGCTTGCGGGAGGAGGTGCCGATCCCGCCCTTGAAGCCGTTGCAGATCATGCCGGTTCCCCCACCGACCGAGCCCTCCTCGACGGGTCCGGAGTGCGCGCTGTCGAGCGCGTGGAAGACATGCTCGGGCTTGACGTGAAAGCCGTTGATGTCGTTGAGCCAGCCGTCCCAGGTCTCGGCCACGACCGGCAGCGACCACCACGAGTCGGTGGCATCCGCCGGTCCGTGTGCCACGCGCCAGGCAATGACCGCATCGCGCACGACGCCGACGCTATGCGTGTTCGTGATCAGCACCGGCCCTTCCAGAAAGCCCGATTCCTCCACCCAGGTCGTGCCGGTCATTTCGCCATTGCCGTTCTGCGCGTACCAGCCGGCGAAGGAAAAGCGTTGCAGTGAGGGCTGCAGGGAAGCGATTCCGCGCGGCAGCACCACCGTGACACCCGTGCGGACCGGTCCCTTGCCGACCACGAGCTTGCCGCTGCCGGTGATGAGGGTCGTATGGCCAACCAGGACGCCGTCGACGTCGGTGATCGCATTCAAGGGACCAGGGGTGCCGTCGAAAGGCACACCCAGATCCCGGGCGCGCGGATGCGGTTTTGTCGCGACCGTGCCGCTGCCGCCGGCGCTCGCGATGGACACGAGCAGCATGAACGCAAACACAGCGATGGCCCGACGCGGCATGAGCAGGTACCTCCAGATGAAGAGTGATGGTTGGTATGCGTCAGGCCCGGGCCGCAATCGCACCGCGGCGCACGTGAGCGTACCACCAGTACACCGGCACGCCCGCGGCGCTCAGCGCCAGTGCCCACAGCAGCGATTTGCCGCCGATGCCGATGAAGACCCACACGCAATAGAGCGTGGCGATGAGCGCGGCGGCGAACCAGCGCGACTCGCGCGCGCCCGGGCGGGGAATCTCGCCGCGTCGCCACAGCACCAGCACCGCCAGCGCACAACCGAAATAAATCGGCAGGTTCGCGGCGGTTACAACGACGCTGAGGAAAGTGAAGCCGGCCGCCATCGACTCGTCGTAGTTCATCAGCAGCATGACGCTGGCCGCAGTGCCTGTCAGCAGGAAGGCCCGCGTCGGCGCACCATCCGAATTCACCTTGCCCAGTGGCGCCGGGAAGGCGCCGTGCCTGGCAAAGCTCACGGTGATTTCCCCCAGCACCAGCGTCCAGCCATTGAGTGCGCCGAGGCCGCTCACGATCACGAAGGCCGCCAGCAGCTTCCCGGATGTAGAGCCCAAAAAGCGCACAAACAGGTCGGCGAACGGTGCATTGGAAGCCGCCAGCTCGGTTTGCGGGATCATGAGCATCGGCACCAGCGAAATGCAGATGTAAATGAGCGCCACGATCAGTGTTCCGGCGAAGGTCGCGCGCGGGATGGTGCGACCCGGATCCCTCACCCTGCCGGCCGGCATCGCAGCGCATTCGACGCCCAACATCGCAAACAGCGCGATGGTCGAGGCACCGATCACCGCGCTCAGCGAGACCGGGGTGCTCGGCACGTGCACCAGCTGCGTCGCGTGCGGTGCGAGCAGGGCCCACGCGCCCAGGGCGACGATGCCCACCTGCGGCAGCAGCTTCAGCGCGGTGCTGAGCAGCTGTACCCAGCCGGCGAGGCGAATACCCCGCAGATTTATCAGTACGAACAGCCACAGCAGTGACAGCGCCGTGACGGCGGCGAACCATCGATTGAGGCCCAGCGCGGGGAAAAAGATCGACAGGTAGCCGACCACGCCGATCGCAATGGCTGCGTTGGTGACCCAGGTGGCGACCCAATAGCTCCAGAGCATCACGAATGAGACGCCGCCGCCGAACGCGCGACTGGCGTAAGCGTACGGTCCGTCGTCGTCCGGGAAGCTGCGCGCCAACCCCGCAAATACCCAGGCCACGCAAGTGCAGCCACCGGCCGTGATCAGCCATGCAGGAATCGCGTTGACGCCGTAGGGGGCGAGCGCCGCCGGCATCATGAAGATGCCGATACCGATGGTGTTGCCCACCACCAGCGCGGTACACATCAAAACGCCCAGCACGCGGGTCTGGCTGGCGGCGGCAGGCACGGTGGCAGGACTCACTGAGTCAACGCCAGCGCTTCAGTCAGCGCCGTCTCGATGAGTCCCATGGCTTCATCGACGTGCCCACGGTTGATCATGAGCGGCGGAATGAAGCGCACGGTGCTCGCGCCGCAGGACAAGAGCAGCAGGCCATTGTGGAATGCGCGGGTCAGCACCGCCTCGCACAGCGCTCTCGCGGGCGCCCGTGTCGAGCGGTCCGTCACGAGCTCCATGCCGATCATGAGTCCCTTGCCCCGCACTTCACCGATGCACTCGAAGCGCGCCTGCAGCTGCCGCAGGCGCCCGAAAAAATACTCACCGACGCTGGCGGCGTTGGCCGCGTACTCGTTTTCCACCAGTTCGAGGGTGGCGAGGGCCGCCGCGCAACACAGCGGGTTGCCGCCGAAGGTGTTGCCATGCGCACCGCGTTTCCACTTCTGCATGTGGGTGCGGCGCGCCACGACCAGGCCGATCGGCAGCCCGGAGCCCAGGCCCTTGGCGAGCGTCATGATGTCAGGCGCCACGCCCCAGTGCTGGCTGGCAAACATCCTGCCGGTGCGGCCGATACCGCATTGCACCTCATCGAAGATGAGCAGAATCCCGTGCCGGTCGCATAGCTGCCGCAGGCCCGGCAGGAAGCTGTCCGGGGGCACGAGATACCCGCCTTCGCCCTGGATGGGCTCGACCAGGATCGCGGCGACTTCCTGCGCCGGCACGTTGCTTTGGAACAGCACCGTCTCGATGTAGTCGATTACGGCCTTGCCCTGGTCAGCGCCGGCCAGCAGCGGACGGTAGGGGTTGGGGTAGGGCACGTGGGTCACGCCCGGCATGGTCGGAAAAAATCCGGCCTGCTGGGTGTACTTGCTGGAGGTGAAGGCGAGCGAGCCCATCGAGCGGCCGTGAAAGCCGCCGAGGAACGCGATGAACCGCGGTCGCCCGGTCACGTAGCGCGCGAGCTTGAGCGCACCCTCGACCGCTTCCGTGCCGCTCTGACAGGCAAGCACCTGCGCCGGCTCGCGCAGCGGATCCAGGGCGTTGATCTTTTCCGCCAGACGCGTCATGCGCTCATGCCAGTAGTCGGAACTGATGTGCAGGAAATCATCCGCCGCGTCCTTGATGGCCTTGACGACCTGTGGGTGCGCGTGACCGGTGCTGCACACGCCAATGCCGCTCATGAAGTCAAGGAAGCGGTTGCCGTCCACGTCCCACACTTCGACGCCGCGCCCCTTCGCCATCACGAACGGGTAGTCCCGCGGATAGGAGGGAGTGCTGACGGGTAAGTCGCGCGCCAGCAAGGCCTGCGCCTTCGGGCCGGGCAGCGGGGTGCGAATGTGGGGTGCGGGCATATTCGGATCCTCAGCGTCGATGAGTCACGAGGGGAGGGTGATGCGAACCGGGCGCGCGTGCGCGTGGCGGGTGCGAGCCTGCAACCCGCGCAACGTCGCCAGCTCGGCCGGCTGCGGGACCGGCACAGTCTCCAGCGCCTCGGCCACCTGCAATGGCCAGCCAGTGGCCGCCCGCGCGGCCTCGACGCTCACTCCCGGATACAGCGCGGTCAATTGCAGCTCCTCGGTCTCCGGATGGGGTCGCAGCACGCCAAAGTCAGTGATCACGGCCCGCGGTCCCGCGCCGGGAAACTCGCTCGCCCTGCGCGCACCGGAACCTGCCAGATACCCGCACGAGGTGCGAAAATCCAGTTGCGGTACGAAGCTGCGGGGCGACTGTTTCATTACCACCAGCACCTCGTGCGCATGGGCGGCGATTTCCGCCGCACCGCCGGCCCCCGGCAAACGCACGCGCGGGCGCGCGTAGTCACCGATGACGGTGCTGTTGAGATTGCCGAAGCGATCGATCTGCGCGGCGCCGAGAAAGCCGACGTCGATGCGGCCGCGCTGCAGGTAGTGCGCGAATATCTCCGGCAGCGACACGACGCAGGTCGCGGTCTCGGCGAGCTCGCCGTCGCCGATTGACAGCGGCAGCACCACCGGCCGTGTTCCCACCGTGCCGGACTCATAGATCAGGACCAGATCCGGGGCGTGCGTCATGCGCGCCAGATTGCAGGCGGCACTCGGCAAGCCGATGCCAACGAAGCACACCGCGCCGTTGCGCAGCTGCCGGGCGGCGGTCACGGTCATGATTTCGTCGCGGCTGTAGTCCGCTGAAGTCATGCGGCCACCCCCAGCGCCCGCAGCAGCCCGGCGTGGTCGGGTACCTCCAGTACATGTCGCCGCATCCACTCCAGGAACGCGCCGCGGTCGCGCGCGATCTCATCCCAGCTGCGATAGAAGGCGTTGTCACGCGGGTAATAGCCCTGGGCGTAGGAGGGGTAGGCGCCGCCCGGGACGATGCTGGCGGCGGCGATGATCCAGGACGGCAACACGACCGCGTTCATGTCCGCCCGCAGGGACTCGACCTGCTCCTCGACGGTCACGAGCACGCAGCGTGCGGCCATGGCCGCCTCTTTCGCCGCGCCGATGATGCCGCGGATCAGCACATTGCCCTCGGCGTCGATCTGCTGCGCGTGCAGGATGGTGACGTCCGGGTTGATCGCCGGCACCGCCGCCAGGGCTGCGCCCGTGAACGGGCAGCGCAGCGTGCGCACGCTCGCCGCCGGCACCCGCCGCGCATCCGTGCCGGGGTAATGCCGCAATAGTCCGCACGGCAGGCCGCTGGCGCCGGCCTGGTAAGCGACCGCCATCTGTGCGTGCGTGAACTCGGACAAGGCCAATGGCCGCGGCCACTGTCTCTCGACGGCGTCGCGCAGGCGATGCAGCGAACCAACACCCGGATTGCCGCCCCAGGAAAACGTCAGCCGCTCTGCACACCCCATGCCGATCAGCTGGTCGTAGATGAGGTCGGGCGTCATGCGTATCAGACGCAGGTTACGGCGCTGCTGGCGGATGATTTCGTGGCCGGCGGCAAAGGGAATCAGGTGTGTGAACCCTTCCAGGGCGATGCTCTGGCCGTCGCGCACGTGCGTCGCGATCGCCTCGGCCAGTGGCAGCACTTGCATGAGCTTACTCGACGACCGTCTGCGACTGCTCGCGCAGGTACTGAGGCAGATAATAGAAAGAGGCGATGGCCTTGCCGGTAGTGCCCGAGCCCTTCCAGCCGCCGAACGGCTGGTACCCGGGCCACGCACCGGTGGTCGCTCCCTGCGGGCGATTGGCGTAGGTCACGCCGGCCTCAATGTGCTCTTGAAACCAGCCGACCTCCTCAGCTGCACCGTAGAAACCCGCAGTCAGTCCCAGCGGTGAGGCGTTGGCGAGGCGCATGGCTTCATCGTTCGAAGCCACCCGGTGGAGCATCAGGATGGGCAGGAACATCTCAACCTGCCACAGCCCGTGCCCGGGGGCTGCCTCGGCGAGCGTCGGCCGCACAAAAAAGCCGCGCGCCAGTGGCCCGTCACGCAGTTGCTCGCCACCGGTGAGAATACGGGCGCCGTCGGCGCGCAGCAGCGCCGCATAGCGCGCGTAGTCATCGTAGCCGGAGCGTGTCGCAACCGGACCGAGCCAGTTCGCGCGGCGCGCCGGGTCGCCGATGGTCAGCGCCGTGCTTTGCTGCAGCAGCTTCCCGATCAGGGCATCGGCTACCTGACGATGGACGTAGAGGCGCGAGAGGGCGGAGCACTTCTGTCCGCCCATGCCGAAGGCGGAGCGCACGATTCCCGCGGCGGCGCGCTCCAGATCAGCGCCGGCGGTGACAATGCAGGCGTTCTTGCCGCCCATCTCCGCAATACAGGGTCGCGGATACCGGCCCGACTGCAGCTTGAGCGCGATCTGCCGGCCGACATCATAGGAGCCGGTGAATGTCACGCCCGCGGTGAGCGGATGCTCCACGAGCGTGGCGCCGACCGCGGCGCTCGAGCCGCTCAGGTAGTTGAATACGCCCGGCGGCAGACCGGCATCGCGGACACAGTCCGCGAGCAGCCGCCCCGCCCAGGGGGTCGCGGTCGCACCTTTCAGTACCACGGTGTTGCCGGTGATCAGCGCCGCGGCCACCGGGCCGGCCGCCAGCGCCACCGGAAAGTTGAACGGCGTGATCACCGCCCAGGCACCGTAGGGCTTCAGCACGCTGCGGTTGCGCGACACGTGGCTGGTCAGAGGATCATCGGGCAGTGCGCGATCGAAGCCCTGCGCGCGCTCGAAATCGTCACAATAGGTGTAGAAGAAATCGGCAGCTTCCTGCGCTTCGCCGAGGGCCTCCATGCGGTTCTTGCCGACTTCCAGGGTCAGCGCCGCGGCAATGTCGTAGACGCGCGCCTCGATGAGCTTACCAACGCCGCGCAGCAGTCGCGCGCGGGTCGCCAGCGGGGTCTGCTTCCAGGCTGGCCACGCAGCGTGCGCGGCGCGCAGCGCCTGGTCGGCGTCCGCGGCGCTCGCGGCCGCGAATTCACCCAGCAGCTGCTCGTGGTTGGCGGGATTGTGCGTGCGCAGCACCTGCTGCGTTGGCCGGTCTTCACCTGCGACGTGCAGCAGGTGGCGCCCGCCCAGCGTGGCGAGGATGCGCGTCATGGCGGCGTCGAAGCGGGTATGCAGCTCCTCGGGTGGGTTGAACATCGTGGCGTAGGTGAGCTTGAAATTCATCAGTGCATTCCCTTGAGCGTCACCGCCAGCAGATCCAGGGCATCGGCGAAGCCGCGCTCAGCGATGATCAGGGGTCTGTCGCTCGGGGTGGTGTGCTGCTCGCCGGCGCTGACTTCGCGAAGTGTTGTGCTATTATCGAACATCAATTCGCTCTGCGAATCACATTAGACGGCGGCAGTGCGGCCGTCAACGCGAGGGTCGCCGCGCACGCGGTGCGCGCAGCGCCGGCCGCGGATCCTCTGGGGCAGGTTTACGGAGGGATGATGCCAGCTGACATCGCGATGCACGGCCCGCAGCGCGCCCGCGCCGTGGCGGAAAAGCGCCTGAGCGCGCCAGCCGCGGCGGTTGCCTTCGCAGCAAGCCCGGATCACGTGCAGTCGCTGCAGCGCGGCCTGGCGGTGATCCGGGTGTTCGACGCCGAGCACGCGGCGCTCACCCTTTCGCAGGTCGCGGCACGCGCGGCATTGGCGCGGGCGGTGGCACGCCGTCTGCTGATGACGCTCGAGTATCTCGGCTACGTCAGACGCCAGGGGCGGCAGTTTTCGCTTACGCCGCGGATTCTGGAGCTGGGGTTCAGTTACCTGTCCTGCCTGCCGGTGGCGACGCTGGCGCAGCCCTTCATGGAACAGGTGGCGCACGAAATCGACGAGTCGTGCTCGCTCGCGGTGCTGGATGCGCACGACATCGTTTACGTGCAGCGCGTCGCGGTGCGCAAGGTCATGACGATCACCCTCGGCATCGGTGCGCGGCTGCCGGCGTTTTGCACCTCCATGGGTCGCATACTGCTCGCCGGGCTAGCGGAAGAGGACCTGGAGTCCTGGTTGCGCGCTCTGCGACCGCAGGCGTGGACGCGATTCACGTTGACGGACAAGGCGGAGGTGCGCACCGCGGTGGAGCGCGCACGGACACAGGGTTACACCTACGTGGAGCAGGAGCTGCAGGAGGGCCTGTGCTCGGTCGCCGTAGCGGTGCGCGACGAGCGCGGCAATACGGTCGCGGCGCTGAATGCCGGCATGCCGTTCCGGGTCGGCGCCCGCGCGCATGCCCTGAAAAAAGTGCTGCCGGCGCTGCGGGCCGGGGCCCGCAACATCGAGCGCGGCCTGGCGGGCCGGCCGGGAAGCGTCGCCTCGCAGGCTCGCCGCTGAGCGCAGCCGGGCGCTGATCTGACGAGGAGTTACCGCATGCTGGTGCGCCTGCACTTAAGCTTACTGCTGCTCGGTTCGCTCGCTGGTGGCTCACTCGGCGCGCAGCCGCGGCCGGTCGCCGCCGCGATCGATCTGCCACATTCGTACTACTACAACGAGATGTACCTGCCACAGCTGACGAGCGGCCCGAGCAGCCTCGCCTGGTCACCGGACTCGAGCGCAGTGGTCTACTCGATGGCCGGTTCCCTGTGGCGTCAGAAGATCGATTCGACCATCGCCGAACAGCTGACTGACGGCGCCGGCTATGACTATCAGCCGGACTGGTCGCCCGACGGGCGTTTCATCGTCTACGTGGCAGGTTCCGGGGCGGCGCTCGAATTGTGGCTGCTGGATGTGCAATCAGGCCAGACATCGCAGCTCACCCACGGCGGGGCGGTCAATCTCGAGCCGCGCTGGTCTCCCGACGGGCGGCGGATCGTGTTCGTATCAACTGCTTACCATCGGCATTTTCACGTGTTCGTCGCCGAGCTGCGTGGCGCACAACTCGGTGAACCGCTGCGCCTCACCGGCGAGAACAAGAGCCCGCTGCCGCGCTACTACTACAGCGCCTACGACCACGAGATCAATCCGACCTGGACGCGCGACGGGCAGTCGATCCTCTTCATCTCCAATCGTGGCCGCATTTACGGCACGGGCGGATTGTGGCTCATGCGAGCGGTTCCAGGCGCCGCGGCGGTTGAGTTGCATTACGAAGAGACCAACTGGCGGGCGCGCCCGGATTTTTCCCCGGACGGGCAGCGGATCATCTACAGCTCCTACCTGGGACGCAACTGGCTGCAACTGTGGCTGCTGCCGGCAAGCGGCGGCGAGCCCCTGGCCCTTACGTATGGGGACTGGGACGAGACCAGCCCGCGATGGTCACCGGACGGTCAACTCATCGCCTTCGTTTCAAATCGTGAGGGCGGCACGCAATTGCGTTTGCTGCGCTTCCCCGGCGGCAGCTCACGGGGACTGGAGGTTACGCAGCGGCGCTGGCTGCATCCGCACGGCAGCGTGCATCTGGCAGTGCACGACGAGCAGGGGTTGCCGACGCCAGCCCGGGCGGTGGTGACGGATGCGGCGGGGCGGTTCTACGCTCCCGCGCAAGCCTGGATGCACCACGCGGAATTCGACCGCAACGAGCACCCGTTCGAGGCGCGCTACTTCCACACTTCCGGCGATGACGTCATCGAAGTGCCCGCAGGCACCGTGAGGGTCGAGGTAATGAAGGGTTTTGCACGCACGCTCGAGCACCGCGACGTCCAGGTGGGCGCCGGAACGACTACCGAAGTAAGCGTTGCCTTGCCGGCGCGGCCGTGGCTTGACAGTGCGGGCCGGCGCTGGGTGAGCGCCGACGTGCACGTGCACATGAACTACGGCGGACGCTACCGCAACACACCCGAGCACCTGCTCATGCAGGCGCAGGCCGAGGATCTGGATATTGTCGAGAACCTGATCGTAAACAAGGAGCAGCCGATACCCGACATCCGTTACAGCGGGCGCGGGGTTGACCCGGCCTCCAGGCCCGGTACGCTCGTGGTTCACGGGCAGGAATTCCATACCAGCTACTGGGGCCACCTCGGCCTGCTCGGCATGCGTGGTGACATCCTGCTGCCCGGCTACGCCGGCTACCCGGGCACGGCGGCCGCCAGCCTCTATCCGATGAATGCGGATGTCGCAGACCTGGCGCACGCACGGGGCGCGCTGGTCGGGTTTGTGCATCCGTTCGAGGAGGAGCCGCGACCCCTCACCAAACCGGCCCACACCGACGCTGACGAACTGCCGGTCGATGTTGCCCTGGGCAAGGTCGATTATCTTGAAATCGTCTCCTTCGCCGATCATCAGGCGACGGCTTCGGTGTGGTACCGCCTGCTCAATCTCGGCTTCAGAATCCCGGCCGCGGGTGGCACCGATGCGATGGCCAACTATGCGACCCTGCGCGGGCCGGTCGGTCTGAACCGCGTCTACGCCGCGCAGGCGAACGGACCGCTCGACAGCGGCGCCTGGCTCGAGGCGCTGCGCCAGGGGCACACCTTCGCCACCAACGGACCGCTGCTTGATTTCTCGCTCGCCGGCAATCCGATCGGCGCGACGCTGCGGCTCGAGCGTGAGCAAGCCGTCCCCTTTGCGGCGCAGCTGCGCTCCATCGTGCCCGTCGATCACGCGCAGGTCATCTGCAACGGCCGCATTGTGCGTGAACTGGCACTGGGGAGTCATCGCGATGAGTTGGCGGTGAGCGGCACATTGCCGGTCAGGTCGAGCGGCTGGTGCCTGCTGCGGGCCTTCACCGCCAGGGCGGAATACCCGGTGCTCGACAACTTCGTCTACGCGACCACGAGCCCCATCTACGTGTCGGTGCGCGGTGAGCAGCCACGTTCACCGGAAGATGCGCGCTACTTCAAGGCCTGGATCGATCATCTGCTCAAGACCACCGCCGCCTATCCGGACTGGAACTCGGCGGCAGAGAAAGCCGGGGTGCTGCAGAAGCTGAACGATGCGCGGGCTGTCTACGAGCGCCTCGCCGGCGCCCATGGGCCGGCGCACCGCTGAGTCATCGCTGCGGCGGCTGCGCTGCCGGTCGGGACTTGTCCCCGAGGTACCTGTCCATCCAGCCGAGGTAACGCTCGGAGCGGTCAACGAGAAAGCTCGGCCGGGTCAGCACGTGATATTCGCCCGGATACACCACGAGTTGGGTCGCAACGCCCAGGGTGGCCAGCGCCTGGTACATCTGCTCACCGCCGGCTACGGGCACGTTGAAGTCCTTGTCACCACCGAGGAACAGCGTGGGCGTGTGGATCCGGTCGGCGTGGAAGAACGGGTAAGAGACCTTGAGCCACAGCGCCGTACTGCGCCAGGGGGGCCCAAGCTCGGCGTTGTACTCCACGATGTATTCATCACTGCCCCACGTCGAGAGCTGATTGCCGCTGCCGGCGCCGCTGATGGCCGCCTTGAAGCGCGTATCACTCGCGATGAGGTAATCGGTGAGAAGTCCGCCGTAGCTCCAGCCGCCGACGCCTAAGCGTGCAGGATCCGCAATGCCCTGCGCGATCGCATAGTCGACCCCGGCCAGCAGATCCTCGACTTCCTTGTGGCCCCAGTCGGCGGTGATGCTGCGCGCGAATTTGGCGCCGCGACCGGTACCGCCGCGATAGTTGATGGCGAGCACGACGTAACCGTGGGTCGCGAACAGCTGCCGCTCGAGTGGCGGCCCGTAACCCTCGAGCTGCAGCGAGTGATCGTCCTGGCCGTTGGGTCCGCCGTGGATCCACACAATCGTCGGGTAGCGACGTCCGGACACGAAGTCCGGCGGCTTCACGATCTGCCCGTGTATCTGCGTTCCATCGCGGCTCCTGAAGGCGATGTCCTGCACCGCGCCGAGCGCAAGTTCCGCGAACAGCGTCCGGTTGTGAGCGCTCAAGGGACGCAGCCGCCCCTCCTCAAGGGCATACGCCTCAACCGGCGCCTGATCGCTCGAGACCAGCACCGCCGTATGCCCGGCCGCCGCAGCCAGCTCATGCACCACCATGGGAGGAGCGAGCCGCGCGATTGCCCCGGTGGCGAGTGTGACCTGCGCCGGGTATTGGGTACCGTCATCCTCCACCGCGAACAGTATCGAACTGCCGTCGGAGCTGAACGTGGGGGAGAGGACCGCGCGGTCGAGGCCGCCCGTCAGGGCGCGCACACCGCCCGACGTCACGTCCGCCACCGCCAGCAGGTCCATGATGTAGGCGTTGTACTTCAGCTCGTTGCCCTGCAAAAAGGCGATGAGCTTGCCGTCGGGACTCCATTCGAGCCGCTGCCGGTTGGGCGACCATGTCGACAACAGCCGCCGCGGCCTGGCATCAGCGCTGGCGGCCACGAGATACACCTCATCGACGCCGACTTCGCGCGGCCCGCCGCTGCGGTTGCTGACGTAGGCGATCTGCCGCCCGTCCGGTGAGAACGCCGGCAGGGAGTCGGCGCGCTCAGGGTCCGAGGTGAGGGCACTGCAGGCACCGCTGTCGAGCTCGAGCAGGTACAGGTGCGAGCGCGACTGCGCGGTGAGATAGCCGTCCTTGTCCGCCTTGAAGTGAAACGCGTCGATGACCCAGGGCTTGGGTGCCTTCGCATCCTCATTCGTGTGCATCACGAGCACCACGCGCCGGCCGTCGGGCGACCACGCGTAGCCTGTCGCCTCGCCACTGCAGTGGCTCACCTGCCGCGCCTCCCCGCCGCGGCGGTCGAGAGCCCACAGCTGCGTCGCGCCCCCCGCGGGCCGCGCCGACAGGAAGCTGACGTAGCGCCCGTCGGGGCTGAAGCGCGGCGCGCTGACGCTCTCGCCGCGCGTGAGCTGCACGTTGTGCGTGCCCGCCCAGTCGGCCATCCACAGCGCGCCGCGGCTCTCGTCGGATTCCTTGTCGAAACTCGTCACGAGATAGGCGATGGCGGCGCCGTCGGGCGACATCGCTAGATCCGAGACGTCCTGGAAGCGGTACCAGTCTGAAGGCAGGAGGGCGCGCCCCGCTTGTGCCACGAGCGGCGCGAGGCAGGCGAGGAGGGCAATGCAAATCAGCAGTGGGCGCTTCGCGTGCATGGTTTTTGGTGTATCCGGTTCCCGCCCGGCGCGGGCGGGGAAGTGTAGCGTGACAGGCCGCTGTCGGGGCAAACTGCGGAATCGCACCGCGTACCATGAGCACGCCGAACCCACAAGCCGCATTCGAAGAAAGCCGCCGCCGGGCGCACGCGGCGCTGCGCGCCGGTCAGGCGGCAACCGCGGAAGCGTGGCTGCGGGCACTCGAGGCGCAGTACCCGGGCGAGCTGAACTGCCTGTGGCTCCTGGGCGCGGCGCTCCTGGAGCAGGACAAGATTCCCGAGAGCATCGGCACGCTCGAGCGCGTGCTCACCCGCGCGCCGGACTTTGCGAACGCGCGCGTTGATTTAGCGCGTGCTTACCGGCGTGAGGGCCGCGCGGCGCAGGCGCGCGCCGAAGTGCGGCGGGTACTGGAAAAGCTGCCGCAGCATCATCGCGCGTGGCTGGCGTATGGCGATGCGCTCGTCGACCTCGGCCAGTACGAGGACGCGCGCGTCGCCTTTGAGCGCGCGCAGCTCACGGATCCTGAACGGGCGCGCATCGAAGGGGCGACCGCCGCGCTGCTGGCCGATGACCGCAAGAAATCCGAGGCGATCTTTCGTGAAATCCTGCAGGCCGATCCGAGTCACGTGGCGGCGCTGGTCGGACTGGCTGCGGTTTCACTCGCCGCCGACAGGCCGCAGGATGCCGAGCGGCTGCTGCGCCACGCCCTGAAGCAATCCGCATACATGCCGCTGGCGTACCGCGGGCTCGGGCCCGCGCTCACGCAGCTCGGGCGCCTCAAGGAGGCGGAGGTGGCCGTGCGCCACCTGGAGAAGATCGAGCCCGAAAGCCCGCAGACCTGGATAACCATCGCGGCCGTGGCGACGCGGCTCATGCGCCTGGAGGACGCGCTCGCAGCCTACGAGCGCGCGGCGCGCCTCAAGCCTGAGGCGGTGGGGCTGCGCATGTCCGCCGGACACGTGCAGAAGACGCTCGGCCGGCGCCGCGACAGCGAGGCCTCCTACAAGGCGGCGCTGCAGATGGATCCGGGCTTTGCCGAAGCCTACTGGAGTCTCGCCGACCTGAAGAACTATTCCTTCAGCGATACCGAGATCGCGGCCATGCAGCGGCTGCTCGCGAGCGACAAGCGGGAGCGCGCCAATGAGGCGCAGCTGCATTTCGCGCTCGGCAGGGCTTTGGAACAGCGGCGCGAATACGCGCGGGCGTTCGCGCACTACGCCCAGGGTAACGCGCTGCGGCGCCTCGATGCGCCGTTCGACATTGAGAACTTCGAGCGTCGCTGCGCGCGCACCCGGGCTTTTTTTGGTGGGACATTCTTTGCTGAGCGCAGCGGCAGCGGCGATCCGAGCCGCGCGCCGATTTTCATCGTCGGGCTGCCCCGCTCCGGTTCCACACTGGTGGAGCAGATACTCGCCAGCCACTCGCGCGTGGAGGGCACCATGGAGCTGCCGAATATCCTGAACATGGTCGGTGAGTTCGATGACATGGGTGCCGGCCGCGACGGCTACCCGGAGAGCGTAGGCCGGGTGCCGGCCGCACGGCTGACCGCACTCGGTAGCCGCTACCTCGAGGAGACGGTGCCGCTGCGCTCGGGGCGTGAGCATTTCACCGACAAGCTGCCGAATAATTTCAGTCACGTCGGGCTTATCCAGGCAATCCTGCCAGGCGCGACTATTATTGATGCGCGCCGCCATCCCATGGACGCGTGCTTCAGCACCTTCAAGCAGCACTTCGCGCACGGCCAGGCCTTCAGCTACGACCTCGAGGATCTCGGCCGCTATTACCGCTGCTACCTGGCTCTCATGGACCACTGGGACGCGGTGCTGCCGGGAAAAGTCCTGCACGTTCAGTACGAGGAACTGGTGCGCGAACCGGAAGCGCAGATGCGCCGCCTGCTCGAGCACTGCGGGCTCAGCTTCGAGCCCGCCTGTCTTAGCTTCCACGAGACGCGACGACCGGTACGCACGGCGAGCGCCGAGCAGGTGCGGCAGCCGCTCTACATGAGCGGCATCGGCTACTGGCGACACTTTGAGAAGGAGCTCGAGCCGCTGCGCCGCGCGCTCGGCGACAGCCTGGAACGCTTCGCGCCGCGCGACTGACCGGGACGAGGGGGCGTATTGACGACTCACAGACGGCCAATGGATGATGCGGAACCGCAGGTCGCACACCTGTGCGAACATCGAACAATCGAGGGGCAGCGTATGGGGACTCGGCGCGCAGGTCGTACGGCGGCAAGTTTACGGACAGCACCGCCGCGCGGGCTCGGCGGCGCACGCTCCCGGATCGGTCTTGCCGTCGCCGCGGCACTCGCCACCGCCGCCGCACCCCGGGCACCCGCCGCGGACATGGTGGCGGCCGCGGACACCGCGGGCGGGGGGCTGCAGGAAGTCGTGGTCACCGCGCGCAAGTTCGCGGAGAACCTGCAGGACGTGCCCCTGAGTGTCGATGTGTTCACCACCAAGGACATGAAAAACCTCGGCATCAGCAATTTCGAGGACTACGCGACCAAGGTGCCGTCGATCTCCTTCATCAGCACCGGCCCCGGCTCACAGCTGTTCGTGATGCGCGGTGCCTCCGACGGCAGCAACCCGAATTACCCGAACACCTCCATGACGGGGTTCTTCGTCGACGACATGTCGCTGAGCTGGGGGGGCCAGCAGCCGGACCTGCACCTGTACGACATCGAGCGCATTGAGGTGCTGAACGGCCCGCAGGGCACGACCTTCGGTGCCGGCTCCATGTCGGGCGCGATCCGCTACATCACCAACAAGCCCGACCTGCACGCCTTCAGTGCCGGCGTCGACTTCAATGCCGGACAGATCCAGAGTGCGCAGCAGAACTGGACCTACGAGGCGTTCATCAATTTTCCGCTGATCGACGGCGTGCTCGGCCTGCGCGCCTCTGCCTACAGCGATTCGCACGGCGGCTTCATCAACAACCAGTTCACCACCCGCACCTGGGTGAACGGCTCGGTGTCGGACAACGCGCAGTGGGCGCACAACAACTACAACCGCGAGAACGTCGAGGGCGGGCGCCTCGAGCTGAAGGCGGCCTTCGGTGAGCGCTGGAGCGCGCTGCTCACCTACCAGTTCCAGCGCCAGTTTGCGAACGGCGCCTGGGACGAAACTCCCGGCCTGTCGCCACGCACGACGCAGCGCTTCGGCCCCGAGTCGAACAAGTTCGAGGCCAGCCTGCTCGACTTCCACGTGGACGGCGACGTCGGCATCGGCGACCTGGTGTTCGCCAGCACCTACTGGTCACTGCCGCGCCGGCAGTGGAACGAGTACTCGCAGTACGAGGAGAACTTCGGGCCCGGGCCGACCAACATGCCGCTGCCGTTTCCGCCTGCGAACGGCATCACCAAGGGCGCGCAGGAGGGCTTTACCTGCGCCAGTGATCCCTTCTACGGCGGTACGCCCTACACCGGCTGCCTGCCGCCGCTGCAGTTCTACTCCTACGACATCAACCCGGCGCGCTGGTCGAATGAGCTGCGGCTCAGCTCCAAGCCCGGCGGCCGCTTCCACTGGCTCGCGGGGCTCTACTGGGAGAAGACCACCGACAAGAGCTACAGCAACACCTACTACATGCCGAACCTGAACTACCAGGGCGCGGCCTTCCAGTACGCACTCGGTTACTACAGCGCCTACAACTCCGGCACGGCGACCTTGCCCGCGGGGCAGTGGTACGGGTACATCGAGCGCTCCGACTACCTGCAGACCGACGAATTTACCGACATCAGCTTCGACCTCACCGATAAACTGAACCTGGAAGCGGGCCTGGTGCACTTCCACTCCGACTCCAAGTACTACACGCCGTATGCGCAGTTCGCCTACTACAACTCCGGTCCCACCACCTCGATAAGCAGCTCGCACAAGGTGAACGGCAAGCTCGGCGCCAACTACAAGATCACCGATCACGTGATGGTGTACGCCGACTGGGGCCAGGGCTTCCGCGACGGCGGCACCAACGCCGGCTCGCCGCAGAGCTGCTACAACAACGGCGTGCCTCTGAACTACACCCCGGACACGCTCAACAACTACGAGCTGGGACTGAAGACCACGAGCCTCGGCGGGCGGCTGAAGTGGAACAGCGCTGTCTACGACATGGACTGGAAGGACCTGCAGGCCCTCATCTACAACCCCGCGGTCTGCCCCTCCTCGAGCTACAACATCAACGTGGGGAATGCGCGTGCCTATGGTGCGGAAACCAGCCTCGACTTCCAGGTCACTGAGAGCTGGTCGCTGCAGGCCTCGCTCGCCTACGACGATTCGCGCGTCACCACCGGGGCGACTCCCGCGTATCAGGCGTACGTCGGTGAGCGGCTGCCGTTCGCGCCGTACTTCAGCTGGAGCTGGAACGCCCGCTACGAGCATGCGTTCAGCGGCGCGCTGCACGGCTATGCACAGTTCGACATGGCTCACAAGGGCGACATGTGGAACGCGCTCAATCCCGAGGACAAGAATCTCAACCTGCCGCGCTTCCTGCAGCCCTCCTACACCATCATGAATCTGCGCCTGGGAGTGAACCCCGGCAGCGAGCGCTGGCTGGCGGAGTTCTACATCACGAACCTCGCGGACAAGAACGCGATCGTCTATACCAACACCGGCAACTTCGACGTTCGCTACACGACCAACGAGCCGCGCGTCTACGGTCTGCGCCTGAGCTACCGCTGGGGCAAGGGCTCCTGACGGGCTCGCCAGCGCCAGCGCCTGCGCCGGTCAGCGCCGGGAATTCGACCCGGGCTGCGATTCCCGCCCACGCCCGCGTCGTCGTGGTCGGCGGCGGCATCATCGGCACCTCGGTCGCCTACCACCTGGCGCTCATGGGTTGGCGGGACATCATCCTGTTGGAACGGGACCGCCTCACCTCCGGGACCACCTGGCACGCGGCGGGTCTCATGGTCACCTTCGGCTCAACCTCGGAAACCTCGACCGAAATGCGCAAATACTCGCGCGACCTCTACGCTCGTCTGGAAGCGGAGACCGGCCAGGCGACCGGGTTCGCGCCGATCGGCTTCATCGAAGTCGCCGCCGACGCGGACCGGCTCGAGGAGTACCGGCGGGTCGCGGCGTTCAACCGCTATTGTGGCGTCGACGTGCACGAGCTCTCGGCGCGCGAAGTGCAGGAGCTGTTTCCGCTGGCGCGGGTAGATGACGTTCTCGCCGGTTTTTACGTCAAGGAAGACGGGCGCGTGAACCCGGTCGACGTCACCATGGCGCTCGCCAAGGGCGCGCGCCTGCGGGGCGTGAAAGTCATCGAGGGCCTGCCGCTGAGCGGGGTTCTGCAGGAGCGGGGGCGCGTCACCGGCGTGCAGACGGCAGCCGGGGACATCAGGACAGATATCGTCGTCAACTGCGCCGGCATGTGGGCGCGTCAGCTCGGGGCGCGCGCCGGCGTCACGATCGCCAACCAGGCCGCCGAGCATTACTACCTCATCACGGAGCCCATCAGGAATCTGCCGCCGAACATGCCGGTCCTCGAGGATCCGGCCGCCTACGGTTACTACCGCGAGGAGGGCGGCGGGTTGATGGTGGGTTTGTTCGAGCCGGTGTGTGCGCCGTGGCGCGTGGAGGGCATCCCGGAGGATTTTTCCTTCGGCGAGCTGCCGCCGGACTGGGACCGCATGACGCCGTTTCTCGAGCGCGCCATGTCACGCGTACCCATCACCGCGGAGGTTGGCATGAAAAAGCTCTTCTGCGGTCCGGAGAGCTTCACCCCCGATTTGCGTCCCATCGTCGGGGAGGCGCCGGAGCTCAAGGGTTACTTCGTGGCGGCGGGCCTGAATTCCGTCGGCGTGCTGAGCGGCGGTGGCCTGGGTCGGGTGCTGGCACACTGGATCGTGACGGGCAATCCCGATGTTGACGTTACCGGGTTCAACATCGATCGACTGCACGTAACGCAGGCAAATCCCGAGTACCGCCGGCAGCGCACGGTCGAATCCCTCGGCATGGTCTACAAGTGTCACTATCCGGCCATGGCGCTCTCCAGCGCGCGGGGCGTGCGCCGCTCGCCCTTCCACGAGCGCCTGGCCGCCGCCGGCGCCTATTTCAAGGAGGTGAGTGGCTGGGAGAGTCCCGACTGGTACGGCACACCCGGTGCGACCCCCGACCCAGGTCCTTTGACCTGGGGTCGGCCGAGCTGGTTCGCGCGCTGGCAGCAGGAGCATCAGGCCGCGCGCCAGAACGTCATCGTCATGGACATGTCGTTCATGGGGAAATTCCTGGTGCAGGGCCGCGATGCCGGAATTTGCCTTAACCGCATTTCCGGCAACCAGGTCGATGGCGCGGCAGGAGTCATCACCTACACGCAGTGGCTGAACGAGGCCGGTACGCTGGAAGCGGATCTCACGGTAACCAAGCTCGGCCCCGAGAAATATCTGGTGGTGGTCACCGACACCATGGTGCGGCACGCCGAGACCTGGTTGAAGCGCAATATTCCCGAAGGTGCCCACGCCTTCGTCACCGAAGTGACCTCGGCCTACGGCCAGCTCAATGTGCAAGGTCCGAATTCACGCGCGCTGCTGCAGCAGCTCACGACCACGGATCTGTCCAACCTGGCGTTCCCGTTTCGCACCGCACGCGAGATCGACATCGGTTTCGCACGCGTACTGTGCATTCGTATCACCTACCTGGGCGAGCTCGGTTACGAACTCTACGTGCCCGCCGAGCAGGCGACCCATGTTTATGAGCGGATCGTCGCGGCGGGACGCGAATTCCCTCTGATACACGCCGGGCTCAAGGCGCTCGGGAGTCTGCGCATGGAAAAGGGCTACCGCGATTACGGCCACGATATCGACAACACCGACGTGCCGTACGAAGTCGGTCTCGGTTTTGCTCTGGATCTGAACAAAGCGGGGGGCTTCATCGGCAAGGAAGCGGTGCTCGCGCATAAGGCCAAGGGCCCGCTGATGCGCCGGCTCGTCCAGGTGCTGGTGCAGGATCCGGAGCCGCTCATGTACCACGCCGAGGTCGTGAGGCGCGACGGCGTCGCGGTCGGTTACGTGCGCGCGGCATCCTACGGCCATACCCTGGGCGGCGCCGTGGGGCTGGCGATGATCGAACCGAAGGTGCCCGCGGATGCGGCTTACCTCAGCAGCGGAGCGTGGCAGGTCGAGATCGCGGGAAAACTCTATCCCGCCAGCGTGTCTGCCCGGCCGCTGTACGACCCGCAGATGCAGCGCATCCATGCCTAGCCGCACTACCTCACGGACGCGCTCAGCGGGCGCGGGCCGGGGCGAGGGCAAGCCGCGTACGCACTTCGGCGGCGGAATAAATCCGCGCGCCCAACAACTCCACGAGCGCGATCGCGCGTTCGACCAATTGCGCGTTGGTCGCGGGCACGCCCTTTTCAAGATAGAGGTTATCCTCCAGGCCCACCCGCACGTTGCCTCCCAGGAGCGTCGCCTGGGCGACCATGGGCATCTGCATGCGGCCGACACCAAAGGCCGACCAGTGAACCCCCGGCGGCAATGCGTCGCGCATCGCCGTCATCGCCGCGGTCGTGGCGGGCGCGCCGTAGCGGATGCCGAGGCACAGCTGGAATAAGGCCGGCGTATCGATGAGGCCCTCAGCGATCAGTTGCCTGGCGAGCTCGATGTGCCCGAGTTCGAAGACTTCGATCTCGGGGCGAATGCCCCTGCGGCGGTACTCCTGAGCGATGTAACGCAGGTATCCGGGCGTCGTGCCGTACAGGGCTTCACCGAAGTTCATCGATCCGCAGTCGAGGCTGCCGATCTCGGGCAGCAACTCGATGCTGTGCGCAATGCGCTCATGCGGACCCACAAAATCAGTACCGGCGGCGAACCGGAGGGGCGCATCGTCGGGTCCCAGCAGCAGGTCACCGCCCATGCCGCCGGTCAGATTGATGATCACCTCGCTGTTTTTGCCGCGGATCCGCTCGCACACCTCCCGGAAGAGCGCCGGGTCGCGACTCGGGGCGCCGGATGCCGGATCACGCACGTGCAGATGCACGACGGCGGCGCCGGCGGCATGCGCTTCGAGCGCCGCGGTGGCTATCTGCCCGGGCGTGACCGGAACATGGGGGTTTTTCCCGAGCGAGTCGCCCGAACCCGTGACGGCGCAGGTGACAAAGACCGCGCTGGCTAACACGACCGCCTCCGTTCCGGATGAGCTGGGCCCGGAAGCATAGCGCACCGGGCAGGGCGGTCCGACACCGCGCGCGCGCCGATCATCGACCTGCGCGGGCCGTTGCTGCATGCTCGGGACTGTTGGGGCTGCGCGCTGGTGGAAGAATGACTGCAAATCGTGCGATTGGCTGGGGGATGGGCGCGCTGCCGCGCATCGTGAGAGGCGAAGGCAGCTACCTCTACGACGCCGGCGGCCGGCGGTATCTGGACGGCTCGGGTGGCCCCGTCGCGTTCAGCATCGGTCACGGCAACCGCGAGGTCAACGCAGCGATCGCCGCGCAACTTGAACAGGTGGCGTGCGGTTATCGGTATCTGTTCACGAGCGAGCCACTCGAAGAGCTGACGCGCCTGCTGCGTGCGCGCTGCGGACCTGAGTTCGAACACATCGTGTACTCGGGCAGCGGCTCCGAAGCGGTCGAGTCGGCACTGAAGGTGGCGCTGCAATACTGGGATGCGCGCGGGCTGCCAGCGAAGCGACGTTTCATCGCCCGCGAGCGCTCCTACCATGGCAACACCCTGGGCGCACTTTCCGTGTCAGGGTACCTCGAGCGCCGCCGGCCGTTCGAGGGCAGCCTGCTCGAGGTGTCGTTCGTGTCCGCCGCCAACGCTTACCGCCCCTTGCATGGATTGGCCGGAGCTGAGCTGGCCGTTGCTTTGGCCGATGAACTGGATGCACGCATCACGGCACTCGGGTCAGAGCAGGTTGCGGCATTCATTTTTGAGCCGGTCGTCGGGGCCGCGGGCGGTGCGGTTCCGGCACCTGAAGGGTACGCGCGGGCGGTGCGCGCCGTTTGTGACCGGCATGACGTACTCGTAATCGCCGATGAGGTGATGTGTGGCGCCGGGCGCTGCGGCACGTGGCGCGCCCTGGAACATGACGGCATCGTCCCTGACATCATGGCCGTCGGCAAGGGACTCGCCGGCGGCTACATCCCGCTGGCGGCGACCATCTTTCGCAAGGAACTCGGGGACACGATCCTCTCCCGGCAGGGTGCGATTCTGACCGGACACACCTACTCCGGACACACGGCCGCGTGCGCTGCGGGGCTTGCAGTTCAGCGCATCATCGAGCGTGAGTCCCTGGTGTCGCACGTGCTTATCCGGGGCGAGGCGCTGCGCCGCGACCTGCGCGGGGCGCTCGAGCGGTTCGAGGAAGTCGGCGACGTGCGCGGCCGCGGATACCTGATCGGAATCGAATTTGTCCGCAATCGTGCCACCCGGGAGCCCTTCCCCGCGGAGCGGGCGCTCAGCCGTGCGGTCGGTGCTCATGCGCTCGAGGACGGGCTGATCTGCTTTCCGTGCGCCGGCAACGTGGGCGGCGTCGCGGGCGACACCATCATCGTGGCGCCCCCGTACAACGCGCGCGAAGCGGAGCTGTCGGAACTCATCGAAAAACTGACGGGCGCAGTCAGGCGCACGCTGGCCTGAAGGATCGCCACAGGTCTTCTCATGAGTCAACTCGCTTGAATCAGCCGTTGGGATTTTCCTCGCTCGCCGGCCGGATCAGCGGCCGCAGCGTATCGGCCTGGGATATCCATTACGAGGCTACGGCTGCCGCCCGCCGCGGCGAGGATGTCATCGTCCTGAGCGTGGGTGATCCGGATTTCCCGACCCCGGGGCCGATAGTCGAAGCGGCAGTCGCCGCGCTGCGTGCCGGCGACACGCACTACACCCCGCTCGCCGGGTATCCGGAGCTTCGCCAGGCAATCGCGCGTGAGCACCAGCGTGTTTCGGGGCAGGCTGTCGGCCCGGAGAACGTGATCTTCACCGCCGGCGCGCAGAATGCGCTCGCGGCGGTCGCGCTCACTATTCTGGAGCGCGGTGACGAGGTACTCGTCCCCGAACCCATGTACCTGACCTATGAAGCGAGCATCGGCCTGACCGGCGCCACGCTGGTGCCCGTTCCGCAGCCGCCGGCGCTCGGGCTGCGGCTCGACCTGGATTCTCTGGCGCGTGCGGTGACGGCGCGCACCAAGGCAATCTTTTTCGCGACGCCCAACAATCCCAGCGGCGTGGTCATGTCGCGGGAAGAGCTGGATTTCATTGCGGCGCTCGCGATTTCCCGCGGTCTTTGGGTGGTGGCCGATGAGGTCTACGCCACCATCACCTTTGAACGGCCGCACGTGAGCATCGCCAGTCTGCCGCGCATGGCAGAGCGCGCGGTCACCATCAGTTCGGTATCCAAGTCCCATGCCATGGCGGGGTGGCGCGCCGGCTGGGCGGTAGGGCCGGTGGCGCTGATCGAACACCTGGTGCGGATCGCACAATGCACGCTCTACGGGATGCCGGGGTTTGTTCAGGCAGGTGCGCTCGCAGCCCTGCAGCAGGGTCGCGCGGCGCAGGAGGCGATGCGCGAGACATATCGCGGGCGGCGCGATCTGGTGCTCGGGCATCTTGCGGTCAGCAAGCGGCTACGCTGCCTGCGGCCCGAGGCGGGCATGTTCATGCTGGTTGACATCACGCGCACCGGCTTGAGTGCGGATGCCTTCGTCCGGCGCCTGTATCGGGCGACGGGTGTTTCAGTGCTTGATGCCGGGGCGTTCGGGCCGAGCGCCGCGGATTACATCCGCGTCTCCTTCGCCAACAGCAATGAGCGGCTTGCCGAAGCCTGTGCGCGGATCCTCGGCTTCGTCGACTCCCTGCCGGAAGGGCCCGGGAGGGCGCGCGCGTGACGACGGTCGGCGCACGGCTGCTCGAGCTGCTCGAGGCTTACGGCGTCGAGTTCGTGTTTGGAATTCCGGGCGTGCATACGCTGGAGCTATATCGCGGGCTCGCGGCGAGCCGCATCCGTCACGTGACCGCGCGCCACGAGCAGGCCGCCGGCTTCATGGCGGACGGCTATGCGCGCGTCAGCGGCAAGCCCGGCGTGTGCTTTGTGATCACCGGTCCCGGCCTTGCCAACGCTGCGACCGCGATGGCGCAGGCCTATGCGGATTCCATCCCGCTGCTGGTGATCTCCGGGGTGAACCCCGCCGGAAAAATGAATTCCGGCGATGGCTTTCTTCATGAACTCCCTGACCAGCGGGCGCTGGGGCGCAGTGTCGCCGCCTTCAGTCACACCGTCCTGCGGGCCGAGGAACTTGCGCCGGTCATCGCGCGCGCCTTCGCGCTCTTTGACGCGGGTCGCCCGCGGCCCGTGCATATCGAGATTCCGGTAGACGTTATGGCCCTGCCGGCCGCAGCGCTGCCGACCGCGGTTGTGCGACTGGCGCGGCCCGTACCTGCGGCGCGCGAACTCGCCCGGGCGGCCGAGCTGATCGGGGCCGCCAAAACACCGCTGATGGTGGTGGGCGGCGGTGCCATCAGGGCGGCCGACAACGTCCGCAGCCTGGCCGAGCGCCTGGACGCGCCGGTGGTAATGACCATCAACGCGCGCGGTGCGTTGCCACCGACCCATCCTTTAGGGATAGCGGCGAGCCCGTCACTCAGGCCCGTGCGCGAGTTTCTCGCCAGTGCGGATCTGGTACTGGCGCTGGGCACCGAACTTGGTCCCACGGACTTCGATATCTATGACGAGGGCCGTCCGCCTTCAATGCCACAACTCGTACGGGTCGACATCGATCCTGAGCAGATCGCCCGCAACTATCCAGCCGCCTTCGGGCTGGTGGGCGATGCCGGCGCGACCTGCGCAGCACTCAGCCGGCTCGTGCCGCAACGCCCGCAAGGCGGCGGTGCTTTGCGGGCGGCAGAGGCGCGCCGCCGCGCACGCGAGGCGCTCGATGCCGGCAGTGCACGAGACGTCGCTGTGCTCGAGAGCGTGCGCGACGCACTGCCTGATGCGTTGATCGTCGGCGATTCAACCCGGCAGGTTTACGCCGGCAACCTGTTCTTTGCGGCTGCGGGACCGATGCGTTGGTTTAACGCCTCGGTCGGGTTCGGGGCGCTCGGCTATGGGTTGCCGGCAGCAATTGGCGCGAGCCTGGCGGCGCCCGGCCGTCCGGTCGTGTGCCTGGTGGGGGATGGCGGACTGCAATTTACCCTCGCTGAGCTTGGCACTGCGGTCGAGAGCGGCGCGCGGCTCATCCTCATCCTGCTCAACAACCGCGGCTACGGTGAAATTCGCAGCGCAATGCTTGCTCGTGGCATTGAGCCGGTAGGGGTCGACCTGCACACGCCGGACTTTCAGGCCATCGCGCGTGCCTACGGCTGGGCGAGCGAGCGCTTGGATACGCCCGAAGCGCTGCCCGACGTACTGCGAAGTGCCACGGCGCGAACGCTGCCGACATTGATCGAGATTCAGGCGCAGCGACCGAGCTGAACCGCGGGAAAGCAGCGCTCGGCCCCGATGGTCAGTGACTGATGCTGGCGGCGTTCAGTAGTCCCACGGCAAGCGACACGCTCGCAACCATGACAGCGGACGCGACATGACCATCCTCGATGCGGCGCGCCTGCCTCCGCAGCACGATGAGCACCAGCAGCTGCACGAGGCACGTGATGCCGGCCCAAAGGCACATCTCGGCGAGTGACTGCGTGTAATAGATCGAAGCCAGCAACGGAATCGTGAAGCCCAGCACTGCGCCGGCAAACGTGATGGCGACCGCGGTGTTGTCGTGCGCGATCAATTTAAACTCCTGGTACGGTGTCGCCTTCGCGTAGATGTAGATGAATACCGCCAGCAGCGTGACGGACACGCCGAGGTATGACAGGAAGGCTGTGATCGCGGCGAGCATCTGGGGCTCCTTGTGAGTCGCTGGATGTGCTGGTGGGCTTTTAGAACCAGTGCGGAACGAAACGGCTTTGGTCCGTTGTGACGAGTCCCTGCGACTCGCGGATGCCAATGCCGGCGGGCTCGCCGGCGATGATCCAGGAGCCGATCACAGGGTGAACGCCGTCGATTGATGGCAGCGGACACAGTCCCTGGTACACGTAGCCTTCCTCGCCGTAGACGCCGCCACATTCCGCGACTGCCACGCCTTCGCGCACCAGTGTGATGTTCTGCCCCTCGCGCGACAGCAGGGGTTTGCGTGCATAGGAGGTGAGGCGGCCCGGGCGGCGGTGGGTCTCGAGCAGGTTCGGGTGACCGGGAAAGTATTCCCACAGCAGCGGGAGCATTCCCTTGCAGCTCAGTGCGGCTTTGTACATCGGCTCGATAAACAAGGTCTGGGAGTCGAGCAGGTGCGGGCCGAACTCCTCGCGCATGAGCCACTCCCATGGATAGAGCTTGAATAGCTGCTGGATGGGACTGTTCACCTCATCGACGAACATGCGCCGTGCGGCGTCCCATCCAACATCACCCAACTCGACGATTGCCCCGCCGCGCCCCGACTGGACGAGTGTGTCCAGAAGGTATGCCGAGCAGACCCAGTCTTCCTCCTGATCGGTCAGGCAGCCGATAGCCACCGGACTCTTGTCAGGAAGCTTCGACCAGGCTGCGATCAGCCGTTCGTGGATCGAGTTGAACTGGTCGGCGCCAGGGTAAACCTCCTCGCGCCACGTCCACTGGATGACCGCGGACTCCAGCAAGCTCGTCGGCGTGTCAGCGTTGTACTCAAGCAGTTTGGGCGGCGAGTGCCCGTCGTAGGCCAGGTCGAAGCGTCCGTAAACGGAAGGTGAGCGGCAGCGCCACGACGAAGCGAGGGCCGCGTGGAAGGGCTCCGGTACGGCGAGTTCACTGAGCCGGCCTTGCTCAATTACCCGGTCGAGCGCCTCACCGTAGAGTGCATATATCTCGGCCGTCGCGGCCTCCAGCGTGTCGACCTCATCGACGGTCAGGCGATAGCACGCGTCTTCCGTCCAATACGCGCAGCGTGCGTGAAAGGAAAGTCCCTGCGCTTCGACCCTGCGTGCGTAGTCAGGCCTCGGGGGCACGCGCAAGCGCTGCACTATCCACCGTGTCCGCTGCTGAAGCCGTGGCCGATGCCGCCAAACCCGCCACGAGCGAAGCTGCCCACGATCGAGGTCCTTGCGGTAGGACTGCCGGAGGGGCCGACGCGCGTACTGGTCGCGACGTGCTCTGAGCCGTCACTGGCGACCACGACCGGCCTTCCCCGGGCGGGATCCCAGTAATAGCGAGGTCCAAGATACGTCGATGACTGCCCGGTACCTGAGCTCTGCGCACACGACTCCTCCGTCCCCCAGTCCTTGAGGCAGTCCTCGCGAGACGCGTAGCGCGCTTGCTGCACATCGAATTGACGGCCGTGATTTCCAAGTACCACGAGGCCAACCATCCCCGCGAGCCATAACACGTTGCCTGTCGCGTTACCCTGATCCCTGGGCAGCGTAAACCCGGGACGGGATGGACGGCTGCGTTGATTGAGCGGGAATCGGTTTTTTTTGGATTCCGGCACGTTCCCTCCAGGGCCGCAACTGCGGTCAAGCTAGCCTCTTGCCGGTCCTTTTACAACGGGAAAACGCTGCGGACTATCCGCGGCCTAAAGCACCTATGCTAACGGCTGCATGGGCGTTTTATTTGTGCAAGTCGTCTATCCAGCGCACGAGTTCAGGAATCTCAACAGGCGTAATGTCCAAATTGACGACGAGGCCCTGCTGTCCGCTTCGTGCGAGCACGCAGTGAAGCTGAACATCCTCGCTCGCATTGATCTCCTGATGCGGAACGTAGGGAGGAACGTAGATAAAGTCCCCCGGCGTGGCCTCGGCGACGAATTCCAGCTGCTCGCCCCACCGGAGGCGTGCAAGACCGCTCACCACGTAGATCACGCTCTCGAGATCCCCATGATGGTGTGCTCCGGTCTTCGCGTTGGCCTCGATGGTGACGGTGCCGGCCCACAGTTTTGTCGCACCAGTGCGCTCTGTGGTCACGGCGGCGCGCCGGTGCATGCCGAGTGTCTGGGCGGTCGCATCGTCCAACTCGCTGGAGCGAATGATTCTCACTCCCTGCGTCCGCCAACGACTGATGCTGCGGTTCATGAGTTCGTCTCCGCGTGCTACATCCCAAACGCCCGGCGAAGAAATGCATCGCTCTGGCGCAGCATCTGCGTGCGGGCGGTTGAGTCATCCAGCTGGTGGTCCAGGTCATCCCACGTTACCAGTTCATTTTTCACCCCGGCGGCGGTCAGGCCGGCAGCCATGCGCTTCGACTGCCCGATGTTCACGTTGCGGTCCATGCCGCCATGGAAGAGCAACACGGGGACCTTGATCTTGTCGGCATGCTCCGCGGGCGATCCGGTGTGAATCTCCGGGCCATTACCTATGCGCGCCCGTGCGAGTTCGAAATTCGTCCAGCCGCGCCACTCCTCTTTGAGTGCTGGCAGATCGGTCACCGGCGCGATGGCGACGACCGCCTTGAAGAACCCAGGCTCGACGACCGCCGCCTGCAGGGCGGCGTAGCCTCCATAGGACCAGCCCACGATTCCCAGCCTGGCCGGATCTGCAATGCCCTGGCTGACCAGCCAATGTCCCGCCGCCAGTACATCGCCAATGGCAATCGGCCAGGACTTGAAGCCGTTCTCCACCAGCCAGGCGTCGCCGTAGCCGGCGGAGCCACGGAAGTTCGGCTGCAACACCGCGAAACCGCGTGAGGCGTAGAACTGCGCCAGCCAATCGAATCCCCATACATCACGCGTGCTCGGGCCGCCGTGCGGCATCACTATGGCGGGCAACCCCTTCGCGCTCTCAACACCCGGCGGCAGGGTCAGGTAGCCGGGAATTACGGTGCCATCGGTCGCCGGATAGCTCAGGGGCTTGACGCTGGCGAGCTTTGCGCCAATCAGTGGCTCCCTCACGGCCAGGAGTGGGCGCAGCTGACCGGCTTTGCGATCGAAGAGGTAGTACACGCCCGGATCGGTATCGCTGCCCGCGAAGACCAGCATCTTGCTTTCGTCGATGCTGGCGTCCGCGACGCGCAAGATCGGCTGCTGCGGCAGAGCCTTCGACAGGGATGTGAGCAACTGCGCTATTTCCGCGACGAAGATTTCGGAATGCCGTGTGTCGGTAACATACGAGACGCCGACCACATGAAGGCGCCGTCCGATTCTCATGAGGTGGGTCACATCGACGTCGGGACGCTCGTAGATGAGTTTCTCCTGCGGCGAATCGTCCAGGGTCACCGAATACAGTGCGAGCCGGCCGTCCTTCTTCTTGAAGCCGTAGGCAACGTTCAGGTCGGGGTCAACGGCCTCGGGTTCGAAGCCGACCTGGCTCTCGTCGTTGTGCTCTCCCAGCTTGTGCCACTCCCGCGAAGCGGGCGTGCGGTACAGGTAAGTGATGACGCCGGTATCGACGTTACCGGCGTTCGATGTGCCCTTGACGCCGAGGATGCGCACCTTGCCGCGCCCGTCGCTGATGTAGACCACCGCGCCGTTGCGCGCTGGCTCGACGGTCTTGATGGCGAGCGTTCGCGTGTCGACCCGATCCACTCCGAGCCCCTCGCGCGAGGAGCTGAGACGGCTGCCCAGGTGCTCGTCGGGAAGGTAGTTGCGCGCCATGAGCACTGCGCCGTTTTCATCGGGCAACCAGTCGATCACTTCGCCGCCCCCTATCTGCAGGCCGCGGGTGAACTCATTGTCTTTCTTGCTGAGTAGCTGGAGATTCTTGCCGTCGGCGTTCACCGCGACCAGGCGCGAGAAAGGCACAAGCCCGATGCCGGGATTGACGACTCCGTAGATTGAGCACACCAACCGATCGTTGGTCACCCAGTCACAGCCCTCGAGGCGATCCGGCTTGCCGTTGACGAACAGGGCAACCTTCTCTTTCGCGCCGTTCGCGAGACTGAGCGTATACACGACCGATCCCTGGCCGGCGATCGGTGCAACGTAGACGATGCTCGTGCCATCAGGGGACAGACTCAGGTCGGTGATGCTCGGGCGCGCCCCAAACGCCGCCGCGGCGTCGAAGGGTTTTGCGCCCTGGGCAAGCAGGGGCGGACAGATGCAAAGCAATGCCAACGACGCCAGTCTTCTTAACATGCGGGCTCCGTGTCTATCCCGGCGGTTCGATCCGTCCGACAGGCTGTAGTCTAACGTGTCGGCTGGCCTTAACCTCGTCGTGGAGAGTCGGGTTCCTTGCCGAGAGCACCCAAGCATTCATTCCGCGATCCTGAGACGCTTACGGCCAGGGGTTGTGCGGTGCGGTGGCGAAGGAGCGCGCTAGCGGGTGTAGTATCTTGGGACAGGGTAGGAACGAGCATGAAATTGACCGCTATTGCCTGCACCGTCCTGGTTGTGGGATGCGCGAACTCCCCACCCGTCGACAATCCATCGGCTCCGGGTGCCGGGCAGCCGGCCGTGGACGCGCGGCGCGAAGCGCGCGCGCTCGAGCAGGCGGAGACCGACTGCGCGCGTCACGGCAAACACGCCGTGGCGAGGCGCGCGGAAGGGCAGACCTTCTTCGATTGCGTTGATAAATAGGTTACCAGAAGGTAACGGAGCAACTCGCCGCGCAGCGGCGCCCGACTGGCGAGCCGCAGCGTCGTCTGAGTACTCGTTTGTACCGCGGCGAATGCAGAGCAGTTGACAGGTGGCGACGAAGGGCATCACATCCTCCGCGGCCGTGACGAAATGAGGCAGTTCATGGCACGTAAAAATCAACCGACCGCAGCTTCCGAGGCAACCAAGGTCAAGCTGCCAGGCGCGGCGCAGCACATGGCCCGCGAGTACGCCGAGGTCTGGGAAGCCTTCCAGCATCTGGGTGAGAAGGCGAGCGGCGCAGGCCCGCTCGACAGGCGTACACGACGCCTGATTCACCTCGCGCTCGCCATTGCCGCCGGCTCGGAGGGTGCGACGCATTCGCACGCACGCCGAGCCAGTTCCGAGGGAATCACTGCGGAGGAACTCGAGCACGTCGCGATCCTCGCCATCACTGCTGTGGGTTGGTCACAAGCGATAAAGGGCCTGACGTGGGTGCGCGATATCATTCGCGCGCGGCCTGGTGCGCCAGATAGCGAGCCTCTCGAGCCGTGATGGAGCCGATCGTTTTAATGGAGAGACCAACATGATGAGTTCAAATCTGCGGCGCGCTGCAGTGGCGACGCTGCTTGCAGTGAGCTTCGGTCTTGCGAATGCTGCAGAGGTACCAGTCGTTCTGACGGGCGATCAGGAGGTCCCGGCTGTCACAACCGCTGCCAAGGGCACTGGAAAGATCACCATCGCAGCCGACAAGTCAGTCAGCGGGTCGATTACCACGACCGGGATCACGGGCACCATGGCGCACATTCACGAAGGGGCGCCCGGCAAGAATGGCGCGCCGATCATCACGCTCGAAAAAGGTGCGGACGGCTCGTGGTCGGTGCCGGCGGGTTCGAAGCTGACGGATGCGCAGTACCAGAGCTTCAAGGCCGGCAACCTCTACGTGAACGTTCACAGTGAAGAGCACAAAGGCGGCGAGATTCGCGCGCAGCTGAAACCCTAAGAGTTCGTGCAGATCAGAGCGGTCAATTCTTGACCTGCTGCCATGCTTGTTCGGGCGCAGGTGGCAGCTTGTCCATATGCTTCAGGAACAGTACGAGCGTCCAGATCTGCTGATCCGACAGGGTACCCTTCCACGAGGGCATGCCCGTCCAGCGAATGCCATGCTCTATTTTCCAATGCGAGAGCCCGTCGGGATCGTCCTCGACGCCATCCGTCGCCAATTGCGGAGGTCGTGGATAGAGGCCTTTCGCTACCGGCGAGGCGGACGCGTCTCCCTTCGCCGTACCGTGACACAGCGCGCAGTGCCGCCCATACAGGTCGACGCCGGCGAGCAGATTGTCGTCCGTCAATGGGACGGGATTGGCACCCTTCGGCGCATCGCGCTGGAGAGTCGCATCAAGCGAGGTTCCCGCCGCCCACGTTTCCAGCCGGCCGGGGGTGGCATCGGCGTTGGCCGGAATGAGCCCCAGGCGCAGAACCATGTAGCCGCAAAGCACGGTGACAGCAATTGTTGCCAGGACGCCGAATGCAAACGATTTGAACATCACGATCCCTCGGTTGGATTGGCTGTCGGCAGTAGTTTAAGGCAGCCAGCGTGAAATAGTGAGGAACCACTATGACCAAGAGCCAACACACGGCTGGTAAAGTCTTCGCCGGGTTTTTTGCCGCGACCTTGGCGACGTGTGCCTGCAGTCAAGCGGCGCGCGCGCCGGTGGATCCAGGGGTGCGCGGGGGCGCTGCGGGTGCCGGTACGCCTCTCAAGGGTCTGACCGCGGACGAAACGGCGTTCTTCCAGGATGGGCTGACCAGGTTCGCGACAGTCGAGTCCGTGACCGGGGGCCAGAACAATGGGCTCGGTCCGCGCTTCAATTCAAACAGTTGCCTGTCATGTCACGCGCAGCCGAGTGTCGGCGGATCGAGCCCCGCCGCCAACCCGGAGATCGCGATCGCCACGCTCAAGGGCGCAAAGAACGCAGTGCCCTGGTTCATCACCCAAAAGGGTCCGATCCGCGAGACACGCTTTAAGCTGGGTGCGGACGGAACCAACGACGGCGGCGTGCACAACCTGTTCGTCGTCACGGGGCGCAGCGACGCGCCAGGCTGCAACCTCGCCCAGCCGAACTTCCTGCCCGCTGGAGACCCGGTCACCGGACGGGGCGGCAATCCGAACATCGTGTTCCGCATACCGACGCCGGTATTTGGCGCCGGGCTCATCGAGGCAATACCCGACGCGGCGATTCTCGCCAATGTGAAGGCCGACACCAACCTGAAGAAGGCGATGGGCATTGCCGGGCACCCGAACGCGCACCTGAGCGGCAATGCGAACCGCAGTGCTAACGACGGGACGATCACACGGTTTGGCTGGAAGGCACAGAACAAGTCTCTGCTGCTGTTCGCGGGCGAGGCCTACAACGTTGAGATGGGGGTCACGAACCAACTCTTTCCCCAGGAGCGCGATGAATCCCCGGGCTGCGTCTTCAATCCAACTCCCGAGGACACTTCTAACTTCACGACCACTGCGACGCCCGGCTCCAACCCCAATATCGCCGCTCTGTCAGATATTGAGGCCTTTGCCAACTTCATGCGGATGTTGGGGCCGCCAACACCTGCGCCGGATACCGCGTCCACGGTGAAGGGACGGGCGCTTTTCGCAAAGGTGGGTTGCGCCTACTGCCACACGCCTTCGTTGGCGACTGCTAAGGCGATCGCGAGCGGCTCCGCGACACTGCCCAGCGCGGCGCTGTCCAACCAACCGGTGCGCTTGTTTTCCGACCTTCTCGTGCACCACATGGGCAAAAACCTTGCAGATGGCATTACCCAGGGTAGTGCAGGCCCGGATGAGTTTCGGACCGCGCCGCTTTGGGGAGTCGGGCAACGCATCTTCTTCTTTCACGACGGGCGAACAACCGACCTCGTCAGGGCCATCGAGGACCACCGCAGCCCTGGCAGCGAGGCAAACCAGACCATCGAGAGCTTCAATCGGCTGAACGTGGAACAGCGGCAGGACATCATCAACTTTCTGCGCGCGCTCTAGGCGGACTGTCATATCGCTGCAGCCGATTGGACTTAACATCTTGAGTACAAATCTGTGACGGCATTCGCACTACTTGAGCTATCGGATTAAGCCTCGTCGTCACACAATCCCTTGCGGCGGAAAATCACAATAGCCACGACCGCGTGCTTCGCCGCAGGCGGTAAAAACAATCATGGGAATCAGGGAATGATCACCGTATCAAAGTGGATGATGGCGTCAATGCTGGTCCTGGCGGCATTGCCGATGGCGGCGCAGGCGCAAACGTACGACTTCAATGTCACGATGACGGGCATCAATGGCGCGGGGCCGACCACGTTCTCAGGAAGCTTTGCCTTCAATGCGGCAGGCACTGGGGGTTGTTCCGCGGCCTTCTGCGCACCCGGAGCCATACCTGAATTCACGAACGTAAACATTAATAACCCGTTGAGCAGCGACCCGGCGGGTGGGCGGTTTGCGTTTACAGATGCAACCAGCGGCGGGATGAATTTGAATTTCGTTGATACCTATCTCGGTACGGCAGGCCAATCAAGCTTCGTGAACGATCTTTCCCTGACGATCGGCACGCCGCTCGGCGGCTCCGCCACCAGCATCGGCCTGGACAACATTGAGTTCTCCACGGATGCGAACGGTACCGGTACGCACTCGTGCGGAGGTTCCAGTGTGCTGGCGAGTTTGGGGGTTACGTGTTCACAAGCCTCTTTGAAGGTCGCTACGGTCAAGGCCCCCGAGATCGACTCCAGCTCTGCGGTCAGTGCTCTGACGCTATTGCTGGGCGCCCTGGCAGTGCTCCGCGGCGGGGCCGCGAATCGCTACGACGGTGCGACCGAACCGGCGTAGAACACGGCGCACTTTCCGCCCAATAGGCGCCTCGCCTGCCGAAGCAGCGTGCGCGTCGGTCCGGTGAGCGTTCCCAGGGTGCCTGGTGCTTCCACCACCGGATTCATGAACGGGCCGTGGACTTTCTGCTGAACTCTGGCACACCCCTTGGCGTCGATGACCGCCACGGTGAGCTCATCATATTGTCCGCTGACGAAATCCAGACCTCCCTGTAAGGCGATCCGGTTCGCCCGCGTCGCCATGGCTACATCCGTCGCGTGCGCCACGCCGTGCTCGACCTGCCACTGGGAAACGAGTGTGCGGATGGTCGTGGTGCCCTGCGCTCCCTGGAAGACGCGCGCGAAGTCGTAGCCCTTCGTGACGGCCAGGCCCAGTGGACCGGCGAAAAAAAATGCGCCGACGTCGATGAGGTTGAAGCTCTGGCTGGACTCGTAGCGCGAGAGCTTCTCGTCGAGGTCCCCGATTGCGACTCTGAGGTTGTCGCCACGAAGAGCGACCACACCTGCCGCGGTCGGCAGTTGCGCGTCCGTGGTCTTCCCCCGCAGCGACAGCGTCGCAGAGAAATCCATCGACCCTTCCCCGATGCTCTTCGGCGACAGGACCTTGAAGAACTCCTCGAGGCGAAATTGCGTGAGGCGGTAGCTGACCTGGTAAATGGGTACGGAGCTGGTGAAGTCTGCACGGACATTGCCGGATCCGTGGCCGCCGAACAGCTGCATCGTGACCGGGTCAAAACGGAAAATCCCACCCTGTGCATCGACGGCGAGCCTCAAATCGGAAGCCACGGAATCCTTTGTCCGCACTTGCCCGCAGCTGAGCTTCGCGGCGAAAGACAGGTTTTTCAGCAAGCCCCGGCGCTCGCCGCCCGAGAGCCGCAGGCTGCTCGCATCCAGATTGCAGCCCGTGGCCTCGAACGCTTTGCCCGACTGCTTGTCTGCATACGCGAGAGTTGCGTCCGAGGCGAACACCCGCGCTACGTCCAGCGGCGGGAGTGTTCCGTTATCTTCGGAGGATGAGTCAATGTTCAGCTTGCCGTCGTGGTCGCGTTCAATGGCTAGCGTCAGTCGCTTGAGCTTGATCCGGTCGGTCCGGAGCTCTTTATGGAGCAAAGGCAGCAGTTCTATGCCGAGGTCCACCTCTGCCGCTGAAGCGACCTCTGCACCGCGCTGGCGCAGATGCACGTCCGCCAGCGCCACGTGCAAGCCCGGGAGAAAGCCGATCGTCAGCCGGCCGCCGACGTGGACTTCCATCCCCAGGGCCTCCGAGGCGATGGCTTCCACCTGAGGCCTGGAATTCAGACGCAATACGAGAGCCGCTACGGTCGCGAGCAGGACCGCGACCGCGGCGAGGGCGCCCACAGCGATCAGGATGATTCTTGATGACTTGGTCTTGGTCATTCGATCGTGGCCAGACGGTTCGGCCGTGCTCGCCCGCGCGAGCACGGTTGGAGAGTACAATGGACCCGCGACACCCGTGTCGGGAGGTATCCGTGACGGTCGATGGAAGCTTAACTCGCGCGGAGCACGCCAAGGTACGCGCTCATCTGCGAACACTCCGCACGAGTCTGGTGCAGGCGCGCGATGCGCTCATGCACTTCAAAGACGATCGCCTTGATCGTGACAGGCTCGAACCGGCGGCGCGGCGGGCCGACGACCTCATGAATATGTTCGTGGGCGACATGCGCGATTTGAAGCAGGGGCCGTTGTGGGTCGCTGAGATCAAGAGCGGAGTTGAACAGGTCACGAATCCCAAGGCGGCCGCGGCTCTGCGTGATGCGCGAGTCGATATAACGGCCTTGCTCGATGTGCTGAGCCCTGTGAGCGAAATTAAGACGTAGCTGAGCCTGGGAGTCACTAGAGGTTGTGACGCTAACAGATTGCATTAGCCGGCAAAACTCGTACGGTTACGATCGGGCTCGCGGACCCTTTAGTTTGCAGCGAGCTTTTCCTGCGCTTTCCTGATGCCGTATTGCAGCCAGCCGTCCTCAATGACGTTTTCACTGCGCTCGCGCAGACTCTCCAGCGCCTTGATTCTCGCCTTCAGCGCCCCGGCGTTCCTGGCATCGTAAGCAAGCACGACGTCCGTCAGGTGCAGCGTCTCTACCGGCTTGCCGGCTGCCAGTCTGGCCAGCGCCAGCTGCACTATGGCGTCCGGCCCGCCGGCGAGCCCGACCAGATCCGGATATACGGTAGAGGCTGGTAGCTCGTACATGGAAGTAGGGTTGCCGTCGAACCAACCCGCGTATCCGTCGTATATGCCTCGCACCGACCAGCTGACCTTTCCGAACGCTTCGCTCAGGTTATAGCTGGCCGGCAGTCGTATTTCCTGCATCAGCGTATAGACGTCCTTCCCGGCGTCCATACCCTTCACGGTCTCATCGTGCACATACTGAATGGCGTCACGATAGCGCGTCAGGCGGCGAACGATCTCCGCCTGCCCGAATATCGGGTCGCCGTGGCCATTGAGCACGATCGCCGGCTTAAGCGCCAGAACCGTGTCGATTGATTTGATCCAGTCGAGCGCGGGTCGTGGCTTGGTGCCGCGGATCGCGTAGATGTTGGGGAATGACATCGGCTCGGGCATGCCTGCGCCCGCGTAGTTGTCGCCTATGAACGCGACCCTATAAGCGGGCAGCCATACCGTGAGGTGATCGGGAGTCTCCCCGGGAGTGCTCAGCAACTCGAATCTAACCCCACCGAGCGTGAACACATACTTGTCGTTGAACAGAATCGTCGGCTCGACGGTCGCGGCATAGTTACCCGCCCAGGGCCCGGCAGCGGCAGCCGCACGGTTGAACGCGACGGCATTACGCGGCGCAAAGAACCCCTCGAGCCGGGTGACGTAGTTGACGAGCTCGACGTAGTTTCGCTGCGCGATGATCCTGGTATCCGGCTGCTTCCACAGGCGGATGCCTCCGATGTGATCGGCGTGCCCATGCGTCAGGATGATGTACCTCACCGGCGCATGACTTACTGCCCTCAGCAGGGCCCGGGCCTCGGCGGCATCCCTTGCCGGGGCGGTGTCGATCACTACGTTGCCGGCGCGAGTCATCACCAGATAGACGTTGGATGTCATCGGTGCCATGTAGATCGATGGGCTGATCCTGACCACCTTGATCTGCTGGTCGGGCGGATCCTGGGCGGCCGCAGGCAGTGCGATGCCAATTGCCGCGACAGCCGACAACGCGACGCGGGTCACTCGGCGCATAGCTGCTCTCCCTGATGGCGGGAACCGTAAACATCACGGTACCTGTACTTACGGCAGGCGGCTTCGCAGGTGCGACAGGCGGAGTGCTTCTCGTGACGAAATGCGCGCCGGCGACGCGTGAGCTGCGCGGCTTGCCGAGCTGACCTAGCGCACCTGCCGTGCGAGCCAACCGCTCAAGATCATGAAATAGGCTGGGACCGAGGGGGCTTCCTGTGCCAGCGTATTGGGGTCCACTGACAGGGACGACTCTGAGGGCGGCATCATGGTGTGGTCCGCTCCCTCGATTACGTACACGGCCATGTCGGGTTTGTGCTTGGCGAGATCCTTTAACCGCGCCATGGAGCTCGCGACCGGGACCCAGGGATCAGCGGCGCCATAGATGAACAATGACGGGACTTTGAGCGCGCGTACGGCTGCAAACGTATCCTGGTCCATATCGGTACGCGCGGCGCTGCTTTGCGGGTCTTTAGTCAGTTGCGCAGCGGTGGGCATGTACCCGAATCTGAACCACGGTTGAAGCTCGCCACCTTTAAGTGCGGCTTCAGTTGCCGCATAAGTGCCTTTGCCGTGTAGATAGTCCTGCCAGACATGGCGGAGCTGAACCGCTTGCTGGATATCCTGCCGCGAATAGCCGTGTGCGGTGAGTAGATTCGTGACCGCAAAATCCATCTGCTCGGCAGGCGTGACCAGCGGCGCCGAAACCGAGATGACGAATGCAGATTGCGCGCTGCGATTTGCCGCCAGCACCGCAAGCCAGCCTCCCTGACTGATGCCCCAGAAGCCGATCTTTGCAGAATCGATGCGCGGCAGGCGGGCAAGCGCCTGCAGCGCTGCGACCCCGTCTTGCGCCAGTTGCTCATAGACCGAGCGCGGGTCGCCCGATGATTGTCCACTGCCGCGTCGATCGAAGATGAGTACCGCGATACCCAAGCCCGGCAAGCCCTGCGCCAGATGCTGGTACATGGGCATGTCATGCAGCGGGTTCGATGCGCCCCAGAGGGCAACTACCGCCGGCAAGTGGTTGCCACCCGCGGGCATATACAGCGTGCCGACGAGTTGCGTATCGCCGTTGGCAAAGCGGATTTCCTGCTGTGCGATTCCCGGAACTGGCGAAGCAGCCCAAGGTTCGGCCGTGAACGTCGGAGTCGCGGTCGTGAGCATGCACGCCAGCGAAACGAATTGCTTGAGCCTCGACTTCCTCATAACACTCGCCGGATCTGTCAGGTCAGTCTATTTTTCCCCGCAGGAGCGACGGTGAATCGGCTGGCCTGCAATTGCGACCTCAGGCCTGCGGGAGGTTATCGATTGAGCACTCTTCGCGTACATCGCGACTTCATCGATGCGCTCGCCGGTGTGTGGACCTCTAAGCTCCGGCTTATCGGGCCGTGGGAGTTGGTCGTGCGCTAATCACCGCAACCGCATTGCGAGCGAGTTTCTTAAGTTCAGCCCGCGGGGTACCTGAGCGGGCGCGAATGGCAAGTGTGTGCAGCGTGGCGGACGCCAGCATGCCAAGTGCAACGGGGTCGGCATCCGCATTCAATTCGCCTCCCACTTGCGCCGTGCGGATGCGCGCCTCAAAAGCTTTATCAAGCCTTTTAAGTCCCTTTGCGAGAGAATCCCGAATACCCGGATCCTCCACAGCCTCGGTAGTCGCTGTTCCGATCGCAAAACAGCCTCGAGGCCGGCCTTCGCCCGCGAAATACATTGACAGGGCCCTGTCATACACGCGCATTAGTGCATCGTCGATCGAGACATCGTCGCGCAGCGCCTCGCGCATCCCGACGGAAGCCAAGTGCCAATAATGGTGGAGCGCCTTCAAGTAGAGCGCCTGCTTGTCCCCAAACGCCGCGTAAAGACTAGGACGGTTCATGCCGGTTGCCTCAGAAATCGCGTCCAACGACGTACCGGAGTAACCGGCCTTCCAAAAACATCCCATCGCCTGTGTCAGCGCGCGTTCCGGATCGTACGCACGAGGCCGTCCCCGGCGCTTCGGTTCACTGGTCATTTATTTGTACCATTTCGCATGTAATGCTTGACTGAACACTAATTTCGAGCTATTTTCGTTCAGAGTGGTACAAAATGCAATCTTTGGGAGACTCAGTATGCATCTGCATTTCTCTCGGCTGACTCGCCCCATTTCCTCCCGCACCGCGACCTACGAGGTCCAGGCTCCGGCGCACCCAAGTACAGGCTCGATGAGCGGGATTGTATCGGGGCGAATCCGGCCGGCCTCGGAGGCTTACCGCACCGCTAACAGGAGTCGAGAAATGCTCACTATTCGCAAAGCCATGCTGGCCAACTTATTTCTTGCCGCAAGCGCAGTCGTGGCACCGACACTCGCTTCGGCAGCCAACGACAGCGCCGATGTGGTACCTCCCGCGCCACGCGTAGAGCGGGTCGCACCGCGCGAGGGTTTCATCTGGGCGGCAGGGTATTGGGAGTGGAACGGTCGTGCCTATAAGTGGGTTTCTGGAACTTATATCTACGAACGGCGGGGTGCTCACTGGGTTGCGGATCGCTGGGAGCAAGTCGGCCCCCACTGGCAACACGTGCACGGGCACTGGGAGCAGGGACAGCACCAGACAGTCGCGAAGGAATGATTCGCGCGGCGTCACGAAGCCGCTTCGGGATAAATAATGGCTCCCCTGGTTGACGCAGAACAGCGCGCCAAGTCACTGAAGACAGTGAGATTCACTCGATTCAGCCAATAGACCTACCCCGAGCGTTACCCGACGAAATGCGGGCTGTGGCGATCCAGCGTGAGACAACCGGGTGTGTCGCTGGTGGCGCTGCCATCGCTCGATGATCCCCGACGCGCTCTGCGTGCGCGGCATCGAGGTCGTGCAGATCCTTGATACCAAACACACCGTCGTGTATCCGATGACATCGGCGCCGCGGGTCGTGGGAGGCGCACTGAGCTATGCCCCAGCACCGCGCGCGCGCCAGCATGCGTGAGCCGCCCGCACTATGGACGGGCGCTGTTGACGAGGGCATGAGCCAGACGCCCACGCGCGCTCTTACCGGCTTCCAAGTCCCAACAGTTGATGATCGCGAGCCGGAAGCCGCCCGGTGGCATCGAATGGCTCGCGGCGGGACGGTCCTCATGAAAAGTGATCTGGACGCTGGCGATGCCGGGCATCTGCCGGAGTTCATCGATCAGCCCCCGGGCCGGATGCCGGTACGGACGCCCGTGGGGCCCAAACAGCACGACGCTGTACCCGAGCCGCGGCCTCTCGCCCGGGCTTTCCCACACGCCGGCTTGATAAAGTCGTACCACCGCGTCCAGCCAGTTCCGGCCGTACAGATCGGGCCATTGGTCCG
>Ga0210384_10000506_pt1 | contig 59529 bp, 53 predicted proteins | sample IncBWH2MmetaG_FD_160574 | JGI IMG/M metagenome (GOLD analysis project Ga0210384, IMG submission 160574) | Forest soil microbial communities from Barre Woods Harvard Forest LTER site, Petersham, Massachusetts, United States - Inc-BW-H-2-M | ecosystem: Environmental > Terrestrial > Soil >...
GTCGCGGTGGTCCACTCGAGCGTGGTCGCTTCCCAGGGATTGTCACTGGCTTTTTGGCCGAATTTCATGCTCCAAAAGAGATTGAATAAGAAAATGAATTGGCCGGCGATGGTAATAAAGGCGGCGTAGGTCATGAACTCCTGCAACGGAACCAATCCGTGCAGGTATTTCAGCTCGGTAAGTTGCGAATAGCGCCGGAGATGCGCCGCCATGCCGAGATAGTGCATGGGCATGAAGATGGCGTAAGTGCCAATGAGGGTGATGAAAAAATGCCAGCGCGCCATGCTTTCGCTCATCATGCGGCCGAACATTTTCGGGAACCAGTAGTAGGTGGCGGCAAAGATGCCGAAGATGGAAGCCACGCCCATGATGAGATGGAAGTGGCCGACGACGAAATACGTGTCGTGCAACTGAATATCCAGCACGGGCTGTGCGAGGAATGGTCCGCTGATTCCGCCAGAGATGAACAGCGAAACAAATCCCAAGGCGAACAACATAGGCGAGGTGAAACGAATGCGTCCACGCCAGATCGTGCCGAGCCAGTTAAACGTTTTGATGGCGGAGGGAACACCGATGGCCATGGTCATTACGGAAAAGGCGAAGGCGGTATAGGGGCTCATGCCGCTCATGAACATGTGATGGCCCCAGACCATGAAGCCGAGGAAGCCGATGGAGAGCATGGCGTAGACCATGGCCTTGTAGCCAAAAATGGGTTTGCGAGAGAAGACGGAGAGCAACTGGGAGCACAAACCCATGGCCGGCAAAATGGCGATGTAAACCTCGGGATGACCGAAGAACCAGAACAGGTGCTGCCACAAAAGTGGCGAGCCGCCTTTGTGGCCCGTGAGTTGGCCATTGATGGTGACGAGAGGCACAAAGAAGCTGGTGCCGGCGTTGCGGTCAAGTAAGAGCAGAATGCCGGCGGACAAGAGCACCCCAAACGCGAGCAAGCCGAGAATGGCGGTGATAAACCACGCCCAGCAGGTGAGCGGCATACGCATGAGGGTCATGCCCCTGGCGCGCATGTCTAGAGTGGTGGTAATGAAATTGAGAGCGCTCATCAGCGCGCCGAGGCAGAAAAGAGCGATGCTGATGACCCATAAATCGGCGCCGAGCCCCTCGCCTGGTCCTGCCGATGGCAAGGCGCTCAACGGCGGATAGCCCGTCCAGCCGTGGAGCGGTGCGCCGCCAACCACGAAGAAAGCGGCGATCATCACGAAGAAGGCGAGTGCCGTCACCCAGAAGGAGAGCATGTTGAGTACAGGAAACGCCATATCTGGCGCGCCGATTTGGATAGGCAGGAAGTAATTGCCGAAGCCTCCCTGCGGCGCCGTGGTAAGCACGAAGAAAACCATGATCGTGCCGTGCATGGTTAACAAGGTGAGGTAAGTTTCCGGCTTGATCTCCCCGAGCAACGGCAAGGCGGCGGCGGGCCAGATCAAGTGGATGCGCATCAAGAGAGAGAGAAACATGCCGACGAAGACGGCTGTCAGCGCGAGAAAAAAGTACTGAATGCCGATGACTTTATGATCGAGGCTGAAAACGTACTTGCGTATCCAACTTGTGGGGGCCGCGTGAGCATGTACAGCGTGGGCAGCGAATTCGCCGGTAGCCATCTTATTGCTTCCCCGCTTCTTGCGCCGCAGCCCATTTGTCGAACTCTTCCTGGCTGACGACTCTTAATATGCCATGCATTTTGTAGTGGCCGAGACCGCAAAGCTGGGAGCATGCGATTTCGTAGTCGCCAGTTGCGATGGGCGTGAAGTGCATGTGGATGGCGAGACCAGGCACGGCGTCCTGCTTGAAACGCATGGAGGGAACAAAAAAGCTGTGGATGACATCTTCCGCTCGAAGAATCACGTCGATTTCGCGATTCACGGGGACATACATGGTGCCGGTGACGAAGTCGTCCTTGGAAGCGGGGTCGGAAGTGTCGAGGCCGATAGCGCCCTCACCTCCGGAAGAGGGGTCCTGCAACTCGGGTTTAGTCGCGCCGAATTTTCCGTCGGGCCCGGGATAGCGAAAATACCAGGCGAACTGCATGCCGGTTACTTCGACTTGCACGGCGTCGGAGACAGCGGGACGAAAACGCTCAGAGGCCCAGATCGAACTGCTCATGAAATTCAGACCGACAAACAAAACCAAGGTGAGTAACGTCCAGATGATCTCCAGGCGGTTGTTGCCGTGGGAATAGAGTGCTTGTCGAATGGCGGGGCCGCGATCGCGATATTGCCAAGCAAAATATCCGAGAGCGACCTGGGAGACCACGAAGACAATGCCCATGAGAAAGTACGTGGTTGCGAAATGATGATCGATGCCCGCGGCAGCTGCGGACGCACCTGCGGGTAACCACCACGTCTTTGCAATAAAGAAGTAGGTGCTGATGAAGGTAATCAGCCAAATGACGACGAGAAGAACCAGGCCCATGTACCCTGACCTCCACGGTTGAAAATCCGCAGTAACGATTCGGCCGCCAACCTTCGGAATCTGGATCGCGAAGCCCAAAAACGGGGCGAGTCTACCACAGGTCTTTGCAAGCGCAAGCGATTCTTGCATCTCTTTATTCTTGAGTGAGGCGGAGGACTCTCGAGGACGTGGGCGTAATTCTTCCCGAATCAAACGAGTTCCTCGAAATCAGCTATGTAGAAATAGTTAGTCTTGTGGTGACGAATTTTTTTTATTTAAGTAACATCCGGCCCGTTTCCTGGGGGGTCCAGTGGAATGGTAGGGGCCTCACGATGTATCGCTGCTACGCTCTCCAAATTCGGCGGGCCAGAGACGCTTCCACAGGCCACGCCTTCGGTGTGTGTTCTGACGAGTGATTCGGGCCTTTTGGTACGAATGCCAATGCCCAATAGGGCCGGCATTTTCTTCACGTGCAAAACAATTTGTTCAACAAAAAATAAATTTAGAGCTAAGAGCGAAAAGGGATTTCTACGCCTTCGCGAAGTAGCCGACGGCGTTCGGGCTCACGTTCAGGGGAGGGAAGCGACGGCATTGTTCTCGGCCGCCGCATAATTTCGACCACTGGGTATTCAGGAGGTATTGCATGGCGGCCCCGGAATCAAATACGGCCAATCCGAAACCGGATGCAGCAAAGACGCCTGCATCCGGCGGAGGCGAAGCTGCAAAATTTGTGGGCACGCCAGCTGTGGGTACCTCTAAAGCCGCGCCTGCTGCTGGTGTGCCGACCGTTGGGCCATCGGCTGGCGGAATCAACGAGCGACGACGAAGTTTAGTGTGGTGCGCTGTTGCTGGGTTTCTTGGGGCTTGGTTCATCGCGTTTCTTCGGTTTTTTCTTCCACGCACACTTTTTGAACCTCCAACCGTTTTCAAAATCGGCTATCCCTCCGACTATGCTCTCGGCGTAGATACAAAATGGCAGCAGAAGTACCGCATCTGGGTCGACCGCACGCCAGACCGCGTGTTCGTCATTTACGCGCGCTGTACTCATTTGGGCTGCACGCCCGATTGGAAAGCGAGCGAAAACAAATTCAAGTGCCCCTGCCATGGGAGCGGTTACGACAGTGAAGGAATCAATTTTGAAGGACCGGCGCCGCGTCCGATGGACCGCGCGCGAGTGGAGCTTGCGCCGGATGGGCAGATCGTGGTGGATGTCTCGCAGCTGTTTGAATGGCCCAAGGGGCAGCCGAGCCATTTCAGCGATCCGGGTTCATATTTGAACGTGTGAGGGCGGGAGCTAAAGAAATAACTGGGTAATGAAGTAAGACGGACGGTTCGAGCGGGAAGGGAAACGGGAGCACACGAAATGCCAGATGACGCAAACTCGAACGGCAAAAATGGCAAGTCCACCGGCCTGGTTGATTCGATCAAAACTGGTGTCAAAGAGGATCTGGAATCCCTGAAGACCGATCTCCCCGCCAAAGCAAAAGAGTCGTTGGAAACACTCAAAAATCCGACCAAGACGCAAGTTTACACTTCGATTTTCCGTCACAAGCATGACGACACGCCGCGCAATCGGGCGCTCGGCGTGCTCTCCAATGTTTTTCTGCATTTGCATCCGGCGAAGATCAATCGTGACTCGGTGCGTTACAGCTACACATGGGGAATGGGCGGGATTACGTTTTATTTGTTCCTGGTGCTCACCTTCACGGGCACTCTGCTGATGTTTTACTACCATCCGAGCAAGGTGCAGGCTTTCCGCGATGTGCTTTACCTTGAGCACGACGTTCCGTTTGGCCGATTGCTGCGCAACATGCACCGCTGGGCGGCGCACCTCATGGTCATCGCCGTCGAGTTGCACATGTTCCGCGTGTTTCTCACAGGGTCTTACAAAAAGCCACGCGAGTTTAACTGGAACGTCGGCGTCATTTTGTTGGTTCTGACGCTGTTGCTTTCCTTTACCGGATATTTGTTGCCGGACGATCAGTTGGGCTTCTGGGCCGTGACCGTAGGCACAAACATGGCGCGCGCTACTCCGCTGCTTGGCCACGAGGGCCCCTTCAGCAACTATCTCAATATGACGCCTTACAACGACGTGCGCTTTGGTCTGCTCGGGGGCTCCATCGTCGATGCCAACGCTCTTTTGCGCTCTTATATCTGGCACTGCATAGGTATTCCCATCATTGCCTCTATTTTCATGGTTCTCCACTTCTGGCGAGTGCGTAAGGACGGCGGTATTTCGGGACCGGCACAGGTCATTCTCGACTCCGAAGTCAAGGAGGCGCGGAAATAGCCATGGATTGGAAACAAGTGTGGGAAATTATTTCCGCGCCCGACAACGTGCCAATCGTGGCCATGATTCCGCTGCTCGCGTTCTACATTTATCTGGCGTGGAAGCAGGCGAAGGCGAATGACACTCTGATCGCGCAGTTAGAAGCTGATCCTGCGCTGGCCAAGACTCATCATCGGAAGGCGTGGCCGTTCAAGCCAGGATGGCAGAAAGAAGTACACGTCTGGCCGTTTTTGCTGCGTGTCGAATTTCTCGCAGCGATCATTGTAACCATCATCCTGATGATTTGGTCCATCACTCTGAACGCACCATTGGAAGAGCCCGCGAATCCCAATCTGACAATGAATCCCGCGAAGGCGCCGTGGTATTTCCTCGGCTTACAGGAGATGCTGGTCTATTTCGATCCCTGGATCGCCGGAGTAGTGATGCCCACGCTGATCATCTTTGGCCTGATGGTGATTCCTTATATAGACACGAACCCGCTGGGAGCAGGCTATTACACCTGGAAGCAGCGCAAATTTGCCATCGGCACTTTTCTGTTCGGGTTCATTGTGTTGTGGGTTTCGATGATTACCATCGGAACTTTCATTCGAGGACCCGGATGGCAGTGGTTCTGGCCGGGGCAGACTTGGGATCACAATCGGCTCATCTATGAAGTGAACCGCGACTTGCCCGATCTCTTCGGGATTACCTCGAATTGGGCTAAAGGAATATTTGGCGCGGCGGTGGTCGGTGGTTTTTTTCTTGTCGGTGGGTTAGTGGTGCATGCGCTCTTCCGGCGCTACAACCCAAAAAACTACAAACGGATGAGTTTGCTGCAGTACTCGATCCTGATGGTTTTCTTCATCACCATGGTGGGGCTGCCCATCAAGATGCTGTTGCGGTTGGCGTTCCACATCAAGTATGTGTGGATCACGCCGTGGTTCAACGTTTAGGAGGAAATGGTGCCTGAGAAGCCCATCCCCGAAGACGATCCAGTAGTCAGCAGATCGCTGGCGCCCCACTATTTGGTGGCCATGCTGCTGTTGACGGCTACGTTGTTCTGGGCTTTGTGGGATGAAGATATCGGCCAGCGTCCGTGGAAGGCTTTTCAAAACGAATGGAAAACGCGCTACTCGGCGTTCTTGAAGAATGCGCATTCGCAATCGAACACTTCAGAGAAAGAGGTCGAGAGCAATCCCGAGTATCTGACGCTGAAACAGGCTTACGCGAGCGCGGCTCAGGAGGCCGCACCGCGAATTAAAGAAATCAACGAAAAGCTGCGCGACCTCGGCGCGCAAATTCTGGCTGTACAGAATACTTTCACGGACCGGAGAGCCTACGTCAGCGCTTCGACCTACGCCATTGAGACGGAGAGGAGCGCATCTTCGAAGCGGAGCAAACAAAGCGACCTCGCCAAGTATGAGCAAGAAGTGACGACCGTCAATTACCCCGACGGCAGCAAGAAAACCTACGACTATCCGCATCTCGAAGAAACGTACAACGAATTGCGGAATGAGCGCACGGCTCTAAGCGCGGAACTCGGCGAATTGATCAAGCCGGTCAATGAACAGAAAGCAAAGGTCGATGCCTACGTTTCGGATCACATGGTCAGCCTGACGCCCGCTCAAATCACGGGGTTGCTGGACAAAACGGAGGCGATGAGCCCCAAGATTCTCCAGATCAACGTGCCGGAAGCTAACATCGTGGATCGCTGTGAGTCGTGCCACTTGGGCATTCGCGAGCCGGTCAAGTTGACCGTGGCTTCCATGTCCGTGAAAGGCAAGAAGCCGGACGAGTACGCTCGAGCCTTTACCAGCCATCACGAACCGGAACTTTTGAAGACGCACGACCCGGAAAAGTTTGGCTGCTCGCCTTGCCACCAAGGCAACGGCCGTGCGACGACGAGCCTTGAGAAAGCGCACGGCACTTATGAGCATTGGCTCTGGCCGCTGTTTCCGAAAGGGAATGTGGAAGCGGGGTGCCAGACGTGCCATGCCGCGGACATGGTGTTGGTCACGAACGATGTAGGCTGGACATTGAGCGAGGGCAAGGACCTATACCGGCAAAGAGGTTGCGTGGGATGTCATCGGTACGAGGGCTACGACAAGGAACCGGAGGATTTGCTTTCGATAGCGCAACAGATCAAGCAGTTGGATCAAGAAAAAAAGGAAAACCTGAAGCAGGCAGCCTACTTGATGAAACAGGCCGACGCTGCTGAAAGCAACGACGAAGCTAATCACTTGAACGATCAGGCCGTCGCGCTGAAAGTCACCAACAGCAAACTTGACCTCCGCCTCGTTCAGCTTGATCGCACGACGAAGAGCTTGCTCCAGGATGAGAAGAAAGTCGGGCCGAATCTCAAGGATGTGCGGCTGAAGCTTAACAAGAATTGGATTCCGGTGTGGCTGAAGAAACCCAGCGACTTCCGCGCGACCACAAAAATGCCGAATTTCCGGTTGAGCGATGAACAGATTAAGGCCATCTCCGCCTATCTGTGGCAATCCGCGCTGACCGATCCGCTGCCCAAGCACAAGCCGGGAAGCTCGGCGCGCGGAAAAGAATTGTTCGAATCGCGCGGCTGCCTAGCCTGCCACTCCATCCGCGAAGGCGGCGAGATGGAAGGCGGCAGTTTCGCGGCGAATCTTACGCGCGTCGGCGAGAAGGATAATTACGACTATCTCGTGCGCTGGGTGCACAACGCGCGCGAACGCACCCGTCCTTATTGCATGTATGAGAAGAAGGACATTGGTCCGGAGGATTACGCAAAGAAAAGTTTGCCCTACGTCTTTGATTTGGGGCACACACGCTGCCCGAACGATGGACACGAGCTGCAAGTGCAGAACATGACGGTTATGCCTAGTCTGCGACTTTCTCCGCAAGACGCGGAAGACGTGGCAAGCTATCTGGTTACGTTAAAGAAGCAGGAACCTTCGGCCTATCCTGACGCGGCGTATATGGACGATCCCAATCTCAAGGAAGAAGGCAAGAAGTGGATTCGCCACTATGGCTGCTCGGGCTGCCACGAAATATCCGGCATGGAAGAGGAAGGCCGCATTGGCACAGAACTTACGTTCGAAGGCAGCAAGCCGATTGAACGACTCGATTTCGCTTTGCTGACAGAAGTGGCCCAGCGCGGCAGCGGGGAGCCCATCGTGGATGCAGATGACGTGGCGCGCTTGCCCGAAGGCCCTGCGAAGGGCCCGTGGTACGACCACAAAGGGTTCTTCGAGCACAAACTCGCCGAGCCGAATATTTGGGACAAGGGCAAGATCAAGCCTGAACTCGAACAACTGCGCATGCCCAATCTGCATTTGACCAAAGAGCAAGTTCAGTCGCTCACAACTTTCTTGATGGGCAGCGAAGAGAGCGCGCTCCCCGCCAGTTATCAGTACCGGCCTTTGGACTATCGCCGCGATATCCAGGAAGGCTGGTGGGTGGTCAAGAAATATAATTGCATGGGCTGCCACCAGTTCATCGCTGGGCAGAAATCATCGCTGATGACGATGCCGCGCTATCAAGACGCGCAGGAGCAGCTGCCTCCCAAGCTACTGACGGAGGGTGCCCGCGTCGAGCCGGAGTGGCTGCTACACTTTTTAGCGAATCCGGCGCTGAGCGAGAACGATACGAACCGGAATGGTGTTCGCTCTTATCTACAGGTTCGCATGCCCACATTTTCTTTTTCCGAGAATGAACTGGGCAAGCTTGTGAGATTTTTCCAGGCGCTCGCTCGTCAGCCCTTCCCGTACATTCCAGACCAGACGCCGCTTCTTACGGCAAAGGAAACAGACATGGCGCGCAGTCTTTTCAGCAGCCCTGCTGCGCCTTGCTTGAAGTGCCACGCCACCGGCGACCCGGCACACGATCGCACCGCTACAGCGCCTAATTTTCTGCAGGCCAAGGGCCGGTTGAAAGCAGATTGGGTTGAGCGCTGGATTATCGACCCACAGGCAATCAGCCCCGGCACGTCAATGCCGTCCGGTCTTTTCAAACGCGAAAATAATCACTGGGTTTTCGCTGGCCCTACACCGCCTTCGTTTCAAGGTTACGACAAGGATCATACGAAGCTCCTAGTGGATTACATTTTCCAGCTCACTGCTGAAGAGCAGCGGCGAGTGAGCGCATCGATGGGGCATGCGCGAGCTACGAACAGCGTTGTTACGCCGACCGGCACAAGCGGCACCGCCGCTACGGGTCGCGGGCGCGAATAGAATTTTGCATGAAATTCTAAATTTAAGTGAGGTGCTGTTACAACATGAAAACCAAAAAATGGCTAGCAATATGTGTCTTGCCCAGCCTTGCACTGATGGCGGGGTGCGGCAAGAAGGAAACAGCAGAAGAGCAGCCCGCTGCTCCAGCCGCGGCAACTCCCGCACCTGCGGCTACCCCGATTGATGCCGCTACGGCGGCGTCGGTCAGCGGGACCGTGAAGTTCGATGGAGCTGCTCCGAAAGCTGCGAAAATCGACATGAGCCAGGACCCCAGCTGCCAGGGCTCGAACACGGCGGAAAATGTGGTGGTCAACGACGGCAAGCTGGCCAACGTTTTTATTTATGTGAAGGATGGCCTGGGCAACCGGGCGTTTGACCTTCCCAAAGATGCCGTGACTCTTACTCAAGTGGGATGCAGGTACAAGCCTCACGTGCTGGGAGTAATGGCTGGGCAGACCATCAAGATCGTCAATGGCGATCCCACGACTCACAACATTCACCCCACGCCAAAAGACAATCGCGAATGGAACGAATCCCAGGCGGCACAGGCCCCGCCGCTGGAAAAGGTGTTCGCGCGAGAAGAAATCCTGCTGCCGGTAAAGTGCAACCAGCACCCGTGGATGAGGATGTTCGTCAACGTTGTGAAGAATCCGTTCTATGCGGTCAGTGGACCCGACGGTAAATTTGTAATAACCGGATTGCCTCCAGGCGATTACACGATTGCTTTTGTCCAGGAAAAATTGGGCGAGCAAGATCAGAAAGTCACGCTGGCCGCCAAAGACAGCAAGACAGTGGATATGACTTTTAAAGCCCAGCCCTAGCGGGGAGAGAACGCGGAGGGCAAGCGGGCCAGACTCGTTGGTTCTTCGGCCCGCTGTAGGAAAATTTAAGGAGGTACTGGCTTCCTGTGATGCTCCTGCTCTCTATCTTGCTTGCTCTTGTTCCTCTCGCGGGAATTGCGTGGATTGTCATCACCAGATCACTCACCTCCGTTGACGGACTGTTCATGAGCCTCATTCTCTTAACGCTGTCAGGAGTGTTTTTCTTGAATGCTTTGTTCGAAATGGATGATCGGGGATGGTTGGCCTTTTTGCACAAAAACAAAGCTGTTCCACCAAAGGAGCCGCCCGCTACCAAGGCGGGCTAGGTCCCAGAGAAATATGACGTCCAGTCAATTTCCTTCCGTGTTACCGATTCATTCATCAGCGGGCGTGGCAAGCGAATCGCCGGGACAGCTAGTCCCTACGCGACACCGCATGTCCACACGCAATCGCTTGCTGTTCTTTGCCACCGCATGGCTGATCGTCCTGATGCCGTTTCTATTTTGGTGGAGCACCTGGTTTGGCCGGCACTTGTCGGACAAGCAGCTCAGCGAGTTCCTCAACGACCAGAAACATCCGAGGCATATCCAGCATGCGCTCGTGCAATTGGGCGAGCGCTTAACGGCGCACGACGCAAGCGCGGCGCGCTGGTATCCGGATTTGGAACGCCTAGCCTCTTATCCAGTGGAAGAGGTGCGTAACACCGATGCGTGGGTCATGGGGCAGGACACCACCCAACTCGGCTTCCACGACGCACTCCGAAAAATGCTGGATGATCCCTCGCCGATGGTGAGAGGTAACGCGGCGCTTTCGTTGGTGCGCTTTGGGGATGCCGCGGGCCGCTTACAGATTGTTGCGCTGTTGCAGCCTGCGAGAATTGTGGCACCCGTCGCTGGCCGCGTCATCGGCACCGACAACATTGGCACGGCGATCCATCAGGGCGGTCTGATTGCCAAGTTGCAGAATGGGCAGCAGATTACGGAAGTTCGCTCTCCGATCAACGGCCGCATCCGGACACTTTCTGTTGCGAAGGGTACGGAAGTTAACGTAGGCTCAGAGTTGGCTTCCGTCGATCCTGGTGCGGAACAAGTCTGGGAAGCGTTGCGAGCACTCTATTTGGTGGGCCAGGCGGAGGATTTGCCGGCTATACGCATCTATCAGCGTGACTTGCCGGAGATTCCCGATCGCGTCAAACAGCAGGCTGTTCTCACGGAGCAGGCGATTCGGGATCGGGCAGCGCGTCAACCCTAGATTTCGGGACGGGGCGTGCTGTTAGAAGGTCATTACTCCAACCACTTTTTCCACTTCAGCAATGTCCAGCATGACGATCGCGTCCCAGGGACATCCATCCAGAAACGCGCCATCGGGACCCTTGCTTGTGCACTTCTTGCACCCAATGCATAAGACGGAGTCCACCTGGATGCGCCCGAACGGCGGATGATCCTCATCGGGCACCCAAAACATGCAATCCTCGACGGGGCAGTACTCCACACAAGCAGGGGAACCCGCGCAACCTGTACAGCACTCGGTAATGACGGCTAGTTCTTTGGGCTTTTTCTTGCGGGGAGTGGTGATCCCTTTTGAGCGCGGCTCCTGCTTCAGGTCGATGGGAATAACCTCCGCGGTCTTGAGCACTTCCGGTTCGGTAGACATAAGCTGCGTTTAATCCTACTGGACAGCAGCGCTCGCGCTAGTGCAACCCGCACCCGATGGGTCGTACCGCACCAAACCCGTTTGATCGGTGCAAAACATACGCTGACCCGAGCTTCCGACAACGAGCGGCGTCCCTGTGAGCGTATAAGCGACCGAGGGAGTGAGTCCGTCACCGGTCCAGGCCATCGAGTAACCGCTCTTCGTTCCCAAAGCGAGGCTATCATCGATTAAACAAGCCGAGGTCGAAGCCGCAGTGCACGGGTTCGCTCCGCCCATGTCTGCCAGATTCGCCGGGAATCCGACGTTTACATAGGTAGAGGAGTAGGTAATGGCGGCAGTGTTGACCATGCGGAGAGAGCTGACCGCGGAGGCTTCGTTGGCCTGCATGCGCGATCGCAGGTAACTTGGGATGGCTATTGCCGAGATGACCAGAATGATCGCTACGACGATGAGCAACTCAACCAGCGAGAAACCCTTTTGGTTCTTCATCATTACCCCTAAAATTGTAGCTCAGTGCGGCAGCGCACCCTGCTGCAATAGCGCCTGATTGTCCCCCGTTTCGCGGACTGTATCACCGTTAATCGTTTGCTTTCAAGTAAATTAGTGGCCGCCCAGACCGTCTGAGATGCGATTCTGCATTGTCGCGATATGATTATGATAGAGACCTCCTACTCGGGGACCTGGAAACCGATGACGATTCGAACCGTTTTGCAGCTTGGCGATCCTGGATTGCGTGAAATTGCTAAGCGCGTGGACGATCCAACGAGCGCGGAGATTCGCGCACTTGTTGAAGACCTCTCCGACACTCTTGCGCACTGGAAAACCACGACTGGGTACGGGCGTGCGATTGCTGCGCCGCAGATTGGGTCAGCCCTGCGTGTGATTTTTTTGCAATTGCCTGGAGCCGAACCGTGGCCATTTGTAAATCCGGAAATTACGGAACGCAGCGAAGAAAAAATCGTGGTCTGGGATGCTTGTCTGAGCTTTCTTTCCATTTTTATGCAGGTAGAACGGCACCGTAAAATCAAAGTTAAATACCAGGATTTGCGTGGTGAGTGGCATGAAATCCAGGCAGATGAAGAACGGAATCTGTCGGAGCTGTTGCAGCATGAGATCGATCATCTCGATGGGATACTGGCGGTAGACCGCATCACCGACATTCGCACGATGTGCACGCGTGAAGAATTCGAGAAGCGGTACCGCGACGGGAGTCCCTACGCGAAAAACGTAGAGAGCAAAGCGGCGGGGTAGCGGCGTCAGAGACTAAAAATGAAAGAAATGAAAACGAGCCTGATGACTTACACCTCGATGGAAAGTCCCATCGGGCCGCTCCTCTTAGCGGGCGCCGAGCGCGGTCTTAGCCTGGTGTATTTCGTGAACGGCCGGCATCCGAAATCGGCTCCTAGCACTTGGGTGGAGGATAAAGGGCCGTTCAAAGAAGCGATTCGGCAGCTTGAGGCCTATTTCGGGGGAAAATTAAAGCAGTTCGAACTTCCGCTGGTCCTCGAAGGCACCGAGTTTCAGCTCCTGGTGTGGCGCAACTTGCAAAAGATTCCTTACGGCGAAACGGTCAGCTACGGCCAACTCGCGAAGCGCATTGGCAGCCCTGACGCAGCCCGCGCAGTGGGATTGGCGAACGGCTCCAATCCCATACCCATCATCATTCCGTGCCACCGCGTCATCGGTACCAACGGGGATTTGACCGGATTCGGCGGTGGGCTCCCCATTAAAAAGAAACTGCTGGCATTGGAGAGCAGGCAGTTGAGTTTTCTTTAGACGCACCGCGTTGGCATTTTTTTTTGTGTCTGGATGTACTCCAACCTTTTTCGCAGGCCCCACCATCAGTAGCGCCAGCTTTTCAGGTCCGCTCCCGCCGGTGCCGTTTTCTCAATGCGCTCCAATATTTTCGGCAGATATTGCGTGTTGTAATGCAGTCGCGAAAGATAGTTGGGCAGAGTGGGATCGCCGTTCCAGCAGTGTTCCGCGCGATCTCCATACTTCACCTCGCCATCGTAAGACGGGTTGGCAGAAGCTTTCAGAAAGTCCTCTACAAGGTATACAGCGTCGTTTAGAAAGTAGTTGTCGGCACTCCCGCAGTAAATGTGCAGCTTCCCCTGCAGCTTCGGGCCGAGCGTGGGCCAATCGCGTCGGAGAATGGCGCCAAGATCGTAGTGTTCCTTCCAATAGTCGGCGACCTTGTGATCGATCTCTCCAGTTTCCTTATTGAAGATCGGCACGGGATAGCCGTCGGCTCCAGCCGGGGAATAAACCGCTTGCCAGATGTCGAACTGTTCGCCCGAACGGGAATGCGACCCTAGCGCCAGCTCGTATTGATTGATGCCTTCGATGGTGACCAGGGTCTGGCCGAGATAGTTGCGCATGCCGGGTTGCGCGACGCGTGTGTGCGGTCCTTCATGGTAGAAGGCGTTCTTTTCATCATAGATATTGACGTGCGTATAGGCCCGAAAATCAATGGGATCGGGACACGCGATAAACGCGCCGTTATAGTGTTCGGGATAAAACATCTGCACCGCGATCGATTCCCATCCGCCAGTCGATCCCCCGTACAAAAAGCGCGCCCATCCCTGGCCGATGCCGCGAAACTGTTTTTCAATCGTGGGAATGAGCTCGGTCTCAATCGCATCGCCGTAAGGTCCAAGATTAGCGGAGTTCACGGCGTAGGAATCGTCGTAGTAGGGATTCGCATGCTGGAGTTTCACCACGAGATAGCGCGGGAAATTCGGCGCGATCCACTGCTTGTAGAACTTGTATGCCTCTTCTTCTTGTATCCGGTTGTAACCGGAGATATGGAACCGCTCGCTGTAATCCGGTTTAAGATTTGGGTCCGGCGGCTCGGTGCGAAAGCCGTCGAAGTCAAGCACGAAGTGGTCTTCGAATACCATCACAGGAAAATGCGCCTGTGGATGTTCGTCGAAGCCGTCGGGGACAAGAATTGCCGCGCCGATATACATGGGTCGGCCCCAGAATTTGGTTAGGAGCTCGGACTGTATTTTGATGTGTCGGATAAACCTGGTGTCTTTTGGTGCTTCGATGGGAGGGATTTCCTGGTCGAGAAAAATCGAAATGGGACCTGCACCCGCGCCTAAAGTAATTTTCTGCGGTTTGCTATAAAGGTTTCCGGGAGCGATGTTCCAGTGCTGGCCCTCGCCGCGGTCCATCGGGAGCTTGACGGTATGCCCGTCGGAGCGATGGAACGTTTCGTAACGGTGAAAAACGGCCTGAACGTAGTATTCGCCTGTGGGGACGTCTCGAAGGTAGCGAGTGGGATAACCGAAAGCATTGTCGTTCGTGACGATCACAGGCTGGCCAGGAGCGAGGGCGTCGACGTCGACACCAAAGATGATCTGCGTTTTGACGGAAAGATCGATCTGCATGCGCGGTTCTTGCGATGGATCAGTGGAGAGCAGGACAAAAATACGTCCGTCAAGCGGCTGCGCGCTGCGCTCCTTCGGAAACGATACGGAGAATTGTGGACCTGTCGCGGGAGCCGGAGCGGGCCGAAGCGGGAGTGCCGCGGCGAGAAGTACATAGCCGGCCAGCACCAGGCGAACTGCTTTGGGCGTTGCGTTGTGCATGTCCATTTCCTTTGCCACAGCGATAGTTCTTGCTCATCGCGGTGAATTTCACCGTTGGCGCGCAAGAGAATAGCTTGCCTGGCCCGGCAAAGGACAGAAAATTGTTCTCAGTGGAGAATCAGGATTGGTCCAGGCAGTCGAGAACGAGAAGGGTCATGTCATCTTCCTGCTGATGGACGGAACCTTGCGTGGTCCATTTCGAAATCTCCTTGAGCAGCAGATCCGCAAACGGCCCCGCCGCAAGACGCCGATGAGAGTCCAAAACGTCCAGACAACGACGAATGCCAAACTCCTCGCCCGTCGCGTTTTTGGATTCAGGCATGCCGTCCGTGTAGAGCACGTAGCGATCCCCGGGCTGCAACGGCATTTCGATCAATGAGTATGCCGCTTCGGGAAACATGCCTAGGAAAAGGCCGTTCTGCTCGATCGATCGTGCGGCGCCACTCGAACGGTTGCTGAACAGAAGTGGAGGGTGCCCGGCACCGGCGTAGCGGATAATCTTCGCATCAAGATCAGCGTACAAGTAGGCTGCAGTCACAAAGTGATCTTCGAACTTTCCACACAAAGCCTGGTTCAATCCAGCGAGGACTTGCACCGGGTCTTGTACGTGAGCGGATTGGCTCGCAAAAGCGACTTTCAGCATGGAAGCGATTAGCGCGGCAGGAACGCCATGCCCGGTGACGTCGGCGATGAGAATGCCAAGATGATTTCTTTCGAATGTCAGGAAATCATAGAAATCACCTGCGACAGCGCTCATGGGGAGATAGCGGGCGACAATTTCAATGTCGGCGCGGCGCGGAACGTCTCGCGGCAGGATGGACGCCTGGATTTGTTCGGCAATTTCGAGCTCTTTTTGAATGGCAAAAAGACTCTCTTCCTTGGCGAAAATGCGGTGCGCGACGAGATAACCGAGGGTGCAAACGAAAAGAAGAAAGCCAGCCGGTTCCAGGTCGCGCCCACCAATCAAGTGAAGTCCCGTGAGATTGGCGTGGAGAACGAAGAGACCAAGGACACCCAGGCCCACGGCGACAACACGGAGGTCGCGAGGAAGACGGCCGGGCGGACGGAGGAAAAACAGCAAGACGATCAGAAGAATCCAGGAGGCCAGGACGAGAAGGCTGTTAGTGATATCGATTTGTCGGCGGGCGATACCGAGCAGGTCCAGCGGAAACGCGATAGCGGCGAAGACCAATTGCACGCCCAGCGCCCACAAGATGACACGGCGCCAGCGGGCTTGCACGATCTCGAGAAACAGGAACAGCAGGGGCAGGGAAAAGGTAAAAGTGATGGCACGAATGATGTGGTCGGCGACGGCGGGTGAAATGGCAAATACCGGGAGAAGCGGCGATGCGCGCAGGAATACGCGGACGCCGTAAAGGATTACATATACTCCAAAGTAGAGAAGAGTGCGGTCCGTGGTTTTTTTGCGAAAAAGAAAAGTCCCCGTGGCGATGAACCCGATAGTCAAGAGAATCGCACCGATGCCGAGCGCCAAAATCGCCCAGCGCCATTCGGCCATCGAGACGAAGTCTGCGGTTGGCAGGTTGGCCGGAGGAAGATGCTGGAACATGGCAATTCTTATACGCGGTCGGCGGCGTTAAGACAAATCGGGATGGAGCGCGTACATTTTGCCGCCGCCTGGATGCGTGATAGAACGGGATGTCAGGACCGAGGAGGGAAGTGGTGGCCAACAAAAAGGTGAAGTGGGGCGTGCTTAGCACGGCGTCGATCGGCGTTCGCAAAGTTCTTCCGGGGATGCAGCTCGGAGAATGGTGTGAAATCGCCGCCATCGCATCCCGCGACGGCAAGAAGGCCGAGAGCGTCGCGCGCAAACTTCGCATCCAAAAGGCATATTGGTCGTATGAAGACTTGCTCGCCGATCCTGAGATCGAAGCCATCTATAACCCGCTACCGAATCATTTGCATGTCCCGTGGTCCATCAAAGCCGCGGAAGCTGGGAAGCACGTACTGTGCGAAAAGCCGATAGGCCTGAATGTTGCTGAGGCAAAGGCGCTCCTCAATGCGCGCAACCGCACGGGTGTGAAAATCGGCGAAGCGTTCATGGTGCGCACGCATCCACAATGGTTGCGCACGCGCGAACTGATTCGCTCCGGTCGAATCGGCGAGCTGCGCTCGATTGTTGGAGCCTTCAGCTATTTCAATCGCGACGCCGCAAACATTCGGAATGTGCTGGATTGGGGTGGGGGCGGCTTGTACGACATCGGCTGCTATCCCATCACCACTTCGCGTTTCATCTACAGCGAGGAGCCGTCGCGTGTGATTGGACTCGTAGAAAGGGACCCCGAATTTAGTACCGACCGCCTGGCCTCTGTGATTCTCGACTTCCCGTCAGGCCAATCCATTTTCACGTGCAGCACGCAGCTCGTTCCGCACCAGCGCATGCAATTCCTCGGCACCAGGGGGCGCATCGAAATCGAAATCCCATTCAACGCGCCCAACGACCGCCCCTGCCGAATCTTCATAGATGACGGTCGGGATGTGTTCGGCGGGGGCGTGAGCACGGAAACGTTTCCGACTTGCGACCAATACACGATTCAGGGCGACGTTTTCTCGCGGGCCATACGTGGAGACGGCGAGGTTCCGGTTTCGATCGAAGACGCCATCCGAAACATAGCGGTCATAGAAGCAATCTTCCGTTCCGCTGAAACGGGGAGGTGGGAGAGACCTTAGCTGGCACTGTCGAGGTCAGCCCGCAGAAACTTCCGAAACGGCTACGAAATCTTTTCCCTGCCATCTCAACGGTTCAACCCGGCCGACAACAAAACCCCACGATAGCGCTCCCATCAGCAACACACCGGCGGTCACCGCGAAGGCCCAGAAGAAATGTCCGGTTCGTTGCACCACAAAACCGGTAAGCGCCGGCGCAATGATCCCGGCGAAATTGCCGACGCAATTTTGCAGGCCGCTCCATTTGCCCGCTGCCAGTGGTCCCGCAATGGTTTGCGTAATCGACCAAAGATTCGAAGTACACAATCCAGCGCTAGCGCAAGTTAAAAAAAGAAAGAGGATGGCGAGCTTCTCGTCGAACGCAAACACTACAACCGCTAAACAAAAAATCGAAGCAAACCCCAGACCCAGGGAAGTAAATGTCTTTCGCACGCGAGTCGGCGTACCCCCACGCAAAATCCACAAATCCGAAATCCAGCCGCACGCGACCGCTGACAGCGCCAGAATCAGATAAGCCGCTCCACCGACGCCGCCCATTTTCTGCATCGAAAAATGCCGCTCGCTGACCAGAAAAGACGGCAGCCACGTAAGCAGAAAATAGGAAAGATAATTGAAGGCAAAAAGCCCGAGAAACGTGCCCCATGCGGAGCGTTGCTTGAGAATTTCTAAGATGCTGGGCATCTGCGCTGCCGGCGAGACCAGCAGTCCCGGACCCGTTGGCATCCACTTCTTCCACGGTGGCAGCCAGAGCAGGCTGAACAATCCGAGAGCGACGAAGAATGGCCTCCATCCATACCTCCCAATTAGCATCGCGCCGAAAAAAATCCCGAACGCCGGGCCGCCGGCGATACCGGCAGAGATGAAAGAATTGGCACGCCCGCGCAATCCCTCGGGGAAATGTTTGGCGAGTATTTTGCTATACGAAGGGAACGCCACGGATTCCCCCGCGCCCAGGATAAGCCGCATGATCAACAGCATCTGAAAACCATGAACCACGCCAGTCGTAGCTGTAGCGATGGTCCAAATGAAAAAACCGCCAGCGAGGACCCAATTCACGTTGAACCGGTCCACCAGCCAGCCGGAAATAATTTGAAAGCCGGTATAGGTCCAGAAAAAAGATGAGAGCAAAATGCCCAGTTGCCAGGGCGAAAGCTGAAGCTCCACCTTTAAGAACGGTGCGGCGAGAGAGAGACTCCCGCGGTCAATGTAGTTAATAAACGTCGAGACCGCCAGCAACGCGGCCACCGGAGCCAAAGCCTTGGCAACCGTAATCTGATGTGGTGCTGTCCGAGAAGCGCTGGCCGTAGTCGACATCGTTCAAAGTCTCCCGTCGGGCAAGCGCAATGACAAGAAGCGGCCTCGTAGACCGCTCTGGACTTTAATCATTCCATTCACGCACGTCTACATGTAACAACGCCGCACGAGCGAACAGGACAACGGGAACGAATGGACGGCAGCACGCGTCATCGTTTTGCCAGAGCGCGTCTCCGGTTCGCAAAGTAAAGCAACAAGGCAAAGGCGTTCGCGCCAACGACCACGAAAACAGTTTTCAACGTGTAAGCGGTCACACTCGCCACCGAAATGATCGGGAATACGCATAGAACGACAAACAGCAGTGTGACCAGAAATCCAGACGCCGAAGCCGACCGCAACCAGAAACCCGGACGCAACCCAAGTTCTTTTCGCGAAACCAAGGGAATCGCAAACATGACCAGGTACGCGAGGCCATAGAAGGTCCACGTCCAAATCTGAAGCATCGCAAACGCCTCCTGATTTCCCACGCCCAAAAGCACCGCCATGCTAGCCGCAATCGCCACGCCTCCCATGAAGAGAATCGAATTGACCGGAGTTTTGTACCGCGAGTGAAGTTTCGTGAACCATGCCGGAAGCAAGCTGTCCCATCCCGCAACCATAGGCAAGCGCGCATTGGCGCTAAAGAGCAAAACGTACGTACAGAGATAGTTTGTCAGCAGCAGGAGGATCGCCACCGGTGCAACGATGGCTGCCGCGGCTCCAAAAGAACCAAATCCCAAGCTGAGCGCTTGAGGTATGGGGCCAATGATGTCCACGTTTTCCGGCGAAACGAAAGCCAAGATCGAGCTAGTACCGGCAATGTACAGCAACGCAATAATTGGAGTGGCGATTAGTGTAGCGCGGGCGATGCTGCGGGCAGGACTGCGTGATTCGCCGGCAAAGATGGCGATCGTGTCGAAACCAGAAAGCGCTCCGAACGTCATTTTGGCGAAAACGCTCAGGCTAAACAGTGTCAGCGGAGGCATCACCAGCCGTGCCGGATGATATTCGTGCAGGGTGCCACGCCACAGCAGCACAAACGGCAGCGCACCCAGCACCGCGATAATCAAAACAGTGAATACACTTCCAGCATTGGTCACCCATTTCCCCAGTCGCAGCCCCAACCGGGCAACAAACATCATGCCCGCGATAACTACCAAAGATACGGCGATCAAGATGTTTGTATTGGAGGCAATCCATTCAGCTTTAGGGCCGGCGGCATAAGTAATGTATGTAGTGGTGATCAACGCGATCTGCGACACCTGCACAGTGCAAGTGAGCCAAAGATTCCACGCCACGAGAAATCCCACCCAATCGCCAAACCCGATCCGTGCCCACTCATACAGCCCTCCTTCCAGGGGCATCAATCTGTTCAGATGTCCGACCACGAAGGCTTGCGGAATGAAGAAAAGCAGGAATGCCAGCAACCAGAGGGAAACATGCGCTGCTCCGGCTTTAACGGCAGTTCCATAAAATTCGGGAACAACAACCACCAATATCTGGGCCAAAAGCAGATCGCGGATTCCCAGCTCTTTTCGAAGCTCAGCACTGCGTGCAAGGTCTCGGGCTTCAACGGCGGTGAGTTGAGTGCCGGCGATGGTTGCCAAGATTTAGTAGCACCTTTTCTTTGAAGTTAGTCGGATTACCTCAAACGTGGGCGCTAGTCTGCCTTGGGTTGAAGAGGGAAACAATACCTTTGGTGAGAGACCGCATGCGTGGATCAGTGGAGCAGAAGAACGAACTAAGGGCTCGGCTAGCGCCCGCGCAGGCCAGCGACGAGGGAGGCCACAACCTTCGCTGGCGCATAAAATGCCAGCAGGAAGAGGGAAGCGGCACCGTAGATAGCTAGCCTTATCCTCATGTAGATAGGAACACTTTGCACCGCCAAATGTTGCGGTGTTCCTACCGGTATGGGGACGACTGCGGAACTTATTGCAGCGTCAGATCACCAGCTCCAACGTGCGCATGCAGGTGGTATTTTCCGTTGCCTTCCTTGTGGAACGAACGGAACAGTCCTCCATGGGACTCGCCAAACGGGCTAGCTTCGAGGCCACCGGAATAAACCGACGCATCCACGCGCGAATAATCGCTGGCATCCCCAACGTCGATGATTAACTCCCCGGCGTGCAACTCGGCATCCTTATCGCCAGTGACATGATGAAGCTCCAGGTTTCCCGCAGGCATGCGAACGTAAAGCCCTGTCTTTTTCGGCACCTCGATGGTGACTTCTAGGTCATTCTTAGGTCCGCCGCTGACAGTCAAATCCGCGGAGTACTTCGTGCCCTCCAGCTGAACTCGCATGTCGCTGGCATTGTCAGCATTGCGCCCCGTGATGCGCACGGTGATCTTGTTGTCTGCACCGCCGATGATGTGGAAGCTTCCCGAGCGCAGGTACATCCGGAGCTTGCCCCCAGAATTAAAATCTGCCGTAAATGGGTGATTCTCAATGTCTTTTACGTCGAGTTTAGTTTGCGCTGCACCCGAGGCAACAGTGAGGGCTAGCACGCCCACCAGCAAGAAAGGAGTACGCATGAACACACCTCCGAAGCTTATGGACTATGTAACGAGGTTCATGGCCGAAATGTTTCCTCCCGGACGAAACAAATCTCTAATCTAGGCCTCAGGGGCGGTTCCCCACGAATTTCGGCGCCGACAGCCACGGTGGATAAAAGCGCTCTGCCCGTGCGAAGATGCTGTTGCGCGCATCAGGAGGCGCGGATCATGGGCGACCCTGTCCCGGCCGAAGAGCCTGACTGGAGAGTTCATGGCTTGCGTATCGTCCGCTGTGGACAACTCGACACCAACACGCCTCAAACACCTGGAATGACTCGTGCCGAAGCCATCTCCCAAGCCAAAGTGGGCGCGCAAAAACTTTGGGCTGGAACTGTCATCGTACATCCAAACGCCAAGACCGGTCCCCACCACCACGGCGAATTGGAGACCGTGATTTACGTGGTACGCGGCCGCGCGCGCTTTCGCTGGGGAAATAATCTCGAATTCGTCGACGAAGCCGGCCCTGGCGATTTTGTATACGTTCCACCCTACGTTCCGCATCAGGAACTTAACGCACGAAAAGACGAACCTGTAGAAGCGGTTATCGTCCGAAGCGGCCAGGAACCCGTGGTGGTCAATCTCGATATCCCGAGCCCTGAAGACGCCCTCAATCCTGCTGAGGCCGACCCTTTCCACTCGGCTCCTGAAAGACATTAGATTGCAACGGATGAGCCTTGATGATTTCCGCCGATTTCGGATTGCGTGTCAATTAGGACTGACGAAACGAAAGACCATCCAGCTGGGCGACCTCATAGTGCCGTACCCGCCGGTCGTAGTCCGTCAGGAGCGCCGCCGCTTCGCTAGCCACAACGGCCGTCTCGCGGTCGGAGCCGGCGAAGGCATCGATGGCCTGAAGCGATTTCCAGACCGTCGACACGAGAATTTCGACAGCTTCTCCCTGCGAACGGACGAGGACACTTGAGCAGATGTAGCCATCGAATGTTTGGAGAGACGGCACCACGCTCTGCCAAAAGTGTTCCAGGTATTTGGTGGATTTAAGATTTGTAGTTCGAGCGGACCACAGACGTGCGATCATCCCGGGAGGCTCCTATTGGTTACCTACTACTACGTTCCACGGCCGAATTTCCCATCGCTTCACCAGGCCGTTGCGGACGTACGGATCTTTGCGGACAAATTCTTGGGCGGGCGTTTCGTCGCCGCCGCGGAACACCAGCAGTGCCCCATCCGGCGGGTCAGCCAGCGCGCCGGCTAGAACCAGCTCGCCTCGAGCATGAGCTTCTCGTGCGAGCCCCAGATGCTCTTCGCGATAGGCGCCTCGCTGCGTGATAAAGTCTGGCACCACCTCACGATAGAAAAGCGCGTAGTAACCCACGGGCATCTCCACTTCCATGATAGCCGAGAACGAAACAATTTAAACCAATACAAGCGGAATCTTGGCCACGAAACACGGAACCGCCACTTCCGGCGGGGAACCAGGAGGGGAGCGTTGCTGGGCGGTTAGCCTCCAGCGATAGATGGAACCAGCAGGACCCGGTCGCCTTCCTTCAGCGAGCATCCTTCGCCGCCAAGAAAACGAATGTCCTCTTCATTGAGATAGACGTTAAGGAACTGGCGAATCTGTCCCTGCTCATCGCGAACATGGCGCGACAGATCTGGAAAGCGTGTCGTTAAGTCATTCAGCGCTTCGGCGATGGTTGTCGCACTACAGTCGATCTTTGGCGTGCCGTCCGTGAAGCGGCGGAACGCCGTCGGAATTTCAATGGTAACTGGCATGGCTTCTACGTCTCCTTACTTCGCCACGGCAGCAGCCGGAGCGGCGTTAAATTGGTTGTCGAGGTAAGCCTCGAAAGCATCGAGTCGCGGTGCAATGGCTTCGCTGACTGGAAATTCCGCGGAAATAGCGTCGAGGGTCTTCAGACCGTTTCCGGTAATGCAAACGACGGTTGTCTCATCGGCCCCGATTCGACCTTGCCGAATGAGTTTTTGCGTCACCCCAGCCGTCACGCCGCCTGCGGTTTCCGTAAAAATGCCTTCCGTTTCCGCCAGCAGTTTGATGGCTGCGACAATTTCGGGATCAGAGACGTCTTCCGCCCAACCGCCGCTCTCGCGCATTAGCTTGATCGCAAACGGCCCGTCGGCGGGATTGCCAATGGCCAGCGACCGCGCGATAGTGTTGGGTTTTTGTGGTTCAAAGCGCGCGAGGTTGCGCTTCACGCCATCGGAAATCGGAGAGCATCCGGTGGCCTGCGCACCAAAGAATTTTACGGGCTTTGCTTCCACCCAGCCCAGCGTCACCAGTTCCTTAAACGCCTTGGCAATTTTCGTGATCAGCGAACCGCCCGCCATCGGCACGACCACGTTGTCCGGCAACCGCCACCCGAGTTGCTCAGCGATTTCGTAACCGTGCGTCTTCGAGCCTTCCGAATAGTAGGGACGCAAATTCACGTTCACCAAGCCCCATTTAAACCGGTCGGCAATCTGTGCGCACAGGCGGTTCACGTGATCGTAGTTCCCGTTGATGCGCACAATCCGCGCACCATAAACGGCGGTGTTCAGGACCTTCGCAGGCTCGAGATCGGCAGGGATAAATACGCAGGCATCAAATCCCTGCTGTGCCGACTGCGCCGCAACGGCATTCGCCAAATTGCCGGTGGAGGAGCACCCCACAGTTTGAAATCCAAATCTTCGCGCGGCCACCAACGCCGTGCCAACCACGCGGTCCTTAAATGACAGAGAAGGGAAGCACACCGCGTCGTTCTTAAAATAAAGATCGCCAATCCCCCAGTGCGAAGCGAGCTTTCGCGACGCAACCAGAGGCGTTCCTCCAACGGCACTGGCGGGCGTAAAGTCTTCGGGCAGCGGCAACAGTTCCGCATAACGCCACATATTGAAGGTCCGGCCAGCCAGGTTCTCGCGGCGGACTTTCTTCTTCAGAGAATCGTAATCGTAGGAGATTTCCAGAGGAGAGAAGCAATCTTCACAGAAGGACGTCGGGACATTGCCCCAGGTTTTGCCGCACTCCCGACAGCGCAGTTCATATAGGTCGGACATCGGTTTACCTTTCATCATGCGCTGACCATTCCAGTCGCAGGCGCACAAGCGTCGGCTTCAGCAAATCACATGGGATTCGATTAGGGCAGCAGGGAGGTAAAACGAAAAACCCTCCGTGCCAAAGTGCTCGGAGGGTCTCAGAAATTCTTCTGGGATACTCTACAGCTCTTTAGCAGTTTTTTACGTGGAGCAAGTTGCCCTAAATCGCCACGTGTCGCCGCAACCGCAGCTTCTCCATTTATCCTAGATACGAGGGTATTTGTCAAGCACAACAATATGGTGGACCCTTCATGTAACGCGATCAGAGAGAGCTTGCGCTCCGCCGCGACGGTCAACTCGAGCAAATCTCCATACCAAAAAAAGCGCCGGCAGGAGATTCCTACCGGCGCCAAGTTACATACATGAGGTGGCTAGACCACTTTAACGGCGGTCGTGATCGCCGCCGTCATGATCTCCATCGTGATGATGATCGAAGTCAAACAGATCGAACAAGTCGCCGATGGCCGGCATGTTGCGCGGCACGTAGGAGTGGTCCCCATGCTGATCGGGATTGGGCAGGTTATCGCGGCTCCGGTCGCTGAGCGTGCTATCGAGCATCCAGTTCCGTTCGACGAACTTCACGAAAGAGGAGTGCTCGGCGTAGACGTGGCTGATGTGGCCGCCAGTAGAGAAAGGCGAAACGGCAATCATCGGAATGCGCGGGCCCGTCCCGAAGAAATCTACCGGCTGGATAAAGCCGGAGTCGTAGAAGCCGCCGCCCTCGTCCACCGTGACGAAGATCGCGGTCTCGGCCCATTGCTTGGGGTTGCTCTGCGCGAGTTCGATGATGTTCCTGGCAAAGGCCTCGAAGAGCCCCCACTTAGACGAAGCGGGGTGGCCGTCCATAACGCCGTCCGGCTTCACATAGGAGACCGCCGGGAGCGTGCCGTTTTGGAGATCGGTGAAGAGATCGGTCACGTCCCGCATGTGATCTGCAACCATGCTCGGATAGACCGACTCATACTCGAACGGGTTGCAGATATTGCAATAGAGCCCGTCCAATGGGCCGCCCGTTCCGCTCGCGTTGAAGGCGCCGCTGTAATATTTCCAGGGAATATTGTGGGCGCTCAACACATCGCCGATGCTCTGCTGCGTCGTGGGCGGAACGACGAGACCGGTCTGCGGCGTTCCTTTTGGCGTGAATGCCGGGTTGACGTTGACGGCCTGCCAATACTCCCCAGGTCCGCATTTTGTCTCCACGGCATAAGGCAATGCACTCAGATAATTTGTGATCGCTGCAATGCCGGGCTGGGTGGTGTCGTTGCAGTTGAACCATTGCGCCCGCTGGGTATAGAGGTTGAGCGTCCCAGCCACTGGATCGGGATTATAGATATTCTTCCCCGCAGGCGTTGCGGGATTGCCCTTACCGTCGCTGAAGAAAACCTGATCGGCAAAGCCGAGCGGTTGGCTGTCCGGACCGGTTCCGCCTAGCACCGGCTGGTGATAATTGTCGCTCATCGTGTAACCGTCAGCGAGGGACTTAAAGAGAGGCGCGTCGCCGTTCTGCATATTGAAGAACTCCATAGTTTGCCCGGTGTCATGCGGCGTGCCGCCCACTGGCGTGCTGTAGGTGGTGTCGATCGCCGACTGGAGATCATGTAGACAACCGGTGGGGTTGTCTTTCGATACGTGCTCCGCGTCGATGGCGCAATCCACTTGCTGGACCATTTGGAAGTACTGATGGACGGTGTCGCCGGCGTAGGCGTCGAACGGCAAATTCGGGCCAGTCAACTGGAACGGACCGGGTAGGAGGTTCGTGACGTTGGGAATGCGAGTATCCGGCCCCTCGCTGACGGATAGACCGGTGCCTCCGGTCCCCATGAGGAATTGATCCTGAGGGGCCAAGCCCGGGTCGCCGCCCAGGGTCAGGAGGATCGCAGCGGGCGGATTTTGCACGCCGTTGAGATCGGGCGCTGGCAGCGTGGAGTAGAGTTCCTTGTTTGCAAGATCCGCGCTGCTGAAAAATTTGCCACCGTTGGGAGCAGAGGTGATCTTGAACTGGTGCGCCTTGGCGAAATTCGGGCCTGGCGTACCATCGGCGTTGATGATGCCTTCAGACAAAAGATTCAACACATGCTCTCTCTTCTCTTTTGGCACATAAGTAGCGAAAAGGTGATCGAAACTGCGATTCTCGCCGACAATGATGATGACGTGCTTGATCGGGCTGGCAGTTTTGATCGAATCGCTATCATTGTCCCGATCGTGATCGCCATCGGCTCGAACCGGTGCGCTAAAGCCAAAAACCGATATTGCGAACACAAGTAGACAAGCCGTTGCTTTCTCTTTCCATTTTCTTTTGTCAGATGGATACATATTTTCCTCCAAGTTTAAGTCGAGGTTGAACCCGGGCCTTGGAGGATTAACCGGCAAACGTCACACGCGCATTAACGTGGAATATCAATTGAGCGAAACTCTCTTGTGGCACCGCGGGAAAACGAGGAGCCTGCTTCTGCGTTTCGACCGGACCGCTGGCTCAACGGTGCTCTGTGCGCGCAATCCTTTGGCGATCACAATTTCAGAACTCCAGGCGCAATTGAAATGCGATCATGCGGGGCGTGCTATCACCGCCCAAACCAACGCCGAGTAAGCCAGTCGGGGGAGAAGTCGTGGAAGTAATCGCGCCAAACCCACTCTGGGTAGCAGGATTTCCTGGAATGCCCGCTAGCACCATGCTCGGAAGCGCGAAATTCGCATGGTTGAATACATTGAAGAACTGGACGTCGAAGCGTATCTTCACACGCTCGGTCAACGGAAACCACTTCGTGAGGTAAAAGTCACTCCATGTGAAATCGGGGCCGCGCAGCGCGTTCCGGCCGAGATTCCCGAATTGACAGTGCTGGGGGCTGTCGCCACCCAAGCAAGCGCCGGTGCTCGGGTCAACGGTCGAGACAAAAGCATTCGGATTGAGCCACTGAACCGTGCCCGGTTGAGTCACACCGGGAATGGGATTGTGTTCATAGAGGGGTACGCCGGGAACAACGCTCGCGAATTGAGGCCCACTGCCGTTCACAATACCACTTCCAGATGAATACGGCGTGCTCAGCACGGAAAACGGAATCCCACTGTGCCAAAATACAGTACCCGACACCTGCCAGCCGTTCAGCGCGTAACCAAGAGGCCGGTTTCGGACCTTCAACGGCAATTGATAGACATATTGAGCGTTGAGATTGTTCCGGATGTCGTAGTCGCAGGGACCGTAGTCCCGCGCCAAGTTTCCTGGGAGAGGGGAGAGGATTCCGTCCGCTGAGAAGGATAGGAATCCGCCGTTAGAGACGGTGTCCATGCAGCGGCTCCAGGTATAGTTCAGTTGTCCCATAAAGCCGTTTCCAAAACGCTTCATCGCTGTCATTTGCAATCCGTGGTAGTGACTGTTTGCGCCAGTAGAAAATTGCGTCACTGTCCCAAATCGCGGATCAGGAGCTTGTCCGTATGGGAACGGCGCGAAACATCCGTCGCATACCGTCTGATAACCGTTGACCTGCGTAAAATAGGGCTGGTTCACCGCCCGAGTGCCGACGTATTGGGCACGGATGTTTCCTGTCGTTCCCAACTGATGTTCCAAGCCAAGGCTCCACTCCATAAAGTACGGCGCGTGAAGTTCTCCGTCGGGCATCGCTGTGATGGCGACCGGAGGAAGACAATTGGAAGGATTCGCTTGTGCAGACGCGCAGGAGAGCTGGCCCTGCGAGAAACCTGAAGTAAACGCCTGATTGGCGGCCACGGTTGCGTCAACCGCACTGTTAGGCATTCCCGGAGCGATGGCTGTGCCACCAACGGTTCCCTGAAGTCCGCCCTGGAAGGTCTTATTGTAGGGCGGATTGAAGCCAATGGTATCGGCGATGGTGCCAGGCAAAATATCGCTGAAGAGCCCGAAACCTGCACGCAGCACAGTCTTGGGTTCAAACTGCCAGGCGATGGCGGTTCGGGGTTGCTGGATAGCGAGGGGCGTCGAGGAAAACACGTTGCCGAGACCGGTCTGAATGGCGGCGTTCAAAGGTTGGTTCACGTCGTGCGAGATGGAATCAAAAGAGCCCTTCAGGCGAGCGATATTCTGATGCGGATTCAACGGATTGGAATTCCATGTATCTCGTATCCCGAAGGTCCACGTCAGCTTCCTCGTCACCTTCCAAGTGTCCTGCGCGTAGAGGTCGAGATTGAGGAAGTTGAAGGGTTCGTTCGCTGAAGTGGGGAAAGTCGTTGCAGCCGTCGATGCGACTCCGTAAATGTATTGCGGCAGGGTGTTGTAAGTCACTTTCGGAACCTTTCCCTGTCCAAAATCATAGTCATTCAGCCGCAGGATTCGCGTATTTGTCCCGAAACGAAGTTCGTGCGCGCCGTGACTCCAAGCCAGATTGTCGTTGATAAAGAACCGGGAGGCGCGTCGTCCCTGTACCCAGGTATTATCCAACCCTCCCACCGGGGTGAATGCATTCGGCCCCGTGCCGTCCAGCACGATGGGAAACGCGGAGAGCGTCTTCTGAAAATCGTCAGGCCCGAATATGCTCCCGTACCACGAAAATGCCGGGTTGAAATAGTTCACCAAATTCTGCGAAAAGACGCGGGTATATCCTGCTGCAAGGGAGTACAGCGGTTGGGGAGAGAACGAGTCGAACACGGAATTGATCGGATCGGTAAAGGCAACCTGTAACCCGGTATCGGCCTGAAAGCGAAACCAGGTCGTGTTTTTCTCGTTGATGTTGTAATCGATTCGCACCGTCTGGACCTGTTCATGATCAACGCTTGATCGGGAGACGCTTTGGCGATTGGCGCAGCCGTCCCCATCATTGGCAATGGCGGGCGAACCTCCACCAGCATCGAACGGACAGCCGAGCACGGCGACAGGCGCTCCGCTGGTGTTTCCATATAATGAAAACATCTTCTGATAGAAAGGCACTGACTGCGGTGACGCCTGATAGACAACGACCGGCTGCCCATTGACGACCTCCGTCAAGCCCAAGGGAAGTCGCTGCAAAACGTAATTCTGAAATGCCGGAGTTGGCACGGTAGTGGCCGTGACGATGGGCAGCGCGATGCGAACCCACTCGCTATCGAAGAAGAAAAACAGCTGGTCGTGGACAATCGGCCCACCTGCACTGCCCCCGAAGTGGTTTACCGTCGAGCGCGGCTTGTGCTTTCCTGCGGCATTCGTGAAATAGTCGGCTGCGTTGAACTTGGCGCCATTCCACAACTCATAGAGGTTCCCGTGAAACTGGTTCGAACCGGACTTTGTGACGTAGTTGACCTGGGACGCTCCGTACCGCCCCTGATCGACGGCATAAGAGAGCGTATTGACCGTTACTTCGGATACCGAATTCAATCCGAGGACGAGGTTAGTCGAGAGGCCGCTGTTGAGATTGGTTAGCGGGTCATTTGATTCCAGTCCATCGACGATGTAACCGTTCGAGACTGCGGGCAGGCCATTGAACTCTACGTTGCCAAACCCATTGGTGCCGCCAATGAAATCATTGCTGCTGCCTGCCGTATTGATGACCGCGCCTGCCGCAAACTGAAGTGGATAGGTTAAGTCACCCCCTGGATTGGGAAGGTCTTCCAGAGCGTGTGCATTTAGAGTCGTGGACGTATTCGCATTCTCCGGGTCGAGGATTGGAGTTTGACTGCTTATCTCAACGGTCTGGTTTGACTGCGCAATCTTGAGTCTAAAATCAACAGTTTGCTTCTGGCCCAGGGCAGCGGATACGGCGTCATTCTGCCGTGATTCGAAGCCTTCTGCTTCCACCTTGACGGAGTACGCACCGGGTTTCAGCTGCGGAAAATTGAATCGGCCCGCGTCATCGGTACTCGCGCTTCGCCTCAGTCCAGTCTCCTTGTTCGTAACCGTCACCGTGGCGCTAGGCACCGCTGCGCCACTTGCATCAGTCACCCGGCCGATGATCGCGCTGGTAGTTTCACCCTGGGAGAAGGTTGCTTTAGGCAAGAGAAAATGAAACAACCCGGCAAAAATAAATATCGACAGAGCTGCACGCAGCGTGGCTGCAAGTTGAGTCCTGTTCATCCGGACCGTTCGCATAATTAACCTTACTTAAGATAAGTTATTAACGCAAGTAAATACAATGCGGAGAAGTGGAATCTAATGGATTGGCAAGCTTCGATAGGGCCAATCTACGATTGAGGTCGGATGACGACGCGGGCGGAAGTAATCCCCATTTCCGTTCTACGCACTAATTGGAAACTTACCCACTCCCGGCACAAACAATAGTATGGAGTAGGGCGGGCCGCCGCTTACCGTCAGACCCCTTGACAACATAATTGGGGGTTTCTGCGTCTAACCAGCTGAGAGAATATGACGTAAGCCGCCACGACTCGTCCTTTGGGCCCCGTCCTCTGGGACAGTGACGACCCCGGCGCATCGAATTTTCCGGGGCAACTGTCCTTTATCTGCGGTGTTATACTTATTATGGGGATTGCTGGGCGGTCAGTGTGAACGCTTTCGCGACACTGCTGACTTGGGATCGTGGGCTTGTGCGGCCTGGAAAGATAGGAGCAGCGACATGGGTGAGCAAGTCAAAGAGCTTTTCAATTGGGCGCGGCGCCGCAAAATCATGGCGTCGTTTTTTGTAGCATTTACGCTCGTCGTCGGAATCATGATCGGCTCGGTGATTTCGGGCCGCGTTTCCGCCATGAAGTCTTTCAGCGGGACAGATGCGGCGCACCTTACCGTGCCCGACCCCATTCCTTCGGCAAGTTCCTTTTCCGGCATCGTGAATCGCGTCGAACCGGCGGTCGTCAATATTGCCACCACCCAAGTTCTCGAGAAAAAGCCCAACGCCAAGCTGCGTCGGCAGAAGCCCTCTAACCCCAACGCCAATCCCGACGAAGAGAACGACCCGATGCAGGATTTCTTCGACCGCTTCTTCGACGGACGGCAGGATGGGCCTCCTCAAGCGGAGCGCAGCCTCGGCTCCGGCGTTATTGTTGACAAGCGCGGCTACATTCTCACCAACAACCACGTCATCGAAAACGCCACAAAAATTCAAGTTCAGCTCAACAACGACACCACGCGATACACCGCCAAGGTTGTCGGCGCTGATGACGACACGGATTTGGCTGTAATCAAAATCGAAGTAAACAAAGAACTTCCCACCGCTAAACTCGGCAACTCGGACGGCGTGCAAGTCGGCGACTGGGTTCTCGCGATTGGTAGTCCTTTCGGCCTGCAGGCTACCGTTACCGCTGGCATCATCAGCGCGAAAGACCGCGGTGGCCTCGGCCTCGCCAAGCAATTCCAGCGCTTCCTGCAAACCGACGCAGCAATCAATCCCGGCAACTCCGGCGGCCCGCTGGTTGATTTGGCGGGACAAGTCATCGGCATCAATACAGCCATCATCACCGGGAGCCGCGGCTATGAAGGCGTCGGCTTCGCGCTTCCATCGAACACCGCAATCACCGTTTATAACCAGCTCATATCCAACGGCCGCGTGACGCGCGGTTCGATCGGTGTAAGGTTTGAGGAAGATCTCGGCACAAATCCAATCACACTCAAGTCCCTCGGCGCTCCGAATGGCGTGGTGATTGAAGATATCGAACCCGGGAGCCCTGCGGAAAAGGCTGGGCTCAAGGGTGGCGACGTCATTACCAGCGTCAACGGCCAGACCATCAAGACCGGCAATGACCTTGTGAATCCCATCGCCCAAGCACCCATCGGCGCCAAGATGAAGCTCACCTATGTTCGCGACCGCACTCAGAAGGAGGCGACGGTAACCGTTGAGGACCGTACGCACGTTTTCCCGACCACCGCGGGCCGCCTGGGTGATCAGCCTGGCGAGTCCGCACCGATTGAATTCGGTCTCCACGTTGACAACCTGACCCACGATCGCGCACAGCGCTTCGGCGTGGAAGGCAAAAAGGGCGTCATCGTGACCGATGTCGATCCTGCCAGCTTTGCTTCTGATGATCTAAACTTCGGTCGCGGCGATGTGATCACGGAAATCAACCATGACGCGATTACTTCTTTGGATGACTACCGCGCAGCAGTTGCTAAGCTGAAGCCCGGTGTCAACGTGGTCTTTAAGGTTCTGCGCCGCCAGGACGACCGCATTCTTACCGTCTTCCTGTCCGGTGTCGTTCCGGCGGACAGCGAGAAGCAATAAAACCGGGGAGACGCTTGCGTCTCCCGAAGCGCAAAAGCGAAAACCAATGCGAGTGCCAAAAGCGACACATCTGGCCCTGACGCTGCTCGTTGCAGCTGGTATGGGTGTAACTGGCGCCGTTGCGAAGGGGCAGGGCACCAATTCCTCAAAGCCTAAGTCCGGCTCCAAGACGCACCACACAAGATCCACAAAAAAGACAACCCGCCAGGTGCGAGGGCAAAAGGCCCCCGCACCCGAGCGGATTTCCGAAATCCAGGCCGCCCTGGCCAAAGACGGTTCCTTCGATGGCAAACCCAGTGGCAAATGGGATGCCTCGACCGTCGACGCCATGAAGAAGTTTCAAGAGGCGCACGGCCTGAATCCCTCCGGGAAGCTTGATGCAAAGACCCTTCAAAAGCTGGGTCTCGGTTCCCAAACCGCTGGCCTTGCCCCGCCTATGCCGCCTGTTAGTTCCTCCTCGCTCGCTCCGAGCCCCTCGCCAGCGGTTCGCCGCCAGCACTAAACTTCGTTCGCTTTTTGCGTACCATCCCGATTGATGGCTATGGCCGAGGCATGCCTATAAATGGGCGTGATGTTAGCGCTAGACAACGTGACAAGAGAGAGGCAAGTCATTGAAAAATAAAGGGGATAAAGACCCAGCTCTTGAGATACCGAGCATTGGCTGACCACAGAACAATTTACTCGATACCTAGGCGAGATCTCCACAAAGCCTCGGTGATAGGAGGGCGAGCCAGCACGCCAAGGTGAAGCGGACTGGCTCGCGCGATCAAGGAGAAACATCCGTTGCTGGAGAGACTGGCAACGCTCGGATAATATTCCCGAATCAGGCAAGCCGCACAAAAAGAAGGGTTTAAATGGCAAGGAGCGGAACATTACGTTCCGCTCCTCGAACTGTGTATTCAACCCTCGGGTTGAATACGGGGCAAATTTCGCTTGGTTACGCGTATTCAACCATTCGGTTGAATACGTTCCTAGCTTTCGATCTGCGCTTGGAGTATCTCTCCCGGCAAGGCAATCATGGTCGACCGAACCGTCGCTGGCTTTGCAGCGCCATTTGTTGGCATTGGCGCGGATTCAGTCCTGATGTGTACGCCAGGCTTTGGCTTTGCCGCGGCCGGGTCGGCATTCAGACGTTCTATCCGAATACCGAGTGTCCGTTCCAACTGGAACAACTCGGAGCGCTGTTCGCGCGAAAAGAGAGTGGTGGCGACGCCGTGTCCGCCAGCACGTCCGGTTCGCCCTACACGATGGATGAAATTCTCCGCCACATCCGGCAAATCGTAATTGATGACGTGGACGATGTCCTGAACGTGAATTCCGCGGGAAGCTAGGTCGGTCGCCACTAGGACTCGATAACGTCCTTGTTGGAAGCCCGCAAGTGCAGCCGTTCGTTGCGATTGCGAGCGGTCTCCATGAATCATGGCAGCGGAGAAGCCGTCGCGGTTCAGGCTCTTGGTAATGCGCTCTGTGCCACGCTTGGTGCGAGAGAACACCAGGCAACGACCAGTTTCTTTGGCAAGAAAACGCTGCAACATTTCCAGTTTTCGGTCAACGGAAACTTCGAATGCCTGCATGCGCACGTTTTCGGAAGGCTTAAGAATAGAACCAAACGCAAGACGCGCCGGGTTTCGCAAATAGTCTTTTACGAGGTGAGCGACGGATGCTTCCATTGTCGCGGAAAAACACATGGTTTGCCGTTCTTTCGGCAGGATTGCGGCGATGCGCTTGATGGCTGGGAGAAATCCCATATCCAGCATGCGATCCGCTTCGTCCAGGATCAGAATGCGCAACGAATTGAAATTAAAGAGCTTGCGGTCGAGATAATCTTCCAAGCGTCCGGGAGTTGCTACGACTAGCCGCGCTCCCTTACGAATGGCATTAAGTTGCGCGCCTTCCGCCAATCCGCCCACCACCAGCCCTGCAGGCACAAGTTGTGTGCCGCGCAAGGCATTGAATTGCGCCACGACCTGCATGGCTAATTCGCGTGTAGGCACAAGCACTAGCGCCGCGATTCCGGGCGTTTTGCTCTTGAGTAGTTGCTCGATTACGGGGATCAGGAACGCCAGCGTCTTGCCGGTTCCGGTTTGCGCGGTTGCGAGCACGTCCTTGCCCTCGAGCGCTTGCGGAATAGCCGCAGCTTGCACGGGGGTCGGCGTCGAAAATCGCGCGTGTGCCAATCTCTCCTTCATGTAGGCGGAGATTGGTAATTCTGTGAAACTTTGCATTCGTATTGCTTTCTTGCTGGCTGGAGCGATAGCGGCGCGCACACTTTGCCGGTGCAAGCGCGGCAATTCGCATTGCCAGTCTTGTTTTAGATTACGCTGAAAACGTACGGAGAAAACTGCAGGCGGGTAATCTCAGATCAACAACTCAACTTGAGGGACCGCACAACACAACCGAGGTATTAAGCGCAAACACAATATAGCACATCGTCGAGCGAAGTGCGAACTTAATCGGTTATGCGGCGGTTGCCAGTTTCCAACGAGCAGACTACTCAGGCGGCGCAAAACGCTTTCTCCTATAATTACGCAATCCATTTGCTGGCAGTTGGGGAGCTGCACTTAATGAAGGCAAACAAGAAGAGAGGCCGATCCGCAAGGCCAGCCTCCCAGCCGACATCGGCCCCGCCAGCTTTGACAATAAAGGCGCCCCCGTTCTCCAAGCTACCAACAACCATACTCACCGCGGTCGGGGCGGCCGCACTCCTATGCATTCTTGCCATCGGTGCGTATGCGAATAGCATCAGAAACGGCTTCGTTTGGGACGACCATGAACAGGTAGTGATGAATTCTAGCCTGCGCCCAGGCGCCCCATTCTTGGATTTGGTCGCTCCGAACATTTGGGGCTTCATGCGCTCAGGAGCTCGCGAACACAGCAATTATTATCGGCCGCTGCAGATGGTGACGTACCGTCTAACTGCCGATGCTTTCGGTTTTGATGCCAGTGCCTTCCATGAAGTGAACGTCGCCTTCCACGTACTTGTCGTCCTTCTTGCGTTTGCTCTGTTCCATGCGCTGACTGGCCGCATAGGACTGGCTTTCGCATCTGCAGCTTTGTTTGCCGTGCATCCGATTCATTCCGAGGCGGTGGATTGGATCGCGGCGCTGCCTGACATCGGCTGCACAGCGTTTTTTTTGCTCGCATTTCTGTTTTTTGTTGCCGAGCGGGGTCAGAAATCACAGGAGCAGCCAATCAAACCATCGCGACGCATCCACGGTCTTTTGCTTGCGGCGTCGTTTGCGGCATTCGCGGCCGCGCTGTTATGGAAAGAAACCGCCATCGTTTTCCCTCTTATCGTCATAGCTTACGTTTTCTGCTTGAGTGAAGACGCCGTATTCGTCCGTCGCATCGGCGGCGCTCTAAAGTTTTCTCTTCCTTACTGGTGTATTTTGGTTCTTTACTTCGTGCTACGTCTACGTGTGCTTGGCTTCCTTGTTATCCGACAACGAGATTGGATTCTGAGCCCCTTCGAATTTGGTCTCACCACACTTAATCTGATCTTGGAGTATTGCTGGAAATTGCTCGTTCCGGTCGGCCTCAACGCTTATTACCTCTTTGTCCCCGTGCGAACTCTTCGAGATCCCCGAGCCATTGTGGCTATTCTGTTTCTGACTCTCGCTGCTTCCGCCATCCTGTATGGATTGCGGCGTGCGCCTTTGGCTTCATTCGCCGCGCTCTGGGTGTTCATCACATTGATTCCCGTTTTGAATGTCTACGCGGTGGGCCGGAACGTGTTTTCCGAGCGCTATCTGTATCTGCCGTCCGTCGGTTTCTGTTTGTTGACTGTCCTCATGGCTGCGCGGATCGGCCGGTCGCTTCCCGAACGTTTCCGCTTACCTGCCGAGGCTGTCGTGTTAGTCGCCGTTCTGCTCCTGTTCGCGGCGTGGACCTCCGCTCGCAACGCTGTCTGGAAAGATGACTCCGCTCTGTTTACGCGCACACTGGAAAGTTCGCCGAACGCGCCTTTTGTGCAGGATATGGTTGCTGCAGTTCAACCTAACAACCCGGCGGGACAGTCTTCGGCCGAATCTCACTACTTGACTGCCATTTCCCTGGCGGAAAGTGCATCGCCGCCCGACCGGTTGGAACTGGCAATTGCCGGCGAAGGATTGGCTTCGATTTACGCCGGCCGGGGGGACTTTGACAGGGCGCTTCGGGAGCTTGCCCACGTTCGTCTCGCTGATCCAAAAGACCCCCAAGTGGATGGCGAGGAGGGCCTTATCCTGGCGCAGGCTGGCCGCTGGACCGAGGCGGAAGCAGCGCTTCGGAGAGCCGTCGTCATAAGTCCCAATGATGCAAATGTTCTAAATGCTCTCGGGCTGATTGCCTGGCAGCACGAGGGCCATCTGGACGAAGCCGCATCCTATTTCTCGAGGGCGCTCGGGTTTCATACGGAGGCTGACGATTTCAACGCTTCGCTGCACAGCAATCTCGGCGCGGTCTACGGCCAGCAAGGTCGCTTCTCCGAAGCCATCGCACAATTCCAGATTGCTGTGCGAATCTCACCCCGTGACCCCGAATTCCTCACCAATCTTGCCACCGCCTTCCAAGCGGTTGGCCGCAACGACGATGCCAGGCAGGCGCTCCGGGCCGCTCTTGCTGCCGCACCGGATTACGGGCCCGCCCGCGCCGCTCTAGAACAGCTAGGGAAAGATTAGTAGTAAAAACAAGACTTGATGCTGACCGACTATCGTTGAGGGAAGCGCGATTTGGCGCTTCTTGTAAGCAACAGCGGAATTTAGATTCCACGCGATGGTGTCCCGTGTTGAATCCCGCAGGTGTAACGAGACCTTTCGAACCAAGAGTCCTGCGCTCGATCATTGGCCACTAAAGCCCAATGCTTAGTTCCTCGACTCCAGCTCTGGATATCTTGACATCATCTTCGGATTTGCCGCCGCTGAACGCCGCGATCAAATATCCGTTTCTCCCGCGAACGATGACGCCGCCTTTCCATCCGAATTCGCCGGTCATGGGCGGGCGCAGTTGGCTACCGCTATCTTTGAGCGTATCCGCCATCTCCACGGCTTTGGCGTAGGCGATGCCGATCAGGTTGGCGCCTTTGTTCGTATCGGAAGGTTCGTCTCTCATTCTGCCGATTACGAGCATTTTCGAGCTCCACGATTGAATCTTGTCGCCTTGGAAGTAGGCCACCACCGCGACGCCGCCAATCCCAAGTTCTTCGGCGCGTTTCCTCATGGCCGCCAGGGCCGAGTTGGCCAAGCCATCGAAAGGATTCACCTGAGGCGGGCCGTTCAGAAAGGCGGGATCCATCTTTGCAATGTCTACGCGAAAGCTCACCGAATCAGCCGTCGGAAAATCAGCGGGAACTTTCTGAGTGACTCGGCCCGTAGCAGCCCACTCCGTTCCGCGCTGAAACGTGGTGATAAAACCAGCACAGCTCAAGGCCGCAACATCGTGCCCCATCGTGGTGTGGAAGATCTTGCCCTTGCCATAACTCAACACCATGAGTATTGGCTCGTCATGTCCGGTGCCATGATTCGCGGGATCCGAGTGAGCGGTGGCAAGTATGGTCATGTTCTGGCCGGGTCCACGAAGCGTTGCGTAGAGCTCGTCGGCGCCGTGCATCCAGACGCGCGGCAATCCCTTCATAATTGGGTGTTCAGGAGCACGAGTCTCTACGCGGAAAGGGAGGCGATTCCCGTGCGAGCCGGCGGATCCCGTGGAATTGTCCGACACGACCTTGCCGTCCTTGAAATACCACATGGGCCCCGACTTTTCTGAGCGGCCCCGCCAGCCGCCGATGCCAATCATCTGATTGAAGGCTGACCAATCGGGGAACGAGTTATCTGCTGCATGGACGACTACGAGTCCTCCGCCATTTTTTAGGTATTGCTCAAGCTGCTCGCGCAGGTCCGCAGGCCAGTCAGGTGCATCGTAATTTAAAACGATTGCTTGATACTTGCTGAACTCGGGCTTGAAGTTGCTGAAGTCTTCTCCAAAGCGAGGGGACGTAGCGACTGTAACGTTGAATAATCCTGTATCATCCAGCTCCTTTTTCATGGCCGCTGAGGTTAGCTGCCAGGCGTGATAGGGGCCACCACTCTGACCGTCAACAAGGAGTACCTGGATCGAATTAGCTTTGGGGGGAGCCGGTTCCGCCCAAAGCGCCGCGCTCCATATCGTTGCCAAGAGAATGGTAAAAACGGATTTCTTCATACAATCTCCTCACTATGGAAGAAGGATGCGCTCTCGGTTGAAACTTGCCGAATACAAACAAGAGCTTTTGCTTAGCGAACTGATTGAGACCTGCGAAAGTGTACCTGCGCGACTTCGCTTCGCCGAGGAATTCTTTTCATCCCCAGCCGGGCAAACAGCCAAGCACATTGATTCTCTGAATGGCTTTGAACCATAAGCCCAACGCAAATTTTCGGCGACGATCTCAATTTCCTTGCGCAGCCTTCGGCGCGGGATGACCGCGATCGCCCACCGCACAGCGCGATTTGGCTACGGCAGTTAAGGTAGCGAGGTTCAACACAAAAGGGCCAGCCACTGATTCGTCAGGGGCTGGCCCTTTCCTCGACTGTTCCAACTTTGTTTGCTGATACCTGTAGCCAAGGATTACGCAGGGGGTGAATCAGTTGATTGCGAAATCCGTGATTGCGAAGTACAAGGTCTCTGCAAACTGCCTCTGTCTGTTGATGTTAGTCACCAACCCCGAGACGATTCGTCTCCTAACTTTGTCGCGAGGATACGCTCGGCATCGCTTGTAACCGCGAATCCTGGATCGGTGACAACGGTGCGGATAACGTCTCCACCGTGGCTGACAACGATCATCAGGTGCAGCGGCGGTTGGTCCGCTGTGTTTATCGTCATGGTTCCCGTGCAATCGGAGTTTAAGGTGAAGGTGCCCCAACCAAGCCGCCAGCCTTCGGGAATGCTTCCGTTTACGGCAACCGCATCCACTTGCGCAAGATTGCCGTTCGACTCAAAAGTTGTTTTGGCGATGCCATCTACAACGAGCGCACCATTGGGAGTCAAAATCTGACCGTGGATGGTAAAGGCGTAGGTGCCCTTGATGGTCTGATTCGTGCATTCGTTCGGATGAGCGGTCACTGCCGATGATGTAGCAAAAAACAGAGCAAGCGAAACAAGACTGATGCGAAATTTCATGGTTCCTCCAGAGTTTGCGGGTGGCGTTCGGCCTCACCCCGATTCGAGGCCGATATTGCAGCTCGACCATGCAACACACAATGGAGAGCACCTGTAGGTTGTCTGTAGGGTGCGTGACTGGCGGCGAGCCGAAAAGCTGTACAATAGCCTCAATCTGCATTTCGACGGGGCTTCCATGGCTTCAGAAAGAATCCATCTGGGACAATTCATCCTGGACGTAGACCGCTACGAGTTGACTTGCTCAGGCAAGCCCGTGCGCGTGGAGCGCATCCCGATGGATTTGCTCATCCTCCTCGTGCGCGAGAACGGCAGATTGGTCGGCCGTGAAGAGATCATCGAACGCTTGTGGGGAAAAGACGTTTACTTCGACACCGACAACAGCATCAACACAGCCATCCGAAAAATTCGGCGTGCTCTTGGAGAAGATCCCGCTAAGCCTCAGTACATCGAGACGGTACAGGGAAAAGGGTACCGGTTCAAAGGCGGAACGGACGGATCAGCCGGAATCCTGTCTCCGCAAACGGCAGCCGGCCGGCCTCGAATCATGTTAGCAATCTTGCCGTTTGAAAACCTGAGCGGCGATCCGGGTCAAGAGTACTTCAGCGATGGTTTAACCGAGGAAACCATCATGCGCTTCGGGAAAATGTCACCTCACGGTATGGGAGTGATCGCACGCACCTCGTCGATGGCGTATAAGCATACGGAAAAGTCGGTGCTCCAGATTGGACAGGAACTACGTGTGGACTATGTGCTCGAGGGTAGCGTGCGGCGGGAGGCCGGCCGCGTGCGCGTTACCGCGCAGTTGATTCGCGTGGCCGACCAGATCCACCTGTGGTCCGAGAATTTCGACTGCGCGCCACAAAGCATCCTCGACATCCACAGCGAAGTCGGCTCGGCTATCGCTGCACAGGTGAAACTTGAGCTCACTCCGGAAGGCCAGCGTCAGCTGAGAAGCGGTAGTCGCGTCGAAACAGAAGCGTACGATTGCTACCTTCACGGTCGTTATCATTGGGCGAGAGCAACCTATCCCGAAATGCAAAAGGCCATCGAGTACTTTCGTAAGGCAACGAAACGTGATCCAGGATTTGCGCTGGCGTTCTCAGGACTGGCGGATACTCTGATGATCTTGCCAATCAACAGCGATGTGGCTCCTAACCGGGTGCTTCCAGAGGCGAAAGCGGCGATTACGAGAGCCCTTGAGTTGGGACAGAATTCAGCGGAAGCCCACAATTCTGACGCTACGATTAAGTTTTGGTTCGAATGGGATTTTGAAGGAGGGGAAGCAGCGGCTCGAGAAGCTATCAACTTGAATTCGAATTATTCTCTCGGGCATCTTTATCTCGCGCACATTCTTTCAAACGTCGGCAGGCATGATGAGGGGCTGGCTGCAATCCAGCGGTCGCGAATGCTCGATCCATTTTCTATGATAACGAATGCGATGTATGGACAATTTCTCTACCAAGCGGGACAAGTTAAAGAATCCATCGATCAATTTCGCGCAACTCTGGACATGGAATCCCGATTTTGGGTGACGCACATTTGTCTGGCGAAATCATACGAGAAACAAGGCATGTACAGCGAGGCGCTAGCGGCTTGTGACAAAGCGTGGGAGTTTTCCGGAGGCAATTCGGAGGCTGTTTCATTAGCAGGCTACATCCACGGAGTTTCAGGGAAAAAAGCAAAAGCACAAGCCAAGATCCAGCAATTGCTGGAACAAAAGGCAAAAGGATACGTGCCTCCCTACAATCTGGCTCTGGTATTTGCCGGATTACGTGAGACTGACACAGCATTGCACTGGCTGGAGCAGGGATTCGCAGATCGCGACGTGCATATGACGTTTCTGCTCGATCATAAGTGGGACAGATTGCGATCGAATGCACAGTTCCGTCAGTTGATGTCACGCGTGGGGTTCGCCAACTCATCTGGACTTTCGTAGTTGGCTACCTTCGAGAAATGACGGCGTCTGCGACCGACTCTAGAATACTGGTTCTACCTGGTGGCGCCCGTGTCTAATCCCAAAATGCCACTTTCAGCTTTGTGCGCAGTGGTCAATTCGCCACGACTCGACTTTCTCAGAGATTGCTTTCCGCGAGTGGTTTGGCTAACGCGGATTTTTTATGGGTCTTGGGTGCTCGGCGCATACATGCGAGCTGAACTCTTTGTCTCGTTGGTTTTCGTAATGCATCTTCATCTCGTCAATGGATTCGTCAACGACGGGCCCTATAGGCCTGAATGCCCATGCGCATTCGGAGCAAGCCCAGCCCTGGAAAATCTGGCTTTCGACCCATACCAGTTTGCGACGCATCGCTTTGATAGCCTCCCTCGAGACTTGTAGCGATCATGCTTCTTTGAAAAGCGGCTTGGCCCCGTCCTTCAACGACACTGCGACGATAAAAGCAGGTCTCTTCATAGCCCCGGATGAGGTACTGCCCAATCACCGCCCTTTGAACACGTCAAAAATCGAAATGAAGGTGCAAGGCCAGAACACTAACGATAGAAAGGGGGTGCTGTCTGTGGGGAATCCAACACTAACGAGAAATGTTACCTCAGGCCGAGTTCATCCTCGAGACTCTGAATGACGCCGTAGCACTCACAAGCGGATTTCTCTAGCTTCCTGCGGTTTACAATCTTCACTGCGCCTCGCACGTAATCCAGGATTCCGTCTTTTTGCATTACTGACGCAGCCACGCTCACCGTGGATCGATCTGTACCCATCATAGTCGCAATGAAATCATGGGTGATCTGAAGCAGTCCGGCATCGATCCTGTCCTGGGTCATAAGCAGCCACCTTGAGAGACGCTGCTGTATGTCGTGCAGGCGATTGCACGCCGCGGTCTGTGAGACTTGCATTCCCTGAAGCCCAGTGTGCCTGTTGAGGATCACTTGAAATTGCGGGGCGGACCGCAAAATGCGTTGTAGCGCATTCCCTTTCATTCGAAAGCCATCGCCGGCGATTTGGATTATTTCACGTACTGGACTTCTGCTTATGCCGACTGCCAATCCCGCCCCGACGTAGCCTTCCTTGCCCACTACGCCCACTTCGACGGTTCGGCCATCTTTGGTCACAACCACTTGAGAAACCATTCCTCGGTTCGGAAAATAGACGAACTCGATATTTTGCGTCGGCTCATGAAGGCTGAGATGACTTGGCAGGTCGATATATGTCAAGTCAGCACGCATCAGCTCGTATTCATTGTCGGGCATCGCCAACAACACTTTGTTTAGCACCTGTTTACCTTCGGCGTTGGTGCGTTGGTCTGTCGGTACTGCTCGTAGGTTTTTCCCGCTCATGTCCGTCCTGAATGGCACTAAACTGCCTTGCATACATGCGGTGAATCTTCAAAGGCCCCGGTAGTTCATGTTAATTGGACCAAAAAAGGGGCTATGAATCTGTACGAAATGGAGCATTTCTCAAAATACATGAAGCCGATTTGACGGTAAATGCATCGAACGGTAGAATTCAGGTTCCGCGTGGTGGTGCCCCGTGCTCAATCCCACAGGCACAATGAGACTTTCAGATCGGAACTTCAAGGCACTGGAGGAACAAGCATGGCTACGTCAGTAGCGCCTCGAGTTTTCAAGAACTTTATCAATGGCGAATGGAAGGATTCGCGCAGCGGAAAGGCTTACGAGAACCGCAACCCCGCCAACACCGACGAATTGATAGGAATGTTTGTGTCCTCGACGTCAGAGGATGTCGATGCGGCAGTGGATGCCGCCAAAGAAGCGTACAAAAAATGGCGTCTGGTTCCGGCTCCGAAACGCGCCGAAATTCTTTTCCGTGCGGCCGAGCTACTTGTGCAGCGGAAAGAGGAATATTCCAAGGACATGACCCGCGAGATGGGCAAGGTGCTGGCGGAAACGCGCGGCGACGTCCAGGAAGCTATTGATATGACGTATTACATGGCGGGCGAGGGGCGACGATTGTTTGGACAAACGATGCCGTCAGAGTTGCCTAATAAGTTCGCCATGAGCGTGCGCCAGTCAGTTGGCGTGTGCGGAATGATTACGCCGTGGAATTTTCCGATGGCGATTCCATCTTGGAAAATGACGCCTGCGCTCATCAGTGGCAACACTGTTGTGCTTAAGCCTGCCGAAGACACTCCGCTGTCGTCGTATCACCTTGTGCAGGCACTCACCGAAGCAGGTATCCCGCCGGGCGTTGTAAACATTGTCAGTGGAGATGGACCAGGTGCCGGTGCGCCGCTGGCGGCTAGCGAGGACGTACCAGTGGTCAGCTTCACGGGTTCGACCGCAGTAGGCCGGCTCATCGCGCAGGCTTGCGCGCCGACCTTCAAACATTGCAGCCTGGAAATGGGCGGCAAGAACATCATCATCGTGATGGACGACGCTAATTTGGATCTGGCCGTGGATGGCGCGGTCTGGGGCGGCTTCGGTACCACTGGCCAGCGTTGCACGGCCGCGAGCCGCGTTGCCGTGCACAAGAGCATCTACCACGAATTCATTACACGCTTCGTGGACCGCGTCAAAGCGCTGCGAGTTGGCAACGGCCTCGATTCTGACGTGGACATGGGCCCTTGCATTAACGAGCAGCAACTGAACACAGTGATGGACTACGTGGAAATCGGCAAGAACGAAGGCGCAAAACTCCTCACCGGCGGGAATCGCCTCGACAGTGGAATGTACGCGAAAGGCTGGTTCCATGCGCCTACTGTATTTGGCGATTGCTCGCCGCAAATGCGTATCGCGCAGGAAGAAATCTTCGGCCCTGTGGTATCTGTAATTCCCATCGATAGCTTCGACCAGGGAATTGAAGTCGCCAATGGCGTACCGTACGGATTGTCTGCCTCGATTTACACGCGCAACGTAAACCAAGCTTTTGTGGCTACGCGGGACCTCTACACCGGAATCGTCTACGTCAACGCCCCAACTATAGGCGCCGAAACGCATCTGCCGTTCGGTGGCACCAAGCAGACCGGGAACGGTCACCGCGAAGCCGCTATAGCGGCGATCGATTTCTTTTCCGAATGGAAGACCATCTACATCGACTATTCCGACAAGCTCCAGCGCGCCCAGATCGACAACAATTAGTGCTCGCCCGCCTGGCAGGGGCCTGGGCAAGAACTAGATTGTCCAACTGCGTTGACGGTGCTTGACACGCTTTCTACAATATAGGTAGCGCTCTTTAGCGCTTAGCGTAGAGTGCTGCTATGAGGAATCCAGCCCTACAGGAACGGCGCAACCGGCAGATTCTCGCGGATCTCGTGCGTACTTACATTGAGACCGGCGAGCCGGTATCCTCGCGCGCGATTTCCAAGAGGTACGAAGAGACGTTGAGCACGGCGACGATTCGCAACGTAATGGCTGATTTGGAAGACGGCGGCTTTCTGTACCAGCCACATACTTCGGCAGGGCGCGTGCCAACTTCATCGGCGTATCGCTTTTTCGCGCAGGAGATTGCTTCCCAGGCGACCCTAACTATCGGTGATCGCGACTGGATTCAGCGGGAGATGGGCGGCGCAAAAACCGCCTCGGAGATTACCGAGCGGGCCGGGCACGTTCTGGCGGAAGTATCGAATGGACTTGGCATCATCGTTTCGCCGCCGCTCGGCCGAACCGTTCTTGAGCACGCCCGCATGTGGCTGCTTCCGGACGGGCGCGTTGTTGTTGTACTGATTTCACCCGGCGGCAATACGCGCGACAAAATTGTCCGGCCAAACCGACCGTTTGCCCAGTCCGAGCTGGACGCGACCGCGGACTTCCTGAATCGTCACTATTCCGGGTGGACTCTCGAAGCGATTCGGGGCGACCTGCTCTTGAAGCTCGCCACGGACCGCGAACAGTATGAGGGAATTATCGGGAACGCCCTCACATTGTGGGACCCAGCGATGCTCGGAGAGAATCAAAATAGTCAGGTTCACGTAGAGGGCACTGCCCAAATCGTTGGTACGCCCGAGTTCACGAACCAGGCCCAACTGCGCGAGCTTCTGGCGGCGATTGAAGAAAAGCATCGGCTAGTCACCGTGCTAAACGCGTGTATAGAGACGCCCGAGCCCGTGCATGTGCAAATTGGCGTGAAGGAGATATCGGAAGCCGGCGACAATCTTGCGATCATCAGCGCGCCATACACGCGCAACGATCTTGTGCAAGGTTCGCTCGGCGTCCTCGGCCCAACGCGCATGCATTACGAACGCGCCATGACCGCCGTCGCGTACGTCGCGCAACTATTCAGCGAAGCGTTGAGTAAAAGTTGAAACACTTTTTCCAGAAGAGAGGCAGCAAAGTGCCCGACAAGGACTCACCTTTCAACACTGAAAACAGCGCGCGAGACGCGGCCACGGACCAATCCGACGCGGCCAAGCTCGCGGCGGATTCCGCAGCAGCGGAGGCGGAAGTTTCGAAACTTGCCAGCGACCTGAACGAACTGCGCCAAACGCTCATGCGCCGCCAGGCTGATTTCGACAACTACCGTAAGCGCATCGAAAGAGAGCGCGCCGAAGATTCCAAGCGTTACACCGCCCGCGTCATCGAAGGCTTGATTCCCATCATTGACGGCTTCGAACAAGCTCTCGCTGCGCACCGCGAAGCCGAGTACGAGAATTATCGCAAAGGCTTCGAGCTTATTTACAAGCAGCTCGTGGACAACGTCACACGGCTTGGCGTTGAGCGCATCGATCCGCTAGGTAAGCCATTTGACCCGCATTTGCATCAAGCGATGGATCGCACCGAAACCGTTCAACATGAGGACGGCACGATTTTGCAAGTTTTCCAGCCTGGTTATGTTTTTCACGGCCGTGTTCTGCGCCCCGCCATGGTGCGCGTAGCGGTTCACCCGGGCGGCGCATCGAAAGAAGCTGCGAACTAATTCGAACGAAAGGGATGGCATGCCAAAGGGGAACCAAAGAGATTTTTACGAGGTGCTTGGTGTTACGCGGACCGCTTCCGTCGAGGAGATCAAGGCCTCCTATCGCAAAGCTGCGCTGCAGTGGCACCCGGACCGCAACCCGGCGAATAAAGAAGAAGCCGAGATAAAATTCCGGGAGTGCACGGAAGCCTACAGCGTTTTAAGTGACCAGCAGAAGCGCGAAGTCTACGACACTTACGGCCACGCGGGTCTTTCCGGCTCCGCCGGCGGAGTGGATTTCAGCAGCACCGTCTTTCGCGATTTCCATGACATTCTCGGGGATTTTTTCGGTTTCGAAGACCTTTTTGGTGGCGGAGGAGGGCGCAGCCGCCGTCGTCAGCAGCGCGGCGCCGATCTCCGCTATGACATGACTCTCACTTTTGAAGAAGCTTCGGCCGGAGTGACCACAAAAATTAAGTTGCCGCGACAGGAATATTGCGAGGCTTGCAATGGCACAGGTGCGAAAAAGGGAACTGGAATCGTTGCCTGCCAAACCTGCGGCGGCCGAGGCCAGCTCGCCTACCAGCAGGGCTTCTTCACCATTACGCGCACATGCCCAGCATGCCAGGGCGCCGGACAAATTGTCCGGGAGCGCTGCTTAGAGTGCCGCGGCCAAGGGCGCATCGAGCGTGAAAAAACGATCGAGCTGCGCATCCCGCCCGGCGTGGATTCGGGTACACGCCTGCGGGTGACCGGCGAAGGCGAGTCCGCGCCTAATGGCGGAGCCCCAGGCGATCTCTACGTCGTGCTCGACGTTAAGGAACATCCATTTTTCGAGCGTCGCGGCGCAGACCTCTACTGCACGATTCCGTTGAGCATCACGCAGGCGGCGCTCGGAACCGAGTTGCAAGTTCCCGGGCTGAATGGCGAGGAGAAGCTAAAAATCCCCGAGGCTACGCAAAGCGGCGCGGTCTTCCGCATCAAGGGCAAAGGTCTCGCGGACCCCCGCGGCGGCGGCAAGGGCGATCTCTACTATCATGTGCGCGTCCTTACGCCCACAAAGCTCACGCGCGAGCAGAGGAAACTTCTCGAACAACTCGGCGCCACGCTGAAAATCGAGAACAAGCCCGCCGACCGAAATTCCACGATCTTCGACAAAGTGAAAGACATTTTCGGTTAGTGAGCTGTTCCTGCGATAGAATTTACGCGTGCGCCGCCGATTCTTCGTCGAACAGTTCGCCGGGACCACGGCCGTCATGGAGGGCGACGCCGCGCATCATCTCGGCCACGTTCTTCGCGCCCAAGAGGGGCAGCTCTACGAACTTAGCGACGGCTCAAGAGCATGGCTCGGCAGGATCGACTCTGTCCGTCGCAATCGGGTCGAATTCGCTCTCCTCGAGGAACTCCCTGCGCCGACACCAGTCACCGACGTAACGATTCTTCTTTCCATCGTCAAATTTGACGCGTTCGAATGGGCCATTGAGAAAGCCACCGAGCTTGGCGTGGCCAGAATCATGCCGGTAGCTGCGGCTCGCTCTGAAAAAGGGCTTCTTGCCGCTGCCGAAAAGCGTTTCCAGCGGTGGCAAAAAATTCTTTTGGAAGCTTCGCAACAGTCTCGCCGTCTTCGCATCCCGCAACTAGATGGCCTCGCCAAACCCAGCCAAGCCTTCGCAGCGCAAACCGCCAACTTTCGCTTCCTGCTTTCCGAACGCAGCGACGCCCCGTCGATTCGTACTTCTCTCAACTCTGCCGACCACGCGAAGATTGGCACAGCCGCGTTGGCCATCGGCCCCGAGGGCGGCTGGACCGACGACGAGCTAATTGCCGCCCGCGGCGCCGGCTTCCAAGAGGCTTCACTAGGACAACTCATTCTCCGCACTGAAACTGCCGTCATCGCAGCTCTGGCGACACTGAACTACGCCCTCTCTTCTGAGTAGGCCAGCACCCAACACTCGGTCTCGCGGAACCCAGATGCAACGCCACAAACGACCGGCGAATCTTACTTAACGGCCCGGTGCCAATGGACAATCCGTCAATGTGCCGCACAAATCGAATCTAGCGCGGCCGGCAATCCCCGTGCTATAAATAGAAGGCAACACAAAATGCAAAGCGTGGACCAGAACCAACCTCTTGCTTCTTCGGTTCCGGAAACTCCAGCACCGGCGCCTTCGGCAGCCCATTCCCTGCGAAACGAAATCCGTGTTTGGACTCGCGATCTTCTCATCGCCATCGGCCTTGCTCTCGTCATTATCGTCTTCCTCTATCAGCCGGTAAAAGTTGAAGGCACCAGCATGGCGCCCCTACTTTCGGATCAGGAGCGCATCTTCATCAACAAATTTGTCTATCGCTTCGAGCCCATACAGCGCCGCGATGTTGTCGTCTTCTGGTATCCTCTCGACCATTCGAAATCTTTCATTAAGCGGGTCATCGGTTTGCCCGGAGAAAATGTTGAGATTCGCCAGGGCGTCGTTTATGTCAACGGGCGAGCCATTGACGAGCCTTACGTCCCTCCGCAGTACGAAGACATGAGCGATTACGGTCCCGTCCGCGTCCCCAAGGACAGTTACTTCGTCATGGGCGACCACCGCATCAGTTCCAATGACTCGCGCGTCTTCGGCCCTGTAGCCAGCCAATTCATTTACGGCCGGGCGGTTTTTGCGTACTGGCCGGTCGATCATTTTGGTTCACTTTCCACGACGGAAGCCAGTTCCACTAACTCAAAGTGACTGGCATACTTTATGACCACAATCGGAGGACAAACTGACCGAAGTTCAGCACCGACCCGCCACCCTCGCTCTGGAAGACGGGCGCATATTTAACGGTCGCGCGGCAGGCGCAATTACGCGCCGCGGCGGCGAAGTCGTTTTCAATACCAGCCTAACCGGTTATCAAGAGGTCTTCACGGACCCAAGCTACGCGGGTCAAATCGTCTGCCTGACTTATCCTCATATCGGCAATGTCGGCGCCAATCTCGACGACGAAGAATCTACTCGGCCTTACATCGAATCGCTCATCGTGCGGGAGTTTTCGCAAATCTCCTCGAACTGGCGCTCGGCGGAGACCGCTCAGCTATATTTGAATCGCCACAAAATTCCCGCTATCTGGGATATCGACACACGCGCGCTTGTTCGCCACATTCGCAATGTCGGCGCGCTTCGCGGCGTTGTGGCCACCGACGGCACCCCCGCCGAGCAATTGATCTTCGAAGCCAAGCAATTGCCCCCCATGGCCGGGCAGGAACTCGCAAGCCGCGTTACCTGTAAAAAAGCCTATGGCTGGGAAAAAAGCTCGATCGAACTGACGATTCCTCCTTGGTCGGAATCGATGGGCGAGTCTGGCCGAGTTTCTGATACGCGAAAATTTCGGGTTGCGGCTTACGATTTCGGCATCAAGCAAAATATTCTGCGGCTTCTTGTTGATCATCACTGCGACGTTTGGGTAGTTCCTTCGCAGACGTCAGCCCAAGACGTTCTAGACCTTAAGCCGGACGGAGTTTTTCTTTCGAATGGTCCTGGCGACCCGGAGCCTATTGGCTACGCCGTCGAGAATATTCAAAAGCTCCTCGGCCGCGTTCCGATCTTCGGTATCTGCCTGGGCCATCAACTCTGCGGTCTCGCTCTTAGCGGCAAAACCTTCAAACTCAAATTCGGCCATCATGGATCCAATCATCCCGTTCAGAACTTGATCAACCAAAAGGTCGAAATCACCGCTCAAAATCACGGGTTCTGCGTCGACCCAGAATCACTGCCCTCCAGCGAGGTGGAAATCACCCACGTGAATCTCAACGACCACACCAACGAAGGCATGCGCCACAAAAGCTTGCCGCTCTTCAGCGTTCAATATCACCCTGAAGCCTCGCCGGGCCCGCATGATTCTCACTACCTCTTTACCAAATTCACCGAGATGATGAAGGAGCACGCGGCGTGAAGTGGGGGTTGGCTCTTGCATCCGTGATGCTCGGGTTGGCGGTTCCGGCGATTTCATCGGAAACCGCGGAACCAGTGTCCATCGACAGAATGTGCGGAAAACTCGTTTCCATCGACGAAACTCCAGACAAAGGGACGGCGAGTTCCACCGGGCAAGGGAGCAAATCTGTGCCTCATGCGCGCGTCAGGCTTTTTTCACCAACGGCGAGCGGCGATTGCTGCACACTAATGACGCCTGTGGCGGAAGTTTTTACGGGACGCGATGGAGTTTTTCAATTCAAGAAGCTTACGCCAGGCGATTATCTGCTTGTCGCGACCATCGGCGGCGGCGAATACAAATTGCTAGTGCGATATGAACCAATCAAGAAGGCTGAGAAGGAGTGCTCGGAGTTTCAGTACACGCTCGAAAAGGGTAAGTTCCTGCTGCGAAGATCTATGACGGTAACCGTCAGCTAAGAATAACGCGCGTCACTTACTTTCCGTTTGGGGCAAACGACGATACTCTAACGACCAATGCCAAAACGCACTGACATCAAGAAAATCCTGATCATTGGCTCTGGCCCCATCGTGATCGGGCAAGCTTGCGAATTTGATTATTCCGGCGCTCAGGCCTGCAAAGCTTTGCGCGCGGAGGGTTACGAAGTCGTCCTGGTTAATTCCAATCCGGCCACGATCATGACCGATCCGGAGCTGGCTCATCGAACTTACATCGAGCCACTCACCAAGGAATACTTGGAAGAGATTCTTGCGCGGGAAAAACCCGCCGCACTATTGCCTACCGTCGGCGGGCAAACCGCCCTCAATCTTGCTGTTGAGCTTGCGGAGAGTGGCATTCTTGAAAAGTACAAAGTCGAAATGATTGGCGCGTCGTTGCGTGCCATCAAAGTCGCCGAGGACCGCCTGTGGTTTAAGGATGCGTGCCGCAAAATCGGACTGGAAGTCCCGGCATCGGCGCTTGTCAACAACGCGCAAGATGCTTTGCGTTTGTGTGACCAGCTTGGGTTTCCGCTCGTCATCCGGCCGTCGTTCACACTGGGCGGCACGGGCGGCTCCATTGCATACAACAAAGAAGAATTCGGCGAAGCCATCGCTCATGCTTTGGATATGAGCCCAGTTCACGAAGCACTGGTTGAAGAATCCGTTCTCGGCTGGAAAGAATACGAACTTGAAGTGATGCGCGACCACCGAGACAACTTTGTGGTGATTTGCACGATCGAAAATTTCGACCCCATGGGCGTGCACACCGGCGATTCGATCACGGTGGCGCCGGCGCAGACGCTAACGGATAAGGAATATCAGCGCATGCGTGACGCGGCGGCTGCTATCGTCCGCGAAGTAGGGGTCGAGACGGGCGGTTCGAACGTTCAGTTCGCCATCAATCCGGAAAATGGGCGGATGACCGTCATTGAAATGAATCCGCGGGTTTCGCGCAGTTCGGCGCTCGCGAGCAAAGCCACTGGCTTCCCGATTGCCAAAATCGCCGCGCGACTTGCGGTTGGCATGACGCTCGACGAAATCCCCAACGACATCACCAAGAAAACACCGGCCTGCTTCGAACCGACTATCGATTACGTTGTCGTGAAAATTCCTAAGTGGCAATTCGAAAAGTTTCCCGGCGCGGACAGCACTCTAGGAACGCAAATGAAATCCGTTGGCGAAGTGATGGCTATCGGCCGTACCTTCAAAGAAGCGTTGCAGAAGGGAATTCGTTCCCTTGAGCCACATACGCCTTGGCGCGCGCCTGCGGAAACACCGGATTCTCTTCTGCGGGAGAAGTTGGCCACACCCCGGCCCGACCGTATTCACTGGCTGCTTACCGCCGTCGACAAAGGTTTGCCCGCCGAAGAGATCTGCGACCTCACCAAGATCGATCCGTGGTTTATTCATCAGATCGAAGAAATCGTAGCCATGAACCGGCGTGCCGCTACAGTCACGGTAGAGACTGCTTCGAAAGAGCTGTTGCGCGAGGTCAAGCGCCACGGGACGAGCGATGAACAGCTCGCTCAAATCTGGAAAAGCACTCCGGCATCTGTCCGCCTCCAGCGCGCGCGCTACGGCGTTGCACCGGTTTTCAAACGTGTTGATACTTGCGCCGCGGAATTCGAGTCCTTCACGCCCTACCTCTATTCCACGTATGAGGATGAGGACGAGTCAGACGCCCAGCAACGTCCCAAGATCATGATTCTCGGCAGTGGACCGAACCGCATCGGACAGGGAATTGAGTTCGATTACTGCTGTTGCCATGCGGCCTACGCTCTTCGCGAAGACGGATTCGAAACTATCATGGTGAATTGCAATCCGGAGACGGTTTCGACCGACTACGACACTTCCGATCGCCTCTATTTCGAACCGCTCACGCTGGAAGACGTTCTCGCTATTGTGGAGCGCGAGAAGCCGCAAGGTGTCATCGTCCAGTTTGGCGGCCAGACACCTCTGAATCTTGCGCAGGAATTGAAGCGCAACGGCGTGCCAATCATTGGGACGGCTCCCGAATCGATTGATTTGGCGGAAGACCGGCGCCGCTTCGGAGGACTACTCGACAAATTAAAAATACCGCAGCCGCGCAACGGCACCGCGCTCGTCCCTGAAGAAGCCGCGCGCGTCGCGGCAGAAATTGGTATGCCGGTGCTCGTTCGACCGAGTTATGTTCTTGGCGGACGCGCGATGGTCATCGCGTACGACGTGAATACTGTGCAGGAGTACGTCGCGCAAGCAGCCATGATGGGGCCAGCGCGGCCCGTCCTGATCGATCAGTTCTTGGAAGAAGCCACTGAAGTTGATGTCGACGCTCTCGCTGACGGGACCGACGTGGTCATCGGCGGAATCATGGAGCATATCGAAGAAGCCGGTGTGCACTCGGGCGATTCTTCATGCGTATTACCTCCAGTGAGCTTGTCGCCCGCAATTCTCGAGCACATTCGCGAATACACCAAACGCCTAGCCCTTGCACTCAAAGTCATCGGCCTGATGAACGTTCAATATGCCATTCAGCGCGACACCGTTTATGTTCTCGAAGTGAATCCGCGTGCTTCGCGGACGGTTCCGTATGTGAGCAAGGCGACCGGAGTACCGCTCGCGAAAGTGGCTGCGCGTTTGATGGCCGGCAAAAAGTTGGCGGATATGAATCTGCCGCTAGTACACCATAACGGCATCGCTGAAATTGCTGTCCACGAGTTCTACTCTGTGAAATCGCCCGTCTTTCCGTTCAATAAATTCCGCGGCGTGGACACGATTCTTGGCCCGGAGATGCGCTCCACCGGCGAAGTCATGGGGATTTCCACGTCATACGGCCTGGCCTTCGCGAAAGCACAACTCGCCGCCGGGCAGCGGCTGCCGCGGAAGGGTACCGTTTTTCTCAGCGTGAACGATCGAGACAAAAAGCATCTTGCTTCCCTCGGAAAAGAGCTGCACGAACTTGGTTTTCGTTTACTCGCCACCCGCGGCACAGCCGCGACGCTCGAAGCGGCGGGTATCCCGGCGGAGTCCGTCTTCAAAGTAAACGAAGGCCGGCCAAACATTGTAGACCTCGTCAAAACAGGAAAAATCGACCTGGTGATCAACACTCCGCTCGGCCGGGAATCTTTTTACGACGAAAAATCCATTCGCCGAGCAGCGATTCGCTATAACATTCCATGCATCACAACCCTTGCGGCGGCGCATGCAGCAGCGCGTGGAATTCGTGCGCTGCTCGATCAGGGCACCGAAGTTGCCGCCCTGCAGGATTTGCATCGCGGCCGCGTGGCTGCCTCCGGTAGCACCGGCACAGGAGACTAAATCATGAACTTATCGGGTGTTTTCCCCGCGCTTACCACGCCATTCTCCGCGGACGGCTCCGTTTCCGTCGCGGACATCAAGCACAATATCACCAAGTACAACGCGACAGGCCTCGCGGGCTACGTAGCGATTGGCTCGACGGGCGAATCCGTGCTGCTCTCCCGCAAGGAGATCGACGCCGTGCTGGCCACGGTGAAGGAATCCGCCACGCCGGGAATGCGGCTTATCGCGGGAACCGGAGCGGAGTCCACGGCTGAAACCATCGAGCGTACGAAGCGCGCCGCGGAGCTTGGCTACCAAGTCGCGCTGGTGAAGACGCCGTATTACTACAAGCCGATGTACAAACCCGAAGCCTTCATCGCTCACTTCCGGCGCGTCGCCGATGCCTCACCGATCCCTGTGATGCTTTATTCGGTGCCGCAATTCACGGGCGTCGCTCTGGAAGCTCCGGAAGTCGGCGTTCTCGCCCAGCATCCGAATATCATCGGCATCAAAGAGAGCTCTGGAGTCGTACAACGCATCGCGGAAATGCTTGCCGCAGCTCCGCCGCCGTTTCAAATACTAACGGGGTCGGCGAGCATGCTGTTTCCGTCGAGCGTGCTTGGCACGGTCGGCGCCATCCTTGCGTTGGCTAGCCCGCTGCCAGAGCTGTGCGTCGCGGTTTTTGACGCGGTCCATCGAGGCAATCTCGAAAGAGCCCGCGAATTGCAAGGCGGGATTCAGGAAGCGTCGAAACTTATCGTGTCGCAGTGCGGTATTCCCGGGGTTAAATACGCCATGGACCTCGGGGGCTATCGGGGAGGCGCGCCGCGGCAGCCCTTATTGCCATTGCATGAAGAACAGAGGAATGCCATCCGGGAAGTCATGGCCAAATTGGAAGCCCATGCACCTGCACGCCTTTCTGGCGCCGTCTCCGTCTAAACGAGGGGCCTATTCAGCGCCGTAGCAGCGCGTATGAACTCCCGTGGCGTAGGGAAACGGACGCCGTCAGATTTGGTGTTACGAAAGGCTGCCGGTATCATCTAACTCCCGATGGAATGTAGAAGCCTGCCGTTTCGCCAGCTGCCGCATCAGTCGAAGCTGTTTCTTCAATTCCTTGATAATTTTCCCGCCGTTAAGCAGTTCTATGGGCACCCTCCAACGATTGCGGCGGTAAGGAAGGCTGCGCGATCGCTTGACTACCCCCGGGACCGGAGAGGAGAGGTGGCCGGAATCCTAAGGGAGCAGAATGCGGCGTTTGGCGGTGGCCACGCGACGCGTGCAAATCTCGACAGGCTTGCGAAGGGCGCGGTTGCCGTTGTAAGCGGACAGCAGGTCGGATTATTTGGCGGGCCGGCGTACGCGGTGTACAAAGCGGTGTCAGCTGTTCAAATCGCGCAGGAATTGACGCGCGCGGGCATTGAAGCTGTTCCGGTCTTCTGGATGGCGACGGAAGATCACGATCTTGACGAGGTCCGCGTCTCCACCTGGTTTCGGGAAGGCAAGCTGACACGATTCGAGCTTCCCGGGAACGGCGACGCAGGAAAGCCTGTGGGGCGGATTGCGCTGGGTTCAGATGTCCAGGAGATGGTGCACGAAGCGGCAAGAATTTTGACGGCAGCGGGAGGAGAATTTGTCGCGGGGATTTTTCGCGAGAGTTATGGCGCGCAAGAAACTTACGGAAGCGCCTTTGGAAAGCTATTCACGCGATTGTTTGCCGAGCAGGGGCTAATCCTCCTTGATCCGCTGGACGCGCGATTGCATCGCATCGCGGGAGACGTGCTGCGAAGAGCCGTGGAAGACCGCGATGAGCTGAACGAAGCGCTGCTGGCGCGCGGCAAGGAATTGGAGAAGGCAGGGTTCGCGGCGCAAGTGAAAGTGACGGCGCGAAGCTCGTTGCTTTTCAGCATGAAAGAAGGCACGCGGAAGCCCATTTCCTTCATCGGCGGAAAATTCACAAGCGGGGAGCAGAGTTGGACCAAGGAAGAATTGATGCGGGCGGTGCAAGCGGAGCCTGAAAATTTCAGTCCCAATGCGCTCCTTCGTTCGTTAGTACAGGACTCGCTCTTGCCGACGGCGGCGTACATCGCGGGGCCGGCGGAGATCGCCTACTTTGCGCAGTCGGAAGTGATCTATCGGAAGTTGCTGGGGCGCATGCCGATAATTTTGCCGCGCGCGGCGTTTACGATTCTGGACGCAAAAGCAGAGAAACTTCTGCGGCGCTATGGATTGAAAATCGAGGACGTGTGGCGCGGTTCGCAAGAACTTCGGCGCAAGATGGAGACATCCAGCGTGCCGGCTTCGCTTGGAAAGAACTTCGACAGGACCGTGAAAGAAAGCGCGAGGATGCTGGAGTCGCTGAAAAAACAGATTGTGCGGCTCGATCCGACGCTGGGCGGAGCGGTGGAGACGGCACAGAAAAAAATCGCTTTTCAGCTCGACAAATTGAAGCGCAAGGCGGGCAGAGCGCAGTCTTTCAAAAGCGGCTTGATTGTCGCACATCAGGAGTTTCTCGAGTCGCTGCTCTATCCGCATAAGGTATTGCAATCGCGCGAGTTGTGCTTTTTGCCGTTCCTGGCGAGTTGGGGGATGGGCGGGTTGAAGGAACTCCAGTCACTATCTGGAAGCTCCAAGCAGAATGTGCACAAGATTTTGCGGATTCCTTGAGATTGTTGGAAGTGGACAGGTCCAAAGGGTGAGCGCTATTGAGAAGGTTGGTTGGGCTAAGTCATTTGCCGTACAATGACGTGATAGCATTGACCAATCTTTTCTTGTCTTTCATCGATCGAAGCGTCTCCGCGGTTTCCTCGGCCATTTTACCTGCGAGTTCTCTAACATTTTCAGCGATGGCGGGATTAGACAGCTTTGCTTTGACGCAAAGCAAATCGATCCCCGCGTCAAATCCGTGAATGTACGCTAACTTCTCGTCCGATTCGTAACTCTGGATCATTCTTGTCACAGCCCATTTCTGATTCAACAGGTATTCAAACTTGACGAGGTCTTCCTTGCTGAACATCGCTGCTACCTCAGGTGCGTCGGCAGTGTACGTCGGAAGCATGCAAAAGCAAATGGTACTATCCAGTTTTGGACACCTTTTCAACGTTTGTTCTGGTCGTTGAAGTTGAACGCCTTTAGCCTCCCGAAGAGGGGCGAAATTAAAATCTTCTTATCTTGTCGTTGTTTTCCGGTCGCTGTGGCGTTTCATGGGCCGAGTTGAGCCCCGCGTCCTGGAAGAAAGGTGGCGCCAAGCACAAGGTAGGTGCGGAGTTAATGGACGGTTCTATGACTAAGAGGTTCTTTGGCGGCCTATTCCCGATAATAGGCGAAGCTCTCCGAGAATCAAGAGAGGAACGTTTGCCGGTTCATCGTTGCGGACCAGATGAGCCGAGCGATCGGAACCTGTGGAATAGCCTTCGATGTGGAGGATCACGTCCGTTTCATTCTCGCGGCGGCCGCCATTTTTTAGGGTGACTAGCAGCTTCCTGGAATCGTAATGCACGGTCAGGTGTTTTGATGTGGCGGCGCACCAAACCCTGAGATCTCCAAGTGGAGTTTCCTTACAGGTGAGGGTCTGTTCTTGCGTCACAGAATTCCATTCGTTGCACTGGGAGAAAATCGAGTCGCGAAAATGCTTCCAAACTTGTAGTGAGCGGGCGACAGCCGTTTCCTGATTGAGCTTGTCTTCGAGTTTCTGCGCTTCTTCCGTAAGCTTCGCGGCTAGAAACTCCTGCGCTGCCTGCTTTGTGCTCTCGTCCCTCATCGACCATCTCCCGGAGAATTATCTTACACAAGGTCAAACAGCAAGTCGTTAGCGTTCTTGCAGGGCGTTGATGCGAAATACGAGTGGGGTTGGGCGGGTGGGCGGAGCGGGCACGGCGTGCCGTGCCCCTACGTTGGAAGGCGATTTTCTTTTGGGAGAGCGTTGGCCAGAACTAAAATAGTGCCGCCAAACATCAGAGTATCGGCGAAATAGTTCAGGCCATTGCCGATGTCAGAGGGAATGGAGATCAGGATAGGCAGGTAGATCACTGGGACAATGAGAAGAATTGTGAGGCCCAGACAAGTTGCCGCGAGGCGGGATTGTTTGTTGAGGAGGAGGCATGCGCCGGCGACGAGAAGGACTATGCCAGCAAGATAGGCCCAGAACAGTCGGAGCGGAATCCACGTTGGCGTGATTTTTGCGAGGGGGACGCCGGGGGCGAACTCAGGATGGAGAAAATGTTCGACGCCGAAAAAGATGGCTGTGATGGCGATAACGTAGCGGGCGAGAGATACCAGGAGCGACGTTGTGTTTGTGGATTGCAGCTTTCGCTGAGCGCCCGCGAAAGCGAAGGCCCCACCGCTGAACGAGAGATCCCTTAGAGCGACCGCCCAGGAAATTCTGTCGTGGGGGTTGGCGGCCACCCGTGGAATGTGTAGCAACACAACAAAGAGAAGGATCATGGTACCCAGGAGGGTTGCCGCCAACTGAGAGTATTTCTTGACCACGATGCTTAGCGCCGCGGCGACCAGGGCCACGCCGACGAAATAGATCCAAAAGACATGCGCGGGAATCCAGGAGGGGATCCCGCTGGCCATCAACCGGCCAAGGGTGAAGTGTTCCCCTGCGAAAACAGCCAAGGGAATCGCGTAGAAGAGGCGGCCAAAGGGCATGAGCTTATCGAGGCCGCGAGCCTGTGGAACTTCGCTTTTCAGTATTACAGGAAGGCCGATGGCGAAGATAGCCAAGCCAGCGAAGTACGGCCAGAAGACGGGTGCCGGGATTGAAAACACTACTAGCGTAAGCGCGGGAGCTGGCATATGGGCGAGTGTCGCGCAGAAAGTGGTTATCCACAATAGCCACTTGCAGCGAGACTTCTATAACCAGTATGACCAGGGACTAACCACGAGTGAGTTGCTTTCAAAACTGATTCGCTGCAGCGCAACAGGTGCAGGCGCCGCATCGGCGAGCGCCGCGCTGCAGGAAAGTTAAACTGCGGACGGTTAAACGGCCGGGAGGAAATCGACAGAGCACGGCTTCGCGTGCTCTGTTTTTACATTGGCCGGGGTGCATGTTCCGTAGCGGCTAGACCAGTGGCCTACGAACAATAGCTCTTCGAGAGCCGTTCGACGAACACGCCAAGACTCGAGGTGCTTCTCGTTCACAATCATCGGTGACGTAAATTCTTGTGTGTAAAAGGCAGGAGGGTGTAAGCAGGTTTTGGCTGCCAAGCAAAAACCTGAACCTTGGAAAAGGAGACTTACACCCAATGCGCAGAGTAATTCCAA
>Ga0210384_10000507_pt1 | contig 59524 bp, 52 predicted proteins | sample IncBWH2MmetaG_FD_160574 | JGI IMG/M metagenome (GOLD analysis project Ga0210384, IMG submission 160574) | Forest soil microbial communities from Barre Woods Harvard Forest LTER site, Petersham, Massachusetts, United States - Inc-BW-H-2-M | ecosystem: Environmental > Terrestrial > Soil >...
ACTGTCTTCGACGGAAGTCGTCTGCCGCGGAGAAGTCGTGCGCACGGTCGAGCACAACGGGGCAACCCTAACCCCCGCGCTGGCCGCGCGGATTCTGCAATATCACTTCCAGCACGGCCCGTTGCCGAGGGCGTAAGGGCAAGTCTGGGGTTTTGTGGTCTTTGAGCACGGAGAAAGGCGGCCTACCTCTCGGGCCGCCTTTTTGATTGGCCGCAGGAAGTTCATTGTCCAAGTTTAGGGTCATCTTGGCACCATGTCGTAAATTCCTTCGTCGCACGCCGCACGTGCCATATCGCCTAACACTTTTCGGCGCGTCGCATCGCGCTTGGCTTTGTAGGCCAAAACGTCGCGGGCATAAATCCTGCGATGCGTCCCGACCATGATGAATGGGATCTCGCCTTGCTTCAGCAAGTTCACAAAAAACTGTCGCGACATGCCCAGCACTTTGCTGGCATACTACGTCGTATCCGGAGCGGCGGTTGCGCTCGCCCGCCTCGCTGCGCTTGGCGGGACGGGCGAAGGCGCCCGTCCCCACACGACCCCTCTCCACACGCGAATAGGAATGCGGACACAGCTGTGCTAGCATCAGGAAGGGCTAAATTCCGCGCTTTCTGTTGAACTTGCCACGACTAGCCAAGTTCCCTTCTCTCCATACAAAGGCAGCCATACAGAGGCAGCCCATACAGAGGCACTGAAGAGGCATTCCACTTGGCGATGAACGACACGAAGAACCGATCGATGCTGGTGAACGGAAAGACCGATATCGCGGACGACGAGGTGAACGACCTGCTTCCACAAGACACGCAATCCCCTCAGGACGTAGACGATCTGCTTGGATCCATTGGCACGCGCGGACTTGAGGTCGTGGAAGAGCCGCATTCGCCGTATTCCGCGCTGGAGCGGCGGACGGCGCACGATTCCGAGGAAGTCGAACTCGATCTGACCCCGGGCGCTCCCGACTCGGCCAGCGACCCGGTGCGGGTTTACCTGCGCGAAATGGGGGCCTCGCCGCTGCTGACCCGCGAAGAGGAAGTGGAGATTGCCAAGCGCATCGAACGCGGACAAGTCACGGCGATGAAAGCGCTTTCGCGCTCGGCGATTGTCATCCAGCAGGTGCTGGCCCTGGGCGAAGATCTGAAACGCGGACTGCGCTCGATCAAAGACCTGGTAGTGTTCGACGAGGAAGAGATCACGGACGAGATTCTGCAGAACCGCGTCGACGATATTACGGGCCGCATCGACGAACTGAACAAGCATTACAAGACCGCCAACCGCCTGGCCGAGAGGCTGGACACGATTCCGGCGAAGAAGAAGCCGAGAGAATATCGTAAGGTCCGTGGGCAGTTGGGCCGCGAGATGGTGCGGATTTCGCTCATCATCCGGAACCTCGGGTTGAACCACGCGGAGCGCAAGCGCCTGATCGAGCGGGTGAATAAGACCATCGAACTCATGCGCGCGCTGGATCGCGAACTAGTAAGCCTGGAAGCGAAGATTACGGCTACACGCAGCGAAGAGCTCAAGAAGAACTATCGCGCAGCCCAGCGGCAGCATCGCGTCGAGATCAAACGCCTGGAAGACGAAGCCGGAATGACATTTCCGGACCTGCAGCGCACGCAGCGCAGGATGATCCAAGGCGACATGAACGCGGAGCAGGCCAAACGCGAACTCATCGAAGCCAATCTGCGGCTGGTGGTCTCGATCGCCAAGAAATATGGCAATCGCGGGCTGCAGTTTCTCGACTTGATCCAGGAAGGCAACGTCGGGTTGATGAAGGCGGTGGACAAGTTCGAGTACCGGCGCGGCTATAAGTTTTCTACGTATGCGACGTGGTGGATCCGGCAGGCCATTAGCCGGGCGATCGCCGACCAGGCTCGTACCATCCGGCTGCCAGTACACATGATCGAAGTAGTGAACAAACTGATTCGCACGTCGCGGCAGCTGGTGCAGGCGTCGGGGCACGAACCTACGTCGGCGGAGATCGCCAAGCAGATGGACATTCCTGAGGCGATGGTGCGCAAGGTGAAGAAGATCATGCGCGTGCCGATTTCGCTGGAGACGCCCATTGGCGAAGAGGGCGATTCGCATCTCGGCGACCTGATCGAGGACCGCACGAAAATGTCGCCCGCCGAGGCCATTCTGAACGTGAATCTCAAGGAGCGCACCGCGCACGTGCTGCGGACGCTGAGCCCGCGGGAAGAGAAGATCATCCGTATGCGTTTTGGGATGGATGATGGCTCCGAGCACACGCTCGAGGAAGTTGGGCAGTCGTTCGACGTGACCCGGGAGCGCATTCGGCAGATTGAAGCCAAGGCGCTGCGGAAACTGCGGCACCCGTCGCGGTCGGGCAAGCTGCGGTCGTTGCTGGATGACGTGCAGGAGTAGTTTAAGTTCGCTGCGTCCGGCGCGCTTTTGTCACCTGAGCGACGCGAAGGAAGTATGCAATTTTTGAAAGCGGGCTGCATGGATCCTTCGCTTCGCTCAGGATGACAAGCGGGTTTTCCCCGCGCGTTTTTCAACGGAAAGCTGATCACTTCCTAAACAACCGTCGCCTACCGCGCTAATCGCTCGGATCTTTTCCGGCGGCGACTTCCAGTTGGCCATACGCGATTTGGTAGTTGTAGCGCGCGGTGACGACCTGGGCTCCGGCGGTCGCGGCTAACAATTCCGCGTCGGTCAGTTCAATAATGTTTCCCACTCCTGCGGAGTAGCGGCCCTCGGCGAACGCCAGATTTTCACGCGCTTCCGAATCTGCCTTCGTAGCCAGATCGATCTGCTGCTGGGAGACGGTCGTATTGGCGTAGTCGGTGTAGACCTCGCGATCGACCTGCAGCTGGGCGGATTTCAGGTTCGACTCCACTGCACTCTTGGCCTGCTCGGTCTCGTTGAGAAAGGCGCGATTGAAGCCGCCGGTGAGAAGCGGCTGCAGCAGGCTCTCGCCGAAGCCCACGTTCCAGATCAGGGGAAATTTCAGATTCTGAAAATCGGCGAAGCTCGAGAAATTCAGGCGGGGCTTGAAGTTCGAGCGCGCGGAGACGATGTCCCCTTCAGCGGCTTTAACGGCCTCGCGCAGCGCGCGCAGGTCGGGGCGTAAAGTACGCGCGTCCGTCAGATATCCATCGACGGGATCCAGCGCGAGCGCCTCATTCAATACATCGACCAGGGTAAATGTATTCTTCACCGGCAGTCCTATTGCTGTCGCTAAAGCCGCCTGAGCTACCGTCAGATCGGATTGCGCCTGCACCAAATCGAGCTGCGCGTTGGCCAGCTGCACTTCTTGCCGCGTCACGTCGATCTTGGGAACACGTCCGACCTCGAAGAAAGCATTGATCTGTTCGAGGTGCTTGCTCTGATCCTGAACCGTCGTCTGCCGAACCTGGACCAGTTGCTGCGCCGCCAGCACGCTGAAATATCCGTTACGCACATTGAGCAGCGTTTGCTGGCGCACACGGTCGCGATTGTCCTGCGCCTGCGCCAGTTCTGCTTTCCCGCGCTCGACCGAACCGCGGGTCAGGCCAAAGTCATAGATGTTCTGGCTGAAGTTCAATCCAGTGTAGTAATAGGGAGAGTTCGACCATCTCTCGCCGTTGAATGAAATGTTGGCGGTGGCAGGAGAGGTCCCCGGCGTTGCAGCATAGTTGTAGGTCTGCTGGTTATGGCTGGCGCCGAAGCTGAGATGAGGAAAGTATGGCGAGCGGCGTTCCTTGAGATGAGCTTCGGCCACGTGCACTTGAGCCTCGGCGGTGGCGAGATCCGGTTGATTCTGCTCGGAGAGGCGATAACAATCCGCCAGCGACAGCGGTTTGTCCTGGGCGGAGGCCGGAGAGATCGCGATCAAAAGTGTTAGTGCCGCCCACGCCGAGATTTGTGTGCGTATCTTCATTCGGAAAGTCAGAGCGCGTCTCTCAACCAGGCTTCCCGCTTCATCGCAGCGCTGAAAGCGCCGCGCCACCCAAAATCGAATCAACTGCCGGGATGCGCGACCGGTTGCACTTTGCCGCCTTCGGGCACGCGTTCTCCAATACTTCGGGCGACGCGTTCACCTTCGTCCAAACCGCTGAACAGACGCGCGGTCTCGCCGGTTTGCTCGGCAACCGCGACCTGCGTGAACTTGATTGTGTTGTCGGGGGTCACGACTGCCACGAACATCTGGGTTCCGCGAACGATCAATGCGTCCGACGGCACCTCGACGTAGCGCGGCGTCTGCACTTTCAACTCAGCCTGCACGAAGCTGCCGGCGAGGATGCGGTTGTGCGGATTGTCCACGTCGATCTCAACCAGTAAAGTGCGAGTCTTGGGATCAATCTCTCCGCTGGTACGGGTGACCCGCGCCACCACTTTCAGACTCGGGTTGGCCTGATCGGTAATGGTGACGACATCTCCGTTGCGGACAAAGGGAGCATGCGCCTGGTCCACATAAACATAGATGCGGAGTCGCGTAGTCTCCGAGACTTCGACCAAGGGCAGCGCGCTGGTCTGCGACGTGGCGGCGTTCTGGATGAGGGCGCCGGGATCGGAATAGCGCGCCGTCACGGTTCCGCTGAACGGAGCCCGCAACTCTTCATACGATTTCAAAGTGCCGATCTGCTCCAGGTTCGCCTTGGAGACCGCGGCATCGGCTTCGGCCTGGTCCGCATCCTGCTGCGAGATCATTTCTTTCTTGACGAGCGTGGCGGCGCGTTTGGCGATGAGCTCTTTATTGTGCGCGTCGGCGACTGCGGCTTGATATTGCTTGTCGGTTTCCGGAGATTCGATCACCGCGATGACCTGGTTCGCGTGGACGAAATCGCCCTTATCGACGCTGATGCTGCGCATATAGCCGCTGACTTTGGCATACAGGATCGCCGACTGGTAGGGACGCGCTTCGCCGATCAGGCGGACCATGTCGGAGCCCGCGACTCTGTGGGCGGTGGCGATCTCAACCGCCGGCCCCTTCTGACTTTCCACCGTCAACTGCTGGGTGGCGGCTTCCACGTGGGCGCGCTGGCGAGTAAAAAGAAGAAAGGCCCCGATCCCCGCGACCACAACGGCCAGTATGCCGGCGAGATAAAGCCAGGCAGATCCGCGGCGCCGGCCTTGCGATTCAGACATCAGGCTTCTTCTCCTTTGAACTCTTCGCCGCGCGCTTCGGCGATGAACTTGGCGTCGAGCAAGTGGCGCGTGGGAAAATCCTTTCGCAACAGTGTATAGAAAACTGGAACGATAAAAAGCGTGACCACGGTCGCCACCACCAGTCCGCCAATCACGGCACGGCCCAGGGGAGCATTCTGCTCTCCGGCCTCGCCTAGAGCCAGCGCCATGGGAACCATTCCAATGATCATAGCGAGCGCGGTCATCAAGACCGGCCGCAGCCGCGTCTTTCCGGCTTCCAGCGCCGCTTCTATGGGCGACATGCCGTGCTCGACCCGGGCGTCGTTGGCATAGCTGACGACCAGAATCGAGTTCGAGGTCGCGATTCCTACCGCCATGATCGACCCCATGAGAGATTCGACATTGATGGTCGAGCCGGTCATGGCCAGCATCCACAGAATTCCTACCAGAGCTCCTGGAACGGCGATCATGATAATGAAAGGATCGATCCAGGACTGAAACAAAACCACGATCAGCAAATACACCAGCACGATGGCGAGAATCAAGCCCATCAGCAAACTGCGGAATGACGAATTCATGACCTCGTACTGGCCGTGAATGCTGATGCGCATGCCGAGAGGGAGTTTCCCCAGGCTCTCGATTTTCTTTTGAATGCCGGCCACCACCGAGCCCAGATCGCGGCCCTGAATGTTTGCGTTGATATCGATCACGCGCTGCACCGTGTAGTGATTGACTTCCGCCGGAACAGAATCCGGAACGATCTGCGATACGTTGGCCAGCGTCTCATACTGCGGTTGGGGCACAGGCTGTGTCTGCGGGGCGCTCGCTGCCTGCAAAGGGTTGGCGGCTCCAGGCAGGCTCAGCGGAGTGCTCATCAGCGTGCCGACGGAATCGAAGCGCTCGGGAGGAATGCGCACGGCCACGATGTAGTTGACGTTGTTCGTCGGATTCAGGAAGTACGATGGCGCGATCAACGAACTGGACGACAGCGAGATCAGCATGCTGTTAGCGACACTCTGCTCGGTTAGGCCCAACTGCGCCGCCTTCTCGCGGTCAACGTTGATATGCAACGCGGGATACCGGATCGCCTGCTTGACGTGTACGTCAACCGCGCCGGGGACGTTGCGGATTTCATCTTTCAGCTGGCGCGCGATCTGATACGACTGGTCAAGATTCGGCCCTTCGACTTGAATGTCAATCGGAGAGGGCACGCCGAAATTGAGCACCTGGCTCACGATGTCCGCCGATTGGAAATAGAAACTTGATCCCGGGAACTCGCCCGGCAGTTGCGCGCGGATCTTCTCCATGTAGCCTTCGGTGGGGTGATGCAAAGGCTTCAGCGCAATTAGGACCTCGGCATCCATGTCGCCCACATTGTCGATGGGCACGAAAGCGAGATTATAGGAAGTGGGCAGACCTTCCATATCGTTAATCGTATCGATTTCGTCTGGCGGGATGATCTCGCGAATCCGTCCTTCGACTTTCATCAACAACTGCTCGGTATCTTCAAGCCGCGTGCCGACCGGCGCGCGGACGTGAAGCTTCATCAGCCCCGCGTCGACGGTGGGAAAGAAATCCGTACCGATGATGAAGGGCAGCACCGCGGTGACGGCGAACATCAGTCCAAACATGCACAACGCAAACACCCGGTGATGCAGCACCAGATCCAGGATGTTTCCGTAGCCGGTGCGCAGGCGCTCGAAGGCGTGTTCGCGCTTACGGTTCAGACGTCCGAGGAATCCGGGATTTTCTTCCTTGGCTTCATCCGCTTCCCGGTGACCTTCGAAGAGATATCGCGAGAGCGTCGGCACCAGCGTGCGCGACAAGATATAGGAAGCCAGCATGGCCAGCACCACAGCCAGCGCCATGGGCGTGAACAGGTACTTGGACGCGCCCGACAGCAGGACGACTGGGAAGAACACGATGCAAATGGCCAGCGTCGCCACAATTGCGGGCACGGCAATCTGGCTGGCGCCGTCGAGAATCGCGACCATGATCGACTTGCCCATATCGAAGTTACGGTTGATGTTCTCGATCTCGACCGTCGCGTCATCGACCAGCATGCCGATGGCGAGCGCAAGGCCGCCCAGGGTCATGATGTTGATGGTGTCGCCGCTCAGGTTCAGGCCGATGATGGCGGTGAAGATGGCCAGCGGGATCGAAGTGCATACCACAATCACGCTGCGCCAGCTTCCGAGGAAAGCCAGAATCATCAGCGAGACGAGAATCGAAGAGAGCACGGCTTCGCGTACCACTCCCATGATCGCGGCGCGCACGAACACGGATTGATCGAAGTCGATCTTCAGGTCCATCCCCTCAGGGGCGGAAGCCTTGATGATCGGCAAGATGTCGCGGGTCGCTTCCACCACGGCCAGGGTCGAGGCATCGGAGTGCTTGAGGATGGCAAGATAGGTCGCACGTTTGCCGTTGACGTGTACGATGCCGCGCTGCTCGGCAAAACTATCCGACACCTTCGCCACATCACCCAGCAGAACAGTTGCCGAGCCAACGACCTTGATGGGGATGCGGCCGAACTGCGCTACCGTGTCGGGGCTGGAGTTGAGTTGCACGGTGTAGTCGGTGTTGCCGATTCTGGCATCGCCCGCCGGCAAAATCACGTTCGCCGTCTGCAGCGCCCTCACCACATCTCCCGCCGATAGGCCCTTCGCCGCCAGCGCCTGCGGGTTGATGTCGACGATGACCTGACGCTCTTTGCCTCCAAATGGGGCCGGGCTGGAAAGTCCGGGAATCGTGAAGAGCCGTATGCGAATGAAGTTCACACCATAGTCGTAGAGTTGCTGTTCGGAGAGAGTCTTGCTGGAAATCGTGAGCTGCGCTACCGGAACGTTGGTGGCATTGAACTGGATTACGCTGGGCGGCGTGATGCCGGGAGGCGCGATCCGAAGGATGGTACTCGACACGGAAGAAATCTGTGCGATGGCCGCGCCAATTTCCGTCCCTGGCTGAAAGTAAATCCGCAGCAGTCCAATTCCCGGGATGGACTGCGATTCGATTCGCGAGATTCCATTGACCGTGGTGGAATAGCCGCGTTCACTGATCAGAACCACGCGGCGTTCCATGTCCTGCGCCGAGAGACCAGGATAGGTCCACACCACCGCGACCACCGGAATATCGATAACCGGGAAGATGTCCACCGTCATGCGCGTCAGCGATAGCACGCCGAGGATCATGATCAGCAGGCAAGAGACGGCAATGGTGTAGGGGCGCCGCAGCGCCAGTCGAACTAACCACATAACCTTACCGTTGACCTAGCTGGAACGGGCAGGCCAAGAACTGAGCCCGACATGTGCCCCTGGATTCCCTGGATCTCAAGAAATCGCAGAAACACAGCCTACTACTATGCCCCTGATTTGGCTGATACGTCCAATACATTGGATGGTTCCAGTAATAGCGATTCGGCATTACAATAATGCCCATGGATTTGCGCCAGCTGCGCTATTTCGTTGCCGTTGCGGAGGAATTGCACTTCGGCCACGCGGCTCACCGTCTACGCATCGCCCAACCCGCTCTTAGTCGGCAGATTCAGGCTCTGGAAAAGGACCTGCTGGTGCAACTGCTGTTTCGCAACCGACGACGGGTGCAGATCACTCCGGCGGGCCAGGTCTTTCTCGAACGCGCGCGTTTGATTCTGGCGCGAACCGACGAGGCCGTGCTCGCTGCCCAGCGCGCCGGAGGCGGGGTGAGTGGAACGCTCAATCTGGGGTTCGTGGGGTCGGCGACTTACGACGTTTTGCCAGGAGTATTGCGCGAATTTCTGCAGGCCGCTCCGCATGTCGATCTGACTCTTTCGGAAATGACGGTTTACGCGCAAATTGAAGCGCTCACTGAAAAGCGAATCGACATTGGCTTGCTCCGACTTCCCGCCAAGACCGAGGGCCTGGTGTTTCGCACGATTGCGCGCGAGCCGTTGTATGTTGCCTTGCCCAGTTCGCACCACCTGGCGCAGCTGCCCGCCGTGCCGCTGTCGGCCCTGAGCGAGGAGGCTTTTGTTCTCTACCCCGACCATCCTCGACCAAGTTGGACGGAATACATCATTGGCCTTTGTCAGCAGGCCGGGTTTCGTCCCGTCGTCGTGCAGCGCACCGTGGAAATTCAGACCACGCTGAGCCTGGTGGCCGCCGGCATCGGAGTGTCGATCGTGCCGAAATGTATTGGCAACCTGCAACGCAAGGACGTGGTGTTCCGCCGTCTGGCGGGAGTGCGGGCGCGCACCGAACTGCTGGCAGCATATCGCGAACGCGATCCCTCGCCGGTGGTGCAGACTTTTCTGAAAGTCTTGTGGCGAAGAGTCCGGGCTCAGAAGAGCGAGATGTCGTCCCGGAACCACAGGTCGAGGGATGCAGAGGAACCGGTGCGTTATGCGGCGAAACATTAGCCGGTCTGTGAGCAAACTTCTATTTCAATATTTTGGCGGGCTCTCGAGTTGCCTCGGCCAAGTCGCTGAGGAAGCGCGCCGCTCGGGCGCCATCGGCGACACGGTGATCGCACGAGATAGTTAGCGTCATCATGGATCGAACCGCGGGCTGGCCCTGAACCACGACGACCCGGTCGGCAATGGTTCCTACCGCGAGAATGGCGGCTTGCGGCGGAGTGATGATCGCGCTGAATTGATCGACCTGGTACATACCGAGGTTGCTCATGGTGAACGTCGCGTCGGCGATATCGGCTGGCCGCAGCTTCCCGGCCCGCGCCCGCTCGGCGACGTCCCGTCGCTGGATCGCGATTTCCGACAGACTCGCGCTATGCGCGTTGCGAACTACGGCGGCGACCACGCCGTCCTCGACGGCGATGGCGATGCCCATGTGCACGTGATCGTGCAGGCGAATTCCTTCCGCGCTCCAACTTGCATTCAGGCGTGGGTGCTTCAGGAGCACGCGAGCCACGAGCGCGACGAGGATATCGGTATGGCTGACGCGGACCTGATGCGCGCGCTCGACCTCCGCTACGATGTGTTCGCGATATTCGTTAAGCGCGCTCGCGTCAATCTCGCGGCTCACGAAGAAGTGAGGGACGGTGGTCCAACTTTGCGTGGTACGCTCGGCCATAATGCGACCGAGCGAACTGGGGACTTCGATGCCGCCGGATTTTTCCTCTGGCGGCCCTGAGGCGGCTGGCGCTGACGCTGCCGCCTGAACATCGGATGCGAGAATCTCTCCTCCCGGTCCCGAGGCGCGCACCGTGGCGAGATCTACACCCAATTCTTTAGCGAGCCGGCGGGCCTTGGGAGAAATCTTCGCGCCCGCGTTCGAAGCGGGCTGCGCTGAGTCGCTGGCGGGAATTGTCGCAACGGTTTCGGGCTTAGCGTGCGATGCAGCCCTCGCGGCTGGCGCAGTCGACTTAGTTTCAACCGGGGGCGCTTCGCCGGGCGCAACAATCCATGCGATGGTCTGCCCCACAGGAATATCGTCACCAGCGGTCGCTTTGATGCCCGCCAGAATGCCATCGGCGGGTGCTTCCACTTCGACGACGGCTTTGTCGGTTTCGATTTCGAGGAGCGGCTCGCCCTTGGTGACGCGGTCACCTTCCTGTTTGCGCCAGGCAATGAGTTTGCCGGTTTCTTGCGCCATCTCGAGGGCTGGCATTACTACGCTGAAGGCCATAATCGTTTCGTTGAAAGAAGGCCGACCGCGGGCCTTCACGGATGCTGACAACTCTTCCCTAAGCTGACATCCCCCATCGGCTTAAAGCCGCGTTCGATTGTGCCCCTGTGCGGCGTCGGCTTAAAGCCGCGCCCTTTCGAGGTAAGAAAAAAACAAGGAGGAACGTCAGCTCTAAACTTCCACCCTTTCAGTTTTGGCGCTGGCTTCGATCATCTCGAGGACATGCGCGCTGGGCGGTGCTTCGGAATCTCTAGTGGTCGGCAGCGGGCCGTTCACCGTGTGGTAATGCGCGCCGGCGACCAGGAGTTGCTCTGCCGGGAAGCGCGTGATGACTTCGTGCCCCGTCGGCGTGACCACAATTTCTTCCTCAATGCGCGCGGCGCTCCAGCCGTCCGTCGAGGGCCAGAAAGTTTCGAGGGCGAAGACCATGCCGGGCTCAAGCGTCTGCGGATGATCGAGCGAGACCAGGCGCGAGATCACGGGCTTTTCCCAAATCGCCAACCCGATGCCGTGGCCATACTGCAAGGCGAACGCGGCTTCTTCGTTGGGAAAACCGAAATCCTGCGCTTTGGGCCACACCGCCGCGATCTCCGCGGTGTTGCGTCCAGGGCGAATCAGTTCGATGGCGGCGTCGAGATAATCGCGGCACCGCTTATAAGCGTCCACCATCGCGTGCGATCCGTAGCCGATGGTGAAGCAGCGGTAATAGCAAGTGCGATATCCCATGTAGGAGTGAAGGATGTCGTAGTAGACGGGGTCGCCGGGGCGCAGAACGCGATCGGAAAACACATGCGGATGCGGATTGCAGCGCTCGCCGGAAATGGCGTTCACCGCTTCGACATATTCCGAACCGAGATCGTAGAGGACTTTACTGACTAAACCAACCGCTTCATTCTCGCGCATGCCGGGCTTCATGGCGCGGTAGAGCTCATCGTAGGCGGCGTCGACCATCATGGCCGAGGTGTTGAGGAGAGAAATTTCGTCCTGTGTCTTAATGACGCGGGCATTGGACATGAGCTCCTGGCCGTCGACCACTTGAATCCCTTCGCGTTGCAGCGCGAACAGGACCGGAAGCTCGATGATGTCGATGCCGACCGGCTCTTTGTGCAGGCCACGCATTTCGAGTTCAATGCGAATCTTCTTGGCGACGTCCTCAGCGCGTCCATGCTCGGGTGACATGGTGCCGCGCAACATCGAAATGCCGGGGCGCGAGCGATCGCCGAGCCAGGGGCAATTCAGTTGATGATGCTTGGCGGCGGAACCGAAGTCCCAGAGGATGGGCTCGTCGTTTTGCGGGAGGAGCGTGAAGCGGTTGGCCTTGTCCTGCGCCCAGGTGCCGATGTGCGTAGACGTCAGGTAGCGCACATTGTTCATGTCGAAGCAGAGCAATGCGCCCATCGACGACTGTTTGAGCAAGTCTTTCGCGCGCTGAAGGCGCTCGCGGCGGAGGCGGTCGAAGTCGATCCGGTTCTCCCAGTCCACCGCCATCGTTCCGTGAGTTTTGAGTCCCATAAATCAGCTCCTAGCTAGCTTCTGGCTGCCAGCTCGAAGCGAGGGCGAGACGCCCTCGCGACAGCCGGCGGGACGCCGGCGCTACGTCTTGTTACACATTTGTCTTGCTGCTTCCGAAACTGTTGCTTCTGTCGGAACCGTCACGTCTTCCAGCGGCGGCGAAAATGGAATTGGAACGTGCATCGCTCCCATGCGCTTAACCGGCGCGTCGAGATCGTAGAATGCGCCCTCGGCGATCACGGCCGCAAGTTCAGCTGTAACTCCGTACCTGCCGTAGCCTTCATCGAGGACGATCACGCGCGAGGTTTTCTTTGCCGAGTCAATGATGGTCTTTTCGTCGAGCGGCCAGGTGGTGCGCGGATCGACTACCTCCGCGCTGATGCCTTCTTTTTCCAACACGTTCGCCGCGCCCAGCGCGATCTGCACCATGCTGCTCGTTGCCACAAGCGTGATGTCGTCGCCTTTGCGCTTCACGTCGGCCACGCCCAGCGGGATCGTGTAGTCGTCCGCCGGAACGGGGCCTTTCAGCTTGTACATCATTTTGTCTTCGAAAAAGACAACGGGGTTCTCATCGCGAATCGCGGTCTTCAGCAGGCCTTTAGCATCGTAAGGCGTCGAGGGAAGAACAACTTTCAATCCCGGGACGTGACTGAACCAGGCATGCAGCGACTGCGAGTGTTGTGCCGCCGAGCGGCGAGTCGCGCCCAGCGTGGTGCGCATGACCATGGGAACACGCCAGTGCCCGCCCGACATGTAATGCGCCTTGGCGGCCTGGTTCACCATTTGATCCATGGTCAGGGTAAGGAAGTCACCGAACATTATGTCGACCACCGGCCGCAGGCCCGTCATGGCTGCGCCGACGCCAACGCCTGTAAAACCAGCTTCGGAGATCGGCGTGTCGACGACGCGCTCGGCGCCGAATTCTTCCACCAGCCCGGACAGCACTTTGAACGGCGTGCCCGCTTCGGCCACGTCTTCGCCGAAAATGCACACCCGTGAGTCGCGGCGCATTTCTTCCGCCAGCGCTTCTCGCACCGCCTGCGCAAATGTGAGCTCGCGCTCAGGCATAAACGTCCTGCTCCACTTGATCGACGCTGGGATAGGGCGACGCAATGGCGAACTTTACCGCGGCTTCCATCTCCGTGCGTGCTTCAGCGGTGATTTGTTCAAGAGTGGATGCGTCGGCTTGTCCCTGCGTCAGCAGCCAGGTCGAATGCAGCTTGATGGGATCGCGCTCGGTCTTCCAATGTTGCTCTTCCTGCTTGGAGCGGTAATACTCGCGATTGATGTCGCCGACGTGATGCCCGCTGTAGCGGTAAGTGTCGGCCTGCAGAAACGCTGGACCCTCGCCTGCACGCGCCCGTTTCACCAGCCGGGTTGCGATTTCGTTGACCGCGCGTACATCCTGGCCGTCGACCGCTGCTGCTTCAAGCCCGAATGCTGCGGCGCGTCCCAGAATGGTTCCGGCCGTCGTCTCCGAAAAATGTGTGTACTCGTTGTACATATTGTTTTCGCAGACGTAGATCACGGGCAGCTTCCACAGTTGCGCCAGGTTCATCACTTCATAGAGCGATCCCTGACCGAGCGCGCCTTCGCCAAAAAAGCAGACGGCTACGCGGCCATTTCCCAACCGCTTCGAGGCAAACGCCGCTCCCGTAGCGATTCCAACGCTGCCGCCCACGATGGCGTTCGCGCCCAGGTTGCCGGTCGCAGGATCGGCAATGTGCATCGATCCGCCTTTGCCACGGCAGTATCCGGCTTCTTTGCCCAGCAGTTCGGCAAACATGCGGTCGGGCGAAGCGCCTTTGGCCAGGCAGTGTCCGTGGCCGCGGTGCGTACTGGTGATGTAGTCGTCGATGCGCAGGGCTTCGCAGATGCCCACTGCGACCGCCTCTTCGCCGCTGTACAAATGCGCGAGCCCGGGCATGAGCGCGCGGGTGTAGAGTTCATTGACCTGCTCTTCAAAGAGGCGAATCCTCAGCATCTGGCGGTAGGCGCGCAGCCACTTGTCTTTTTCCGTAACCTGGGAACCAGGAGCCGAAGAACCAGGAGCCGAGTTGGAAGTAGCGGTGGTCACTTCTTCTTCCCTCCCGCGGTGACAGGGGTCGTCACGCCAGACATGGCAGCGAGCACGTCGAACATGCAGGCGAAATCGTATTTGGTCCAGCCCATGCCGCGTGCCGCGGTAAGAATCTCATTACTCACGGCGGTCGTCGGCAGAGGAACGTCGAGCTGTCGGCCGAGGTCCATTGCAAGGACCATATCTTTCTGCATCATGTTCACGTCGAACCAGGCTTCTTCCGGCTGCTGCAGGACGAACGGACCGCGGTACTTGATCATGGGAGAGGCGACTGCGCTGTTGACCAGCACGTCGACGGCAACTTCGCGGGCAATGCCGCTTTTTTCCGCCAGCAACACGCCTTCGGAAAATGCCAGCATCTGCACCGCCAGGCTCAGGTTGATCGCAATCTTCATGGAGAGCGCCAAGCCGTTGTCGCCCACGTAGCTAACTTTCGGGCCGATGTCGAGCAGCAGCGTTTTGATTTTGTCGAAGGTTTCTTTCTTGCCGCCGACCATCACCGAGAGCTTGCCTTCCTGCAGTGTGATCACGCTGCCCGAGACCGGCGAGTCGACCATGTCGGCCCCCAGAGCGCGCACTTTCGTGGCGAGTGCGCGGCTCACCGTCGGACTCACCGTGCTCATGTCGATGAAAATCTTGCCGTTGCTCAGGCCCGCCAGCAAGCCGTCAGGACCTTCCGTAATAGAAGCAATCGCGGCGGCGTTGGTCACCATCGCGAAGGTGTAGTCCGATGTACTGGCCACTCCGCGCGGCGAGTCGGCCCACTGCATTCCCTTGTCCACCAGCCACTGCGCTTTCGTCCGTGTGCGGTTGTAGCCGGTCACCGTGTGACCCTTGCTCAGCAGCCGGTTCACCATCTGGCTGCCCATCACGCCTAAACCGATAAATCCTACTTTCGCCATCCGCTATCCTTCATCCTGCGCGGCTAAACAGTCTGCTGAAAAACTCAGTTGGTCGAAAAAGAACGACGACGAGGGCTGAAGCCCAGATTAATTTTCAACGGCTTACGCGGCCCTAAAGGGCCGCTCTTCCACGGTAGCACCGACGAATCCGAGTTTTTCAGCAAACTGTAAAGCCGCTATTCATTTGTTTCCAGTTACGGCGCGGCTTGAAGCCGCCCCCTTTCAAAGCGTCTATTCAGAAATCTTCTAATGTGTGCTCTGTTTGCCAGGCGCGCGTTTCGCCGCTGACGTCTGGCTGTCGTCACGCACTTGCAACAGGTGTGCCCGCATGGCTTCGCGCGATTTCTCCGCGTCGTGCCGCTCGACCGCGTCGAGAATCCGTTTGTGATGAATCTGCCCTCGTTCCGGACCACCGGGAACTTTGAAGATGCGCAGCCGCTGCTCGCGCAGCAGACCAACGATCGAATCGAGCAGGGAAAGGATCAGCGGATTGGCCGCGCCCTCGGCCAGGGCAAGATGAAAGTCCAGATCCGCTTCGATGTAGGTTTCCGGATCCTGCCCGGCCCGGTCCATCGCCGTGACTGCCTCCCGCATGGTCGACAGTTCCGGCTCCTGGATGCGCACCGCGGCCAGTGCCGCAATCTCGGGCTCGAGAATAGCCCGCACTTCCGCCAGATGAGTGGATCCCTCCGGTTGACCGATCTTCACCATCAGGTCCAGCGACTGGCGCACGGCCTGTGTGGTGCCATCGGTGATGAAGGTGCCGCGGCCCGAGTAGGCTTCGACCAGGCCTTTTTCCCGCAGCGCCTTCACCGCTTCGCGTACCGCAGTGCGGCTCACGCCGAAGCGCTGGGCCAAATCTCGTTCTGCGGGAAGTTGATCGCCAGCCTTTAGATCGCCTTTGACAATGGACTCTTCAATCTGTTGAACGATTTGTTCATAGAGTCTCGACGTACGAACCAGCTTGTACAAAGTTTTGTCCCCCGCACACGCGAAGCCAGCCTGTGGACTGGCCATGGTCCGGCTACTATACCGCATATCCAGAGGGCGTTGGCGCGTTTGTTGGGCGGAGGACACGGTATGGTATAAAGGTCTGGTGGTAGGACCATAAGCATACTACTACAACCGGCCCAGACCGCGCAACCCCTACCAAGTCCCCAAAGTCCAACCACTTCCGGGTTGCCGTCCTGGTGACTAGCCGGGTGCTCGTGGGTGTTATAACCTGCTTCAGCTTCCATCCAAAATTTGAATTTGCTTGACACTGTTTCTCCGATAGTGGTATGGCTGTCGGACCAGCAATATGGAGGGGTTCCCTATGCTATCGCGCCCTGTCAGCGCCACCAGGTCCTACGTCGGACGGATGACGACAGCTTCCCGGTTCCTGCTCGTCACTTTCACGCTGCTCCTGTTCTCAGTCTCCGTGCTGGCTCAGACCACGACGGGCCGCATTCTCGGCACCGTGAGCGACCAGAGCGGGGCCGCGGTAGCTGGCGCCTCGGTGACGGTGGCTGACCTCCAGCGCGGCACCTCGCGCACGCTGACCACGGACGGTTCCGGGGGATACTCGGCGCCCGAACTACAGCCCGGCACCTACAAGATCCGCGTAGAAGCCAAGGGCTTCAAGACGACCGAGCGGCCGAACGTGGTCATTGAGGTTGCCACTGATGTGCGCGCCGATTTCGCCCTGCAGACCGGGCAGGTCACGGAGATGGTGGTCGTGCAAGAGGACGTTCCGCTCGTCAACACAACCGCCTCTACCCTTGGAGGCACGCTCAGCAACCAGGAGATCAACGACCTGCCTTTGAACGGGCGTAACTACGAAAACCTGCTGCAACTGCGGCCCGGCGTGATGCGGTATCCCGGTGGCGGTTTCTCGACCACCAGCACGAACGGCCTGCGCGCCGAGGACAACGCTTACTTTGTTGAAGGATTATTCAACAGCGAACCGTTTTCCGGGCAGGGCATCATCAACGGCGCAGGCATTGCGGGCGATTCTGCGACGATCCTGCCCATCGATGCGATCCAGGAGTTCAACGTTCAGGAAAATCCCCCAGCCGAATACGGTTGGAAGCCGGGAGCGATCATGAACGTGGGATTGAAATCGGGAACGAATTCTCTGCACGGCACCGCGTTTGCGTTTGGCCGCGATGGCGCGATGGACGCGCGCAATTTCTTCAACGCTGCGCCTGCCGCAAAAACTTCGCGAACCCTGGAGCAATTTGGCGGAAGTTTCGGCGGAGCGATTGTAAAAGACAAAGCTTTTTTCTTCGGCGCTTATGAGGGCCAGCGCTACGACGTAGGGAACTCCTATAGCGTCACTACGCCCTCCATGGTGCACTTTTCCGCCGACGCCGGGAACTGCACTTCTGTCACGGGCGATTGCGGCAACAGCATCCCGGATGCGATTGCCGATCTGGTAGCAAACGAAGTTCCGATCAGTGCAGCCAGCCAGAAGATTTCGGGCTGCACAGTATCCGGATCCACGGTGACGTGTACTGGGACCGGCTTCCCCGTCAACAACACGCAGAGCCCCAACGTTGTGCAGGGATTTCCCAACGACGTGGGAGTCGACAACGCGTTGGGCAAGGTGGATTTCAACATCAACCAGAAGAACAGCATCAGCGGCATGTATTTCTACGGAAACAACAATGGGACGGTAGAAGATTTTCCGGAGTTGCAATCCTTCTGGCGGTCGAAGATCCACACCCGCGCTCAGGTCGTCGGAGGAAACTGGATATGGATACCCAGTACCCGGTGGGTGAACGAAGCGCGCGTCGGCTACAACCGTCTAAACCAGCCGACCTTTCCGGGGGACCTCGGGACGCCGGCATCCGGCTATGGTCTCAACACTGGCGTGAGCGGACCTTTCACTGGCGGACTGCCACGCATTGGTTTTGCCGGTGCCTTCGTCCCCGGCCTGGGCGCGTTCAAGTGGCCGAAGTTCCAGGGACCGGACGCCAGAACTCAGTTCATCGACCACGTTTCCTACACGGCGGGTAAGCATTCTCTGAAATTCGGTGGCGAACTTCACCACAACGCCTTTAACGGCGGCGCCTTCGGCAACGCTCGAGGCAGCATCACCTTCCTGGGCGGCGTGGCGATAGGAACGGGAGCAGGCTCAACGGCACTGGAAGACTTTTTCGCCGGCGACCCGTTCAAGGGCTCGGTACAAGTTGGCGACCCCACTCTGCATATTCACAACTGGGCCTACGGATTGTTTCTGCAGGATGACTGGCGCGCCAGCAGGAACCTGACGGTCAACTTCGGCGTGCGCTACGAGTACAGTACGGTCATCAGCGAGCAGCACGACTTGCTGGGCAACTTCGATCCCAACTCAAAGACCGGGTTGATTCAGGCCGGGCAGCCCGGCGTCAGCGGCCCCTACAATCCCGACCACAAGAATTTCGCCCCCCGCGTGGGCTTTGCCTGGGACGTGAACGGCAAGGGAAACACGGTGATCCGCGGCGGGGCGGGCCTGGTTTACGAAACCGTCAACTGGGAGGCGATGCTCGCCTTCAACAATGCGTTTGGACTGGGCAACGTGCCCACGGCAGCCACTATCGATGCCGCGGGAGACACGGCCGGCGGCACGATCACGGCCGGGAATCTGGCAATCCCTCCGGTTATGCCGCAGTGGGACAGCGGTGTGCCGATCTTCGGAGCCAACGTCAGTACGACCAAGCTTGATTGCGACCCAGTAAACGCCGCCCCCTGCCCCATCATGAGCGTGGCCCGTAACCTGACGACTCCTTACGTCTGGCATTGGTCCTTCGGCATGCAGCACTCGTTTACTCCGAATCTGTCGATGGAAATGTCGTACGTGGGCAATCACGGATCGAACCTGGTCGGGATCCGGGACATCAACCAGGCGCCCGTAGGCAGCGACTACAATCCCAATTGCGCTTCGGATCAGGCTTGCCGGCCGTACACGATGAACAACAAGTTCCCTTACCTGAGCAATATCTTCCAGATGGGAAACATCTACCGCTCAAACTACGATGCACTGCAGGTCACTCTGAATTCGCGCAACTTCCACGGCTTGAGCATGGTGGCCGGCTACACCTACGGCCACTCGCTCGACGAGGTGGGCGCGAATTGGGATTTTGGCTATGGTGCAGGTCTTCCGCAAGACTCTTACAACGTCGGACGCGAATACGCGAGCAGCGACTTTGACATTCGGCAACGTTTCACTCTTTCGTTCACCTATGCGATCCCCGGACGTAAAGGCTTCGCCCAGATGCTCGAGGGTTGGGAACTCAATTCCATCGTCACCTTGCAAAGCGCCCAGCCCTGGGGACCAATTGATTTAGGCACAGATGCGGCGGGCACCGGTCCACTGCCAGTAAGTCCGCCAGCAAATGCTCCCATTCGCTGGAGTTTTTATCACGCTGGAACAGCGGGCCGGGGCAATCCGTCAGATTTCAAGTCCGGCCCGACTCCAATTCCGTTCTTCACGGGGGCCTCGAATCATGCGGACTGTGTAGCCAGTGCGACGGCGGTGGACGGAGCCACCGGACCCTCGATGCAATCCCTGGGCATGTTCGGCTGCTATGAAGAAGGGAGTTCGGTCATGATTCCTCCGCCCTTGGGACAATTCGGCAACATGGGGCGGAACACGTTCCCCGACTCCGGCTTTAGGAACTTCGATTTCTCGATTGCCAAGAACTGGCATTTGGGCGAGAAGGTCCATGCCCAGTTCCGGGCCGAGCTCTTCAATATTTTCAACCATCCAAACTTCGCAAATCCGTACGGTGGACAGAACGGATATGGTCAGAACGACCCATCTGCTCCGGGTTTTGGCTGCGGATGCGCCACACCGGACGTAGCCGCCGCCAATCCGGTCATCGGATCCGGTGGAAGCCGCGCCGTGCAGTTGGGGTTGAAGTTTACGTTCTAGAGCAGCAGTCGATTCATTGGCGAATACCGAAGGCCGGACTCATTCCGTCCGGCCTTTTCTTATCTCTACTTCGCCCGCACAAACCGCGGGCCAGACAATCTGGGGATCACGCACCATGAGAAACAGAACTTCCTTCATTTTCTTAACGCTGTTGCTGATATGCGCTGGTATGTCAGGGCTCGTTCTCGCGCAGAACCTCGCGCCGAAACCCGAACAGAAAGAAGAGCGGCGCGACCGCACCATCGATGAAGTTAAGACTGAGGCCGTTCGCCGGGCCGAAGTGGGTCAGTACCCGCTGATCGGCCTCGATCCCGCCGACGTCAAGGAAGCCTTCGAGAGCATTCACACGGCGGACAAAGACGAGTGGGCGGCCGGCTTCATGCACGTCGCCGATCGCTACTTCAACGAAGCCAAATCGCTGGAAAAGACGGATCCCACCAAGGCCAACGCTGACTACATCCGCGCCTGGCGCATCTATTCCTTCGGACGCTGGCCGATTCCCGCATCCCCCGGCAAGCAGCGCTCCTACGAAAAAGCGCTCGAAGCGTTTCTCGATCATGCCAAGTTTTTCGATCCTCCGCTTGAGGTCGTGCACATTCCATTCGAAGGCAAGGAGATCGTCGGCTACCTGAGGCGGCCGAAAAATGCTAAGGGACCGGTGCCGCTGGTCATCGCGGTCAATGGCCTCGATAGCCGCAAGGAAGATCTCACCGAAAGCTTCAGCGCAATTCTTCCGTTCGGCATCGCATATCTCGCCGTCGACGGCCCCGGCACCGGACAGGCGCCGATCAAGGTCAGCGAAACTTCCGAGCGCATGCTCTCGAAAGTCATCGACTACGCGCAGTCGCGTCCGGAGATCGACAAGAACCGCATCGCCCTGCATGGCGTGAGCTGGGGCGCTTACTGGGCCACCAAGATGGCGATCGTCGAGCGCGCCCGCCTGCGTGGCTGCAGCGCGCAGTCGCCCCCGGTCGACAAGTTTTTCCAAAAAGAATTTCTGATGAACTCTCTGCTGGGTAATCGCGAATATCTTTTCGATCAGGTGCCAGCGCTGATGAACATTCTCGAAGGCGTTCACTCCCTCGACGAGATGGGCGAGTACCTGCCGAAGATCTCGCTGGTGCACCAGGGTCTGCTGGGCAAGCCGATGGCGCCCATGCTGATCCTCGCGGGCGTGCTCGACACGCAGGTTCCGATCGAAGATGAATATCTGCTGCTGACCAAAGGCGACGTCCCCAAACAAGCATGGATCAATCCGCAAGGCGGCCATCTGGGGCGACAAGTGGGCGTGTGGCCCGATCCCAGAATCTTTAAAGAAGTGATCATTCCCTGGCTGGTAAAAACGCTGGAGGCTCCGGCGAACTAGCGATGCCATGTGGCAATGCTCATGTGGTGACAGCCGCCTCGGCTGTCCCGCGAAGGCGAAGCCCAGCGGCGCTGCAACGGACCCGATTTTCTCAGACGAGACGAAAGCCCGAATGCCGATCCCGATCCCGACCCCGACTGAATCCGACACGCCTACCCCGCGCCCCAAGCGCCTCTACACCTCGCTCTGGGTGCAGGTGAGCGTCGCCATCGGGGCCGCGGTCTTGTTCGGCTACCTCAGCCCCGCGCACGCCGTCGCTATGAAGCCCCTGGGCGACGCCTTCATCCGCATGATCACTATGATCATTACGGTGATGATCTTCTGCACCGTGGTGACTGGCATTGCCGGCATGCAGGACCTGCGCAAGGTTGGCCGCGTCGGAGGCAAAGCTCTTCTCTACTTCGAAATTGTGTCGACGCTCGCGTTGGTCGTGGGATTTATTGTCGGCAACGTCGTGCATCCCGGCAGCGGCTTCAACGTGGACCCGACCACGCTCGACACCCACGCCGTCGCCGATTATGCGGGCCAAGCCAAGGCGCAGACCGTCACTGATTTCCTGATGCACATTATCCCGACGACCATCGTCGACGCCTTCGCCAAGGGCGACATCCTGGAAGTCGTGTTCGTTTCGATCCTGTTCGGATTCGCCATGTCGGCGGCGGGCGCGCATGCCAAGCCTCTGGTCACCATGCTGGAGTCGCTCACCAAGGTCGTATTCCGCATGGTCAACATCGTCATGAAACTCGCGCCCATCGGCGCATTCGGCGCCATGGCTTTCACCGTCGGCAAATACGGACTGGCGTCGCTGGGCCCCCTGCTGCGGCTGATCGCTTCGTTCTGGGTGACTTCGATTCTGTTCGTCTTCATCGTGTTCGGCGGGATCGCCTGGGTCGCAGGCTTCAGCCTGCTGAAATTTCTGGTTCACATCAAGGAAGAGATTCTGCTGGTGCTGGCCACCAGTTCGTCCGAGACCGCCATTCCCACGCTGATGGAGAAACTGGAAGGCCTGGGCTGCTCACGCTCGCTGGTCGGCCTGATCGTGCCCACCGGCTACACCTTCAACACCGACGGCAGCGCGCTCTACATGACGATCGCAGCGCTGTTCGTCGCGCAAGCCACCAATACGCACCTGACCTTGCTGCAGCAGATGACGATCTTCTCCGTCGCCATGCTGACCTCGAAGGGCGCAAGCGGCGTGCAGGGAGCTTCGTTCATCGCGCTGGTCGGAACTCTGAGCGTGATTCCCGCGATTCCGGTGGCCGGGATGGCGCTCATCCTCGGCATCGACCGCTTCATGAGCATGTTCCGCGCCCTGGTCAACATGATCGGCAACGGCGTGGCCACGCTGGTGGTGGCGCGCTGGGAAAATGAGCTGGGGCGGGAGACGCTGCAGCGGAATCTGGCGTAGCGTGCCCTTGCGTCGGCCCGTCCGCGGTATACTCGCGATCTGTGGCCGCAGCAGAACGAAAACTCGTCGTCGACATGTTCCCCGCACTGGCGAAAGAGCTTCAGCAACTCCTTGCTGAACGATGCGAACCTCAGCTGGCAGCTCAAGTGCAAGGTTTGACCGTCGTCGGGCGATGCCGTTGTGGCGACGACTTCTGCGGTACGTTCTACGTCTTGCCCAAACTGAATGGAGCATACGGACCGGGTCACAGGAACGTAGCACTCGAACCAAGACAGGGGATGTTGATACTCGACGTTCTCGATGACAAGATTGCGGCGGTTGAAGTCCTGTATCGGGAGGATATTCGACAAAGACTCTTAACCGAATTCCCTTGAGGAACGGACGCTTATGCCTTCAAAAACTGCCCTTGTCACCGGAGCCAACGGCGGCCTCGGAACGCACGTCACGAAAGCCCTGCTGGACGCCGGTTTCGCCGTCGTTGGACTCTCGCCTAAAATCCGGCAATCGGACTTCGACCACCCGAAGTTCACTGCGGTCCCGGCCGCGCTCGACAGTCTAGACGCCGCGAAGAAGGCAACCGACTCCGTCATCGCTCGCTTCGGAAAGATCGACGTCCTGGCCCATCTTGTCGGCGGCTTTGCGGGAGGCCAGACCGTGGCCGACATCGACGACGCGACGTTTCAGCGCATGTTCGACATGAACCTCAACAGCGCGTTCCACATACTGCGGGCGGTCATCCCGCACATGCGCAAGGCAGGAGCCGGGCGCATCATCGCCATTGGCAGCCGCGCCGCAGAGGATCCCGGGCCAGCCGTTGGCGCCTACAGCGCGTCGAAAGCTGCGCTGGTATCGCTGGTCCGCACCGTCGCGCTCGAGAACAAAGACGCCGGTATCACCGCCAATGTCATTCTGCCCGGGACCATAGACACTCCCGTCAACCGCAAAGATATGCCGGGCGCGGACACGTCGCAGTGGGTGCAGCCGGCGTCGGTCGCGAGCCTGATCGTATGGCTCGCCGGTGATGCGGGCAAGGACGTGACTGGGGCGGCGATTCCCGTCTATGGCGCGGGACTGTAGCGGGCTGTTGAAACCGTCGCTTACGACGGGGCGACCACGGGGGCTGAAGCCCGCGAATTCTTGGCGCCTTAACGCGGCGCTAAAGCGCCACTCTTCCACGCTTGCGTTTGGCGTTTGCGAAGATGTGCTGATTCCCGAAAGGGTACGTAACCCTTTCGTAACCCTCCTGGGTGCACAATTTTTGTTGCACTTTAATACTAGTGAAATATCTTTCATGTAACCTTGTCTTAAGTTCTCAGGAGGGTGCTCATGGGGTCGGCCCGCGTCGCGAAGTCCTTGCCGCTGCAGGTGGCTGCGATCTGTTATCGCAGACGCGGCACGGCTATTGAGTTCCTTCTGGTTAATACCAATGGAGGCAACAAGTGGACTTTCCCCAAGGGGTCCACCGACGCCCGCCTCTCGCACAGCCAGGCCGCCGAGCGTGAAGCCGCAGAAGAAGCCGGCGCTCTTGGCACCATCGAGCCGCGACACTTCCATCTTTACATTCACTCCAAGGGCGTGTTCTGGCAGCCCGGCGGCGTGCAGGAATTCGTGGTCAAAGCCTTCCTGATGGAAATCCACCAGATGCGCCGCCCCGACGAAGGCAATCGTCATCCTACGTGGTTCACTCCGGAAGAAGCCAAGCGCCGCCTGGCGAAAGGCCGCGAGGTCAAATATCTTCACGAACTCGAAGCCGTGATCGACCGCGCCCTCGAACGCATCCAGTTCCACCACGAGCTCTGGGGAGCCTATCCCGGCCCCCGCAACGCCCGCCCCGCTGCTGCCTCCAAAGATCCCATTGCGAACGTAGTCTGGCCGTAAGCCTGTAGTCTTGGAACGTCTATCCTCCAAACGCCGGCTCTCAGTGCTGAGGCGTGCTAACAACGGTTATCATGTTCATCCGAGATGACCGACAATTGGAAGCCGTACCTCTGCAATGTAAATAACAAGCTGGCGTCTATCCTCGTAAACCTCGAGCTTCGACAGGCCGTCCCGATCGAATCGAAACCTTGGCTCCTCTGGGTGTGGGTTTACTTCCAATTGCCGCGGCCTGATGGCTTGTCCGATAGCAAAGAAGCTCCCATGCTGTACAAAATCGAAGATGCACTAACGCCCGCTCTCGCGAGCGAGTGCCGAGCGATACTCAGCGGAAGAATCACAACTGATGGGCGGCGTGAGTTTTACTTCTACGGGGAAACGAGAGATGGATTTCGTAATGCGGTGCGGCACGTTTTGAAGGATTTTGGAGGCTACCAGTTCGACATCGGCGAGCAGGAAGACTCGTCATGGAACCAATACTTGAACGTGCTGTATCCATCGCCGGAAAACTTTGAGCGCATCTCCAACATGGACCTGCTGGATCGGCTGGCTGAGAAGGGAGATGTTCTCACTGTTCCGAGAGAAGTGCATCACTGGGTGTACTTCGGCTCTGAATCGTCTCGCTCTCTGTTCCGCGACTCGGTGCTTACCGAGGGATTTCGTGTCGAGTCGGAGTTCGACAGGGACAGCCCCCTCCAGTTCGGCATATCGATAGCGCGTACTCAATCAATCGAGCAGCGAATCATTGATGAGACGGTCATCTACTTATTCCGGCTCGCACAGAGCTTTGGCGGTGAATACACGGGTTGGGAGACGCCCGTGGTGAGGCAATGACCCGCCCTAAGTCTTGATCCGCGATAAATCCCGACTACGCTCAGAACGGTCCGCGGATCCCTGACCTGCGGCCGCTGCTTTTATGAGACGATAACTCGAGCCCATGATTCAGCTTTCCGGCGCCGGAAAACGTTTCGGCCACAAACTCCTCTTCGAAAACGCGGACTGGCTCATCACGCCCCGCGACCGCATCGGCCTCGTCGGCGGCAACGGCACGGGCAAGTCCACGCTTATGAAGGTGCTCGCCGGCATGGACACGTTCGACTACGGCAGCCTCGTCGTCGCCAAGGGAACGTCTGCCGGGTATCTTCCCCAGGACGGCCTTACGCTTTCCGGCCGAAGTGTTTTCGCCGAGTGCATGTCGGTGTTCGACGACCTCCGCGCTATGGAAACGGAACTGGAATCGCTGACCCACAGCATGGCGGAACTCGACCACACCAGCCCGGAATACGAGGCCGTCGCCGATCGCTACCACCGCGTCGAACACGAGTTCCGCACCCGCGACGGCTACTCGATCGAAGCCGAAGTGGGACGAGTCCTGATGGGCTTGGGGTTTAGTAAGGAAGACTGGCCGCGCCTGACCGACGAATTTTCCGGTGGATGGCAGATGCGCCTCGCCCTGGCGAAGCTACTCTTGCAGCAGCCTAATCTGTTGCTGCTCGACGAGCCGACCAACCACCTCGACCTCGAAGCCCGCAACTGGCTGGAAGAATATCTGCAGAATTATCCGCACGCGTTCGTGCTGATCTCGCACGACCGTTACTTCCTCGATGTCACGGTCAACAAGATCGCTGAAATCTGGAACAAGCGGTTCTGGTTCTATACCGGAAACTACGACAAATTTCTCGCGCAGAAGACCCAGCGCAACGAGCAACTGACAGCCGCCTACCGCAACCAGCGCGATCGCATCGAGCAACTGGAAGTCTTCATCAACCGGTTCCGCTACCAGGCGACCAAGGCCAAGCAGGTGCAGAGCCGCATCAAGGAGCTGGAAAAGATCGAGCGCATCGAGATTCCTCCGGAAGAAAAGACGATCCACTTTTCGTTTCCGCAGCCCAAGCCCAGCGGACGCATCGTAGCCGAGTTCGAAGACGTGGCGAAGACTTATCCGGGGAAAAACGGGAGCGCGGACAAAGAAGTTTTCCGCAACGTCGAGTTCATGATCGAGCGCGGAGACCGCATCGCCCTGGTCGGGGTGAACGGCGCCGGCAAATCGACGCTGATCAAACTGCTTGCCGGAACCGAAAAAGTTACGCACGGCGAATATCGCCTCGGCCACAACGTGGAAGCCGACTATTTCGCCCAGGACCAATATAAAGAGCTCGATCCCGACGCCCGCATTCTCGACGATCTCGGAGATGCATCGCCCGGCCGCGGCGAGACCGAACTGCGCAGCCTGCTCGGCTGCTTTCTTTTCTCGGAAGACGATGTCTTTAAGAAGATCGGCGTGCTCTCCGGCGGCGAGCGCGGCCGCTACGCCCTGCTGCGTCTGCTGCTGCATCCCGCAAATTTTCTTTTGCTCGACGAACCGACGAATCACCTCGATCTCCGCGCCAAAGATGTGCTGCTCGATGCGCTGGTGAAATACACGGGCACGGTCGTGTTCGTCTCGCACGACCGCTATTTCATCGACAAGCTGGCCACGCGCGTCTTCGAAGTCGGCGGCGGCAAGGTCGAAGTCTTCCCCGGCAACTACGAAGACTACCTCTGGCGCAAACAGGGCGGGCAGCGCGTCGCGCCGACGCTGGATGATGTGCCGGGAGCGAAGGCTCCTCGACATGAGCCAGCCCCGAAGCCTGCCAAAGTTGCCACACCCGTGAACGGAGATGGTGAAACCGCCGAAGCGAAGAAGCGCCTGAACCCCATCAAGCGCAAGCAAATGGAAGACCGCGTCCACGAACTGGAGGAACAAATCAGCCGCGCCGAATCCGCTATCGAGACCCTGGAAACGGCGCTGCAGAACTTCGTCAGCGCTGAAGAAAGCCAGCGCCAGTCGCAGGAACTCGAACAGCACAAAGCCAGTCACGCAGCCCTGATGAAAGAGTGGGAGGAATTTTCACAGGAATTATCAAACAGCTAAACGGATTTTCTCTGCGATCTCCGCGACCCTCGGCGTCCTCGGCGGTTACGTCTTAAAGCCTTTGACGGCAGAGATCGCAGAGATTTCGCAACGGACGCCGAGTCGACCTGGTGTTCCAAAATCCCCCTCCGCAGCCGTACACCATCTTCCGTAATCTCTCACCCCGACTTACCCCTGTGCGATAGTCAGGGTGGCCAAGTGGCCAGCAGCCGCAGGCCACAAATTTCAAGACCAACCGCATGGAATCGGCGCCACGGGCCCAAGGGCGAGGCGCCGCGCGGGGAACCCAAGGAAGGTCGCATGCTTCAGTCGTCGGAGAACTCGTTCAACAAGGCCGGCTCGCCGGCCGTCAACCCTAACGCTTACAACCCGGTCAAAACCGTGACTGCTCCCGTGGATCAGGCCACCATCGGCCGCACTTTGGTCATCAAGGGCGAAATCAGCGGCTCGGAAGCTCTCTACATCGACGGCCGCATCGAAGGCAAGATCACCATGCCCGAGAGCCGCGTCACCATCGGCCGCAACGGCAAGGTCGACGCCAGCATCCAGGCCAAGGAAGTTGTGGTCATGGGCAAAGTGAACGGCAACATCGAGTGCAGTGACCGCGTGGATATCCGCGCCGAAGGCTCGGTCGCGGGCGACATCTCTACCGTGCGCATCAGCGTCGAAGACGGCGCTTCGCTCAAGGGTGGAATTCAGGTTCGCAACGAAGGCAAGCAGAACTCGCAGCCGAATCAGTCCAAGCCAGCCGAGGCTCCCAAGGCCCTGGCTGCCACGGCCAGCGCGTAATTGGCAGGCCGAACGTCTGGGGAAAAATAAGGGGCACGCTCGCGCGTGCCTCTTTTGTCTTATAGTCTGGATCTTTACGTTAGTTCAGGACGCAACTTCCGAGGATCTCGAAAGAACCGCAGACGCCGACGCCATCGTGCCGACGCCATCGTTTGGAAGAGCGGCGCTTCTAGCGCCGCGTAAAGCAGGTCAAGTTATCTAGGGCTTTAGCCCCCGGAGGCTGTTACTTCTTCTCCGCCGGCCGCAAATCCAGCGCCGCCGAATTCATGCAGTAGCGCAGCCCTGTCGGCGCCGGACCATCCTCAAACACATGTCCCAGATGCGCGTCGCACTTGGCACAGCGAACTTCGGTCCGCACCATCCCGTACTGTGTATCGCGATGCTCGACCACGCCGCCGCCCTCGGCGGGCTTGGTAAAACTCGGCCAGCCCGTCCCCGAATTAAACTTGGTCTGCGAAGCGAACAGCGGTGAGCCGCAACACACGCAGTGATACATTCCCGGTTCTTTCGTATTCCAGTACTTGCCGGTGAACGCACACTCGGTGCCAGCCTCGCGGGTCACATGATACTGCTCGTCGCTAAGCTGCTTCTTCCACTCGGCTTCCGTCTTCGTGACTTTTTCTGCCGTCTCTTCCGCCATGAATCGTCTCCATTTCAATGATTTATTTCTGCAGTGATTAGATGCTCAAGGCTCCCGATAGTGACACAGTCCGGCACCCGACCATAGGGGCTGGCTTTTCTCGTTTAGTTTATGGTATAAACCAGTTCATGCAGGACACTACCGCACCGTCGACGACCAAAGCTGAACTATCCGTTGACCACGAGCGGCTTAAGTACGTCACTGGACTCCTGGGCACGAAGCAGCAAGGCCTTAACACGGTGCTGTTGGGAACATTCCTCTTCGTAATGGAAGCGCCCTTGAACTGGCCAACTGGATGGGCGATCAGTGCGGCGTGGTTGGCAGGAATCGTAATTTTCTTCGCTGCCTGGCGGTGTTGGATTCCGACGTACTACCGGGAACGATTCGGCCGCGTTGAGCCGCACGAGATCAGCGCTAAGGGATTCGGAATCCTGTTACTGGTCCTTACTCTACTTATTCTCTTCGGACGACCAGTCGCTCGCGGTCTTGAACCCCTAGCTTCTAGCTTTCTGGGCCACGTGCACCTGCTAATCTCGGATCCTTCCCATCAGGTTAATCTGACGGCTCCGTCCTTTTGGCTCGCATTGTTCCTTGCCAGCTCGCTATGGCACCGAAGAATGGATGACCGATGGTTGAGTTTTCTTGGGCTGCTCGCGGCTATCTCAGTTGCCCTGCTTCCAATATGGGATCCGGGCGTTGAGAAACTCGAGATCTGGAAGATATTGAACGCTGGCGGTTTTGGTCTGAGCTTCATCGCCATAGGCATTGACGAGCACATCGTCCTGCTCCGCGCGCTGCCGAAGCGTGTTGCGGAGGGCGCAGATGAATAACGAACTCAATACAATTCCTTCGCCAAGCCCAACGATCCTCGACCACGAGCGGCTCAGGTATGTCACAAAGCTTCTAGGCTCTCCGCCTGGGCTGAACATAGCGCTCGTGGTAACCCTTACTTTCCTGGTAAATGCTCGGGAAATCCTGCCCTTGCACTCATTGAGCGGGTGGTGGTCAGCATTGGCAGGGCTGGCATGGCTGGCATCGATGTGGGCGCTGTTGAGAATCTTGGTGACCGATCGGATCGCCGAGTACTATCAGCAACGGTTTGGCTCTGTTCAGTCAGCACCCAAGCGGGGTTCTAAGTGGTCCGCCCTTTTCGGGTTGGCCTTCCTTTTGGCCTTCCCTGTGGTGCTTTTCATCGGTCGGGCAGGATACCTCGACCCCGTAATTTCTCACTTACATATGATGATCTCTGATCCTGCCAGAGAGATCAATTTGTGGCCTTCGCTCCTCTGGGCGGTATTGCTTTGTGGCAGCCTGCGGCGGCAAACGAGCGGTATCGAACGCCATAGGCTGTACTCCTTGCTCTCAGCGATGATCGGGGTTGCCTCCATTGTCTTGTACGCGATATGGCATCCGGATGCGAAGCAACTCGTCTCATGGAAGATACTGAACGCAGGCGGGCTCGGTCTCAGCCTGATAGCGATGGGTTTGTACGATCACTTCATCCTGGTCCGCGTGCTGCCGAAGAGCGTTGTGGAGGGCGACGATGAGTAACGAACCCAATGCGATTCCTTCGCCGAATCGCATGATCCACGAGCCGGCGCGGCTGGCCATCCTGACCGTGCTCTCTTCCTGCGCATCGGCGGACTTTGTATTTCTCCAGAAGATCACGCGCCTGAGCAAGGGAAACCTATCTGTTCAGCTCAGCAATCTGGAGCAGGCCGGGCTAGTCGTCATTCGCAAGGAGATCGTTGACAAGAAGACACGCACGACCGTCAGTCTCTCGAAGCGTGGAATCTCTGAACTTTCGGACTACTGGAAGACGATGGACGCGATTCGTGCCCACATGGCACGAGAGAAGAAACACCGAGCTCCCGAGCGAAACGTGCCGCGCCCCGAATTGTCACCGGAACCCGCAACCTAGCTCCTACTTCCCCACGTCTTCCCCCACCTTCCGATACTTCCCCCGAAAAAACAGGAGCGGCTCGCCCTCTCGCACCACCACGTCCTCCACCTCGGCAATAAAGATGGTGTGGTCCCCCGCAACCTCTGCCGAGTGCAGTCGGCACTCCAGGAACGCCAGTGACCCGTGCAGCATTGGAGTCCCATGCTCGGTCCGGTCGAAGCGCGCCCCGGCCTCGGTTTCTGCGTGCTCATGGTCACGCTCGGCGCGCGCGTAATACTCCGAGAGCGCCCGCTGGTCTTCGCGCAAAACGTTAATCCCGAATCGTTTCTTGGCGTGCAGATGGGAGTGCGTACGCGTGCTGTGATCCACGCACACCAGCACCAGCATGGGATCGAGCGACACCGAGGCGAACGCGTTGGCGGTCATGCCGTGGACTTCACCCTCGAGGTCGACCGTGATGATCGTCACCCCGGTGGCGAAACATCCCATCGCTTTGCGAAACTCCGCAGGGTTCAAGCTCATATCGTAGAGACGTTGCTGGCAACGTCTCTCACACCGTGGTTCGTGGTTCCGGCGGCAGAGACGTAGCGAGCTACGTCTCTACCTCGGGTTCGGCACGCAACCGCCTACATTACCATGCCCGGCCGTTGTATCATTCGATCCAACGTGGCCGTCACCTCCATCGCGCCCGCCGTACCTATTTCCCGAGACGACGCCGTGCGCCTGATTCGCTGCCCTGACGACGAACTCCCCGAACTTCTCGCCGCCGCCCACGCTGCCAAAGAGCGCTTCAAGCCTGGCGTCATCACCTACTCACGCAAGGTGTTTCTGCCACTGACCAATCTTTGCCGCGACTATTGCGGATACTGCACCTTCCGCCGCGATCCGGGCGACCCCGGCGCGCACACCATGACGCCGGACGAAGTTCTCTCTGTCGCCCGTGCCGGCGAAAAGCTGGGGTGCACCGAAGCCCTCTTCAGCCTCGGCGACAAGCCCGAACTGCTTTTCCCCGAGATGCGCGAGACCCTCCGCCACCTCGGCTACAAGTCCACGCTGCATTATCTCGAAGCCATGTGCGAGCTGGTGCTGCGCGAGACCACGCTCCTCCCGCATCCGAATCCCGGCCTGCTCAGTGCCGAATGGATCGCGCGTCTGGCCGCTGTTTCTCCTAGCATGGGCCTGATGCTCGAGACCACGAACGCCGCCCTGCTGGCCCCCGGCGCGGCCCACGACAATGCTCCCGACAAGGTCCCGGCCAAGCGCCTGCGCACCATCGAAGACGCCGGCAAGCAGAATGTCCCCTTCACCACCGGCCTGCTGATCGGAATCGGCGAATCCCCCGAAGACCGCGTCGACACGCTGCTCGCCATCCGCGATTTGCACGACCGCTACGGCCACATCCAGGAAGTCATCGTGCAAAACTTCCGCGTCAAGCCCGCGATCCCCATGGCCAACAGCCCTGAACCCACCCGCGGCGAGATGCTGCGCGCCGTGGCGGTAGCTCGCTTGTTACTCCCCGGCGTCAATATTCAGGCTCCGCCCAACCTGTCTGCGCCTTACTATGATGATTTAGTGGACGCCGGCATCAACGATTGGGGAGGAGTGTCGCCGCTGACGCCTGACTTCATCAACCCGGAAAAACCCTGGCCGCACCTTGACCAACTGCGCCTGCGGACCGAGGCCAAGGGATTCGCCTTGCGCCAGCGTCTGCCCGTGTATCCGGAATTTCTTCCCGCACTGACGGTGCGGCCCGGCCTCCTGGCAGAAAAATTGCGCGCCGCGGCCGACGATCACGGTCTCGCCAACATAAAGAGGGCGGCATGATCTGCGTCCTCAGCGGCGGCACCGGCGGCGCCAAGTTCGTCGACGGCCTACGCCAGGTGATGCCAGCCGAGGACATCACGCTGGTCGTCAACACCGGCGACGATCTGCTGTGGTGGGGCCTCTACGTCTCCCCCGACATCGACTCCATCACCATGTGCTCTCCGGCATGCTCAGCCGCGAGCGCGGATGGGGCGTGAAGGGCGACACCTTTCTCTGCCTGCAGGCCATGGGACAGCTCGGCGAGCCGACATGGTTCCACACTGGCGACCGCGACCTCGCCATGCACCTGCTTCGCTCGCGCTTGCTGGCCGAGGGCAAAACGCTCTCCGACGCCACCACTGTCATCTCCGAGAAACTCGGGGTGAAGGCGCGCGTTCTCCCCATGAGCGACTCGCGCGTGGAAACTCGCATCGATACGCCCGCCGGCGAACTAAGCTTTGAAGAATATTTCGTACAGCGCTGGTATCAGGACCCGGTAAACTCCGTTCGTTTTGCCGGAGCCTCGGACGCGGAACCCGCGCCCGGTGTGATCGAAGCGATCGCCTCGGCCGACGCCGTTTTGATTGCCCCGAGCAATCCCATCACCAGCATCGGTCCGATTCTGGCCGTGCCCGGCATTCGGGAAGCGCTGCAGCGTGCGCACGGAAAAGTTGCCGCCGTTAGCCCCATCGTGGGCAATGCCCCGGTCGCGGGCCCGGCGGGAATTCTGATGGCCGCGCAAGGCCTGCCCTGCTCGATCGCCGGCGTGGCCCAGGCCTACGAAGATTTTCTCGACGTTCTGATCTGCGACACGCGCGACGCGCGCAACGCGGAAGCTCTCCGCAAGAACGGCTTGCGCGTGCAGTGCACCCAAACCATCATGCGCAGCCCCGAAGACAAAGCTGCCCTCGCTCGAGAAGTACTATCCGTCGTCGCAACCGGGCCGCGGGCAAGCCATCCGACCCCCCACGGCGTCGCCTTCCGACGTTTGGATCAGCAGCCGTGATTCTCGTTCCCGTCAAGAACCTGACCTCGGCCAAGCAGCGTCTGGCCGCCGTCCTCGATCAACCGTCCCGCACGGCGCTGGCCCAGGCCATGCTGCACGACGTGCTCACCACCCTGCACAGCTGGAAGACCCGTCCGGCGGTCGCAGTCGTCAGCAGTGATCCCTACGCAGTAAAGCTGGCAGCGGAATATGAATTCGAAGTCATCCCCGACCCCGACAATCCCGGGGAAACCGGTGCCATCGAGATGGCTACTCGCATCTGTGTCGAACGCGGCGCAGACAGCACGCTGGTGATCCCAGCCGACATTCCTTTGATTGCGGCGTGGGAACTCGATGAAATCCTGAAGGACGCGCCCGCCGAGGGCAGCGTACTGGTCCCCGCCGCTGACGGACGCGGCACCAACGCCGCCTTCCGCCGTCCCGCAAATTTATTCCCACTCCGCTTCGGCAACGACAGCTTCAAGCCGCACCAAGCCGCGGCGCAAGCGACCGGCAAGCCGTGCGTCATTCTGAACCTGCCTGGAATCGCGGTGGATGTCGACAATCCCGAAGACCTGCAACAACTGATCTCATCACCCGGCGAAACCCGCGCGCAGCGCCTCACCCGCGACCAGGCTCGTGTGGGGACGAGCGCCTCACCCGTCCAGCCGCGAAGCGGCGAGCCGTGAAAGCTCACCTACTCCCAAACAGGTAAGATTGTTGCGTGAACAAGTCGGCTGCAAGCAGCAACGAATCAGCCGCGAAGCGGCGCAAGAATGAAGACCGCCCTGAGCGAAGTCGAACGAGCGCCAGCCGTGGGTTAGCAGCCCAGGATGCGCCAGCCCCGAAGGGGCGAAAGAAACTGCCGCAGCCCAACGAACTCCGCCTGATCCCCATCCCGTTCGCTGACGAAATCCACCCCGGCGATCCGCTCGCCGACAAGCTGCTCTCTGCCCTGCGCCAACGCCGCCTCCGCCTTCAATCCGGCGACATCCTGATCGTGAAGCACAAAATCGTCTCCAAATCCGAAGGCCGCCTGGTCGACCTTGCGACGATCCAGCCCTCGGCCGAATCCATCGCGTGGGCGAAACAATATGCTCTCGATGCCCGCGTCATTGAATTAGCCCTACGCGAGAGCCGCGCCGTCATCCGCCGAAAAAACGGCGTGCTCATCACCGAGACCCACCACGGATTCCTCTGCGCCAACAGCGGTGTCGACGTCTCCAATGTCAACGGAGGCACGCACGCGCTGCTGCTTCCCGAAGATTCCGACCGCTCCGCCGCTAACCTCCGCCGAGCCTTGAAACGCCGCGCCGGCCTCGCCATCCCCGTCATCATTACCGACAGTTTCGGCCGCCCCTGGCGTGAAGGCCTGACTGAGTTCGCCATCGGCATCGCCGGAATGAAGCCGCTGCGCGACGACCGCGGCCGACGCGACTCCCACGGCTACAAACTCAAAGCCAGCGTCGAGGCTGTCGCCGACGAACTGGCCTGCGCCGCCGGCCTCGTCTGCGGCAAACTGAATCGCGCCCCCGCCTGCATCGTCCGCGGATTCCGATACGAACGCGGTGCGGGCAGGGTCCGAGACCTGCTCCGCCCTGCATCCACCGACCTATTCCGGTAGAACTTCCGCTACACTGTAGAGACGTTGCTGGCAACGCCTTGTCGTCGCGGGCACGTCGGCACGTGGCGGGAACAGACGTAGCAAGCTACGTCTCTACGGAGAGGGTGATGCCCGAACTCACAACTTCTCAGCTGGAAGCTTTCCCTTCGCTCGAATGGTCTGACATCGCCCCGCGCCTGACTCCTGTGTTTCGCGCGTCTCTGGAGAAAGTGCTCGAGACGCAAAACGGCGCCGACCTGTCGCTCGAAGAGTCCTACGCACTCGCTAACTCCGAAGGCTCCGACCTCCTCGGCCTGCTGGTCGCCGCCAACCTGCTGCGCGCCGAACTCGCCGGCAACATCGTCACCTACGTAGTGAACCGCAACATCAATTTCACCAATATCTGTTTCGTGGGATGCAAGTTCTGTGCCTTCAGCCGCGGCCCGCGCGAGTCGGACACTTACTTTCTTACCCTCGATCAGATGGCGCAGAAGGCCATCGAAGCCTGGCAAATCGGCGCCACCGAAGTCTGCATCCAGGGCGGCCTGCCGCGCGATCTTCCCAAGTTTCATTACCGTGACATTCTGCGCGCCATAAAGAACGCCGTTCCGCGCCTGCACATCCACGCGTTCTCACCCATGGAAATCGTCTACGGTGTCGAACTCACCGGCATGTCGCTCCCGGACTATCTTTCGATGCTGCGCGACAACGGACTCGGCACCCTGCCCGGGACCGCCGCCGAGATTCTCGACGACGAGATTCGCCATATCCTCTCCGCCAATAAACTTTCCACCGCACAGTGGATCGAAGTCATCCGCACCGCGCATCGCTGCGGCATTCGTTCGACCTCGACGCTCATGTACGGACACACCGAGACTCCCGCGCACTGGGTGCGCCAGATGCGACTGTTGCGCGACATCCAATCCGAGACCGGAGGCTTCACCGAGTTCGTTCCGCTCGGCTTCGTCCATCAGAACACGCTGCTGTTTCATCAAGGACTGGCGCGTACGGGCCCAACCTTGGCCGAGCATCTCAAGGTACATGCCCTCGCGCGGCTGTTGCTCGCCGGTTCCATCAACAATATTCAAGTTTCCTGGGTGAAGCTGAACCGCCGCCTCTCGCAACTCTGCCTGCACGCCGGCGCCAACGACTACGGCGGCACGTTGATGGAAGAAAACATTTCGCGCGAAGCCGGAGCAACCGCAGGCCAGTACACCAGCCCGGAAGACTTTCAGTCTCTGATTCTGGAGATGGGCCGCATCCCCGCCGAGCGCAACACCTCCTACTCCCGCATCAAGATCAAACTGCCGCTGAATGAAGCTGAATGCACCTCCGAGCAGGCGCTGGAGGCCGAGTTCGCATGACGACGACTGCGAATCGCTCAGGCACTCGCCCTATCGCAGTCATCGGAGGCACCGGTCCCGCCGGCATGGGACTTGCCCTGCGCTGGGCCCGCGCGGGCGAAGCCGTCATCATCGGTTCCCGGAACGAAGAACGCGCCCAGCAAACCGCCGCAGCCATTCAGCACCGGGCCGGCCCTGAAGCCAACGTGTCCGGCATGGAGAACAGCGCCGCCTGCGCCGCCGCCGACATCCTGATGCTGACCGTTCCCTTCGAAGCCCAAGCCGCGCTGCTCAAACAACTCAAACCGGCCATGACCGAGGGCAGCATCCTGATCGACGCCACGGTTCCACTGGCCGCCAGCGTCGGCGGACGCGCCTCGCGCACTCTGGGCGTCTGGCAGGGCTCCGCCGCGCAGCAGGCCGCCGAACTCGTGCCCAGAGAAGTCAGCGTAGTCGCCGCCTTCCATAATGTTTCTGCCGAAATGCTCAATGGCGACGCCCCACTCGACTGCGACGTGATCGTCTGCAGCAACGATTCCGACGCCGCCCAACTCACCCGCGAACTGGCGGCCAAGATTCCCGGAGTCCGCCCCATTGACGGCGGTCTTCTCCAAAACGCCCGCATCGTCGAGCAGATCACCGCCCTGCTCATCGGCATGAACATTCGCTTCAAAGGCAATGCCGGAATCCGCATCACCGGCCTGCCCCCCACCGCTTACCGCTGATTCCCAGGAGCTTTTTTCGTTGAGCCAGAACAACCACCTCGACGCCGCCTGGCAATATCACAGCGGCACCAAGCATTCTCCACTCAGCGTGCGGACGAGTCCGCATTTTCTGGACTGGGAGAACAAGCCGCTGTTGTTCAAGATTTATCCCACGCTCGAAGTCATGCGTTTGCCCAGAGATTTCCGGGAGACGGGCCGCGCCGCCCTCGACGCTATCGCGGCTCCCGGGCGACAAGCGTCGGCCGACCCTGTGCCCAATCTCGAGACGTTGGCACAACTGCTCTTCTTCTCCGCCGGAGTTGTTCGCAGCAAGAAACACGAGCAAGGCGAAACCTTTTTCCGCGCCGCGGCATGCACTGGCGCACTCTACGAAATCGAACTCTACGTCGTCTGCGCCGATCTTCCAGGTGAACCCGTGCCTGGCGTCAGTTCTGCCGGCCTTGCCGCTGGTGTCTACCATTTTGGCGTCGCCGAGTTCGGCCTGCGCCAGCTGCGGGCGGGCGACTTCCGGCAGACACTGGTCGAGGCTACGGGCAGCGATCCATCCATTGCCCACGCCCCATCGACTATTATTTGCACGGGCACGTATTGGCGCAATGCGTGGAAATACCGTTCCCGCACCTATCGCCACTTCGGCTGGGACAACGGCACCATCCTCGCCAATCTTCTGGCGATGGCCGAAGCCTCGAATCTTCCTGCCAAGATTCTGACCGGGTTCGTCGACTCACAGATCAACGAGTTGCTCAGCCTCGACACCAAACGTGAAGTGGCATTCTCGCTGATTTCGATTGGACATCAGGAATCGACCCCGCCTAGCGCACCGCAGATTTCCCCTCTCAAACTTCCGATCGTTCCATACTCGAAAGAAGAGGTCGACTATCCCGCCATGCGCAAAATGCACGAGGCCTCTTCACTCGATTCCGCCAGCGAGGTCGCCGCCGTGCGCGGAAAGACGCCGACGAACGACTTACCCCCACCCAAGGGAACAATTACATCACTGCAGCCGCCGAGCGGGTCCTTTCTTCAAGACTCCATCGAAAAGGTGATCTCGCGCCGCGGCTCCACGCGCCAGTTCTCGCGCGAACCCATCACCCTGCCGCAGCTCTCGCTGATGCTGGATCGTGCCACGCACGGCATTCCCGCCGACTTTCTCGACCCGGTCGGGGGCCACCTGAACGATCTTCACCTGAACGATCTTCATTTGAACGATCTCTATCTGATCGTGAACAACGTGGACGGCCTGGCCGCCGGAGCCTACGTCTATCACTGGGACAGCAAGTCGCTCGAACTGCTGAAGCCCGGCGACTTCCGCGACAAGGCCGGATTCCTGGGACTCGAACAACAACTCCCCGCCGATGCGGCCGTCGATGTGTTCTTCCTCGCCGACTTAAAGAAGATTCTGGAGCGCTACGGGAACCGCGGATACCGCGCCGTGCAGCTGGAAGCCGGCATTCTGGGTGGCAAACTCTACCTCGCCGCCTATGCGCAGCACCTCGGCGCCAGCGGCCTGACCTTTTACGACGATGACGTGGTCAACTTCTTCTCGCCCCACGCTCGGGGCAAGAGCTCAATCTTCCTGGTCGCCCTCGGCCGCAGCCACAGAAAAAGTAGCCAACGGTTTACGACCGAACGCCGAGGTCGTGGCTCGGCTTGAATTCCCGCGTCGGAGGTGACGTCCCGAGTGGAGCCGCTTTTCAGGCGGAACGAGGGATCTCCCCCATACGAAATCTTGGAGCATCGAGATCCCTCGGTCGGCTGAAACGCGCCGACTCTCGGGATGACGCCTTCAGATTCTCGCTCTTGTCCATAGCGAAGTGCTATGCTTCCGCTCATGAATAACGACAACCGTTCAATTGGCGATGTCGGTGGAACCTCCGGCGGGCTCGGCATGTTTCTTCTCGGTTTTGCCATGGCGTGCATTGGAGGCTTCCTCATCACCAACCAAGTGACCGTGGTGAGTTCCTACTGGAATTTTTGGGGAGGCAGCAGTTTCGGCGTCACGCTTCTGCCCATGCTGTTCGGCGCCGGCATTCTGTTCTGGAACGGCAAGAGCACCATCGGATGGCTGCTGACGGTTGCCGGAGCCCTGTTCATTTTCGCGGGCATCATCGCGAACATGCACATCTACTTTCGCGGAGCCAGCCTCTTCAACACCATGGTGATGTTGATTTTACTGGTGGGCGGACTGGTTTTGATTGCGCGCTCGCTCCGGCCGCATAGCCCGAAGCCAAGTCAATAGCCCCCGGCTATCGGCTTCTGCAAAATTGCTTTGCGAAGTGCAATATTCCGCGTCAATCCTGCCGTTGACATCACCCGCCTCAAGCCATAGCATCCAGTGTTGACCGTCGCGGGACCTCCCGCGGAATGGCAGCCGTTGGTAGACCAGGTACCCACTCCACGCGAAGCTACAACGAGACGATCATTTTCAGTAACATACGAGGAAACACAGATCAGGAGCCGGGTCGCCGGGGAACTGGCCAGCGGGAGTGTACGTAGCAATAGACATGGAGCGGACGTTATGAGCAACAAATTCATCGACGGCCTGAAGCACGTCATTATCGAGGACGACGATCCCAAGCCGGGGGACGCGCAAAAAACAGCGCAGTCGCATCCTCAGCCTCACACCGAAGCAGCACCCGTGGCCGCGCCAGTCGCGGTTTCTACCGATACTCCCGCGTATCGCCCGGTGACGGCGCAGCCCATGAGTGAAGAGACGGAGCACGTCTACCAGAGGATTCTGGCGAAAACGAATTTCGAAGCGACCCAGGTCTGCGCCACCATCCACAAGTATCTGGATCCGCTTTCCGCGATCCCTTCGCTCGATGAGCGCACCAAGTTCAAGACCGCGGTCATTCAGGCGAAGGCACAGGAAGGTCTCTCCCAGGAAAAGATTCTCGCCACCTTCGACGGCCTGAAAGTCGCATTGCAGACCGAGCAGGAATCGTTTGCCAATTCGGCCGCCGCCACCAAGCAGAGAGAGATCGACGATCGGCAGAAGAAAGTGCAGGACGTGACCGACGCGATCGCGCAGAAGCAGAAAGAGATTGCACAGCTCCAGCAGCGATTGTCGGAAGTCACGACCGAACTGGTGGGAGCACAGGGCAAGATTCAGCGCGCCGAGTCGCAGTTTGCGATCGCCGTGCAGCGCCGCGCGCTTGAGATCGACCAGGAGAAGGCCAAGTACGTCAGCCTTCTCCAGGGATAAGAATTTAAGGAAGAGATTAAGGATAAAGCCCCATGAGCATAACGCCTTCCACTCCTACGAATCTCGGCGATGAACTGAAATCTTTCTGGTCGCGGCCCGAGGGCAAGACCGGCATGATCTTCATCGTGCTGGCGGCGGCCGCGGCAGTCTATGGCTGGGCCCAGATCGTGCCCTTCATCGTTTCGATGCTGGCCGACACTCTGCACATGATTTATCTGGCGGGCATGATAGCCGCGGTGCTGTTCGTGGTTTTCAGCAGCCGCACGCATCTGCTGTTCCGCCTGCTCATGCGGTGGATTACCGGGCTGATCATCAACATCGATCCTATCGGCATCCTGAAAGATCACCTGTCGCAGATGCGCAAGCGCCGCGACGTGATGTCGCAGCAGATCTCGAACGTCAGCGGCCAGATCCAGTACCTGAAGAACGTGATCGACAAGAACCAGGCCATGGCCAACGAAAACATGCGCCTGGCGGCCCACGCCAAGAAACTCGCAACCAGCACCGCGGACCAGAACGAGCAGCTCCGTATGGCGCTGCAGATGAAGGCCAAGGCCAATCAGGCCGGTCGCCTGCAGAAGTCGAATCTCAGTTATCAGCAACTGTTGAGCAAGCTGCAGAATATCTACGACCTGCTCAGCAAGTGGGCGGTCCATATCGACTTCTACATCGAAGACACCGACAACGAAGTTAAGCAGGCGGAAATCGAGTACAAGACGATCAACGCCGCCTATCGCGCTTACCGCACGGCACTCGCTGTCATCAAGGGCACGGGCGACGAAAAAGAACTCTACAACCAGACCATGGAGCACCTCGCCGAAGAGGCTGGACGCAAACTGGGCGAGATGGAAGACTTCCAGAGGTTGGCGCAGAACTTCATGGACACGATCGATCTAGAGAACGGCGCGGTCGAGACCGAAGCGCTCGAGAAACTCGATGCCTACGAGCAGAAGCTACTCACTTCGGGCGCGACCGACACGGCTTTCCTGCTACCGGGTGCGACCGCGGCACCGGTCCCGGTTCCGGCTGGAAAGAGCAGCGACGCTCCGCCCGCCGCCGCGAAAAGCGCAGGCGATTATGGCGACATGTTCAAGTAGCAGGATCTTGATGATGGCGCAGTTTGAGCAGAGCGATTGGTATCAGAAGGACGATTGGTATCAGGAGACCGATTCGTATCAGGGCATCGCTTTAGCGATGCCGCCACAGGCGCAAAACGCTGCGGCTTTAGCCGCTGAGGCCGCCGCAGCGGCTAGAGCCGAGGCGGTTGCTTGTTGCTCGTGTGGCATGCCTTAAGGCATGCCCTGACAACGAAATCTTTTTCAATCATCATCGCTACCGATATTCTGAACTACAGCGGTACACGGGGAGGAAACGCAAGGCATGGCACACATCAAGACTGGCCCGAAGATTATCCTGATCATTCTGCTCGTGGTGGGTTTTGTGTTTGGACTTCGCAAAGCCGCGGAACTTGGCTGGATTCCTACTCCCGGCGTGATGAAAGCGCTCGTCCCCGAGAAGGCGGCGTTGCCGGACGTGAAAGAAGCTCTGGTCCAGAACGTAGAGCCAGTCGCGCTTCCCACCGCTACTAGTGCGAGCGTGCCCGCAACCTTAATTCGCGGCGAAATCTGGGAATGGAATGCCCAGATCAATATGATCTACGCCAACGGCGGCGCGAACACGACCAAAGGCTCGCTGATGGAGAAGCACGGCGCCAACCTGACGCTCGTCCGCCAGGACGACACCGGCAAAATGCAGGAAGACCTGATCGCCTGCGCCCGCGAAATTTCCAGCGGGTCGTCCCAATGTTCGAACGGCGCGAATTTCGTCGTCATCATGGGCGATGGTTCGGGACAGTTCCTCGCCGCCGTCAACCCGCAACTCAAGAAACTAGGCAACGAATTCCAGGCCAAAGTCATTGGCGCCACCGGCTACAGCCGCGGCGAAGACTCGCTGATGGCGCCGCCCGAGGTGAAGAGCAATCCGCAAGCTGCCAAAGGATTATTGGTCGAAGGTGTGCTGCGTGACGGCGACTGGAACATCGCCCAGAAGTGGGAAGGCGACAACAGCATCAAGAACAATCCCGACGAGAAGACGTGGGATCCCGATGCGGTCAACTGGCTCAACGCTTCCGATTACAACGTGGCCGCCGCCGACTACGTTGCCGGAAAATGCGACGACCGCAAAGTTGTGAAAGACGGCCACCTCACCGGCGAGACCAAGCACGTCTGCGTGAATGCGGTCGTGACCTGGACCCCCGGCGACGTCACCATCGCGAAAGGCAAGGGCGGCCTGATCAAAGTCGTCAGCTCCAAGCAGTATCGTTCGCAGATGCCCGCCGTGATCCTCGGCCCCAAGAATTTCTTCGAACGCAATCGCGCCGAAATCGAGGGCATGCTCGCGGCCACGTTCGAAGCCGGCGACCAGGTCAAGGCCTTCGATCAAGTGCTGCATAAGGCGTCAGCGATTAGCGCCAAGGTTTACAACGATCAGGATGAAGCCTACTGGTACAAGTACTACAAAGGCGTCACCGAGTCTGACGCGCAGGGATTGAAAGTCGACCTGGGCGGCTCAACCGTCAACAACCTGGCCGACAATTTGATCCTGTTCGGCCTGGAGCCGGGCACCAACGACAACTTCCGCTCCACCTATACCGTCTTCGCCAACATCGCCACCCAACAGTATCCCGCGCTGTTTAAAGACACGCCAATTCCCGACGTGAAAGACATTGAAGACAAGTCTTACATCACCGGAGCGCAGGCGCGCATGAGCAGCGGCGGCGCCGAAGGTGAAGCACCCCAATATGCCGCCAACCAGAGCGGGCCCGTGGTCTCGAAGCGGTCATACTCCATCCACTTCGCCCCCGGCCAGGCAACGTTCACGACCGAGGGAGTGCGCACGATGTCGGAACTGAAAGACTCTCTCGCCATCACCGGCCTGTTCATTCAGGTCGACGGCTACACCGACAACACCGGCAGTGAGGGAGTGAATCAGGCGCTCTCCGACGCCCGCGCCGCCGCGGTAAAAGACTGGCTGCAGAGGCATGCCCCGCGCAACTTCCCCGACAATCGCTTCAAGATTGTGGGCCATGGCTCGCAGAATCCGGTGGCCACCAACGACACGGCCGCCGGCAAGGCCGCGAACCGCCGCGTGGAAATCACGCTGTCCGGAAGTTAAACGCACACGTAGAAGCTTGTCATTCCGAGGAGCGCAGCGACGAGGAACCTGCTGTTTGCTGGCAGCGCCGGAAAAGCAGGTTTCTCGCTGCGCTCGAAATGACAAAGTGTATGGATGACAACGGCAATACAGATAACACCGGCCATCACAGATGAATCAGGCGATTGAGGTTTTATCACCCAACCGGGTGATCTCGAAACAAACCGTCCGCTGGCTGGTTGGACTCCAGCTCGTGATGCTGTTTTTCATCTGGGTCTTCTCGCCAACCGTCTTTCTCCCCAAGCCCAAGGAAGTCTGGCAGGCACTCGGGGAAATGTGGATGGAAGGCCTGGGTGGAGAGCTGATCACCAGTTTCTACCTGAACCTGCAAGCCATTGCACTGGCGACCCTGCTCTCGCTGCTGATGGCCTATCTTACAGTTATCCCCTTCTTTCGTCCGATCGTTACCCTGCTCAGCAAGCTGCGTTTCCTGTCCATGGTGGGCCTGACGTTCTTCTTCACGTTAATGGCCAGCACCGGACATGCGCTCAAACTATATCTGTTGGTCTTCTCCGTGTCGGTTTTCTTTGTCACCGGCATGGCCGAAGTGGTCGCCAGCATTCCCAAGGAAAGATTCGATCTGGCGCGCACGCTGCGCATGGGCGAATGGCGCGTGGTCTACGAGGTGGTCATCATCGGTCAGGCGGATAAGGCGTTTGAAGTCCTGCGTCAGAATGCCGCCATGGGATGGATGATGCTCACCATGGTGGAGGGCATCTCCCGCTCCGAGGGTGGAGTGGGCGCCATGCTGCTGAATCAGAACAAGCATTTCCATCTGAGCGCGGTGTTTGCGATTCAGTTAACCATCCTGCTGCTTGGCCTGGGACAGGACTACGCAATCGGACTTTTGCGCAACGTATTCTGTCCATACGCCGATCTGACTCTGGAGCGCAAGTAAGAGAACGACATGGCCACGTACACCTACGGAAAAACGCTGCTGAAAGTTGAGGACGTCTCCCTCGAATACGACGGCCGTCCCATCCTCAAACACGTCAGCGCGGAGATCAAAGACATCATCTGCAGCGATCACGTCCAGGGCCAGGTCGTGGGATTTCTCGGCCCCAGCGGCATCGGTAAAACGCAGTTGTTCCGCATCATCGCCGGACTCAACAAGCCGACCTCCGGCCGCGTAACCATCAACGGAAAAGACCGCCCGGTGCAGGCTGGCGAAGTCGGAGTCGTCGCCCAGGACTATCCTCTGTTCGAACATCGCACGGTGATGTCAAACCTGGTGCTCGCGGCCAACCAGAAAGAAAAAGATGACAAAACCGCGCGCGAAAAAGTGATTCAGTACCTGACCGAGTTCGATCTGGTCGACAAGGCGCGCCTGTACCCGGTTCAGCTATCCGGAGGACAGCGCCAGCGCTGCGCCATCATCCAGCAAATTCTCTGCTCCGACCACTTCCTGCTCATGGACGAACCCTTCAGCGGCCTCGACCTCCTCATGCTGGAAAAAACCAGTGCGCTGATCCAGCAGGTCGCCAACATGGATGAACTCAACACCATCATCGTGGTGACGCACGACATTACCGCAGCAGCGGCCGTGGCCGACCATCTCTGGCTGATGGGACGCGATCACGACGCCAAGGGCAATCCCCTACCTGGCTCGCACATCGTGGAGACCTACGACTTGGTCGAACGCGATCTCTGCTGGCATCCCCAGATCATCACCCAGCCGAAATTCATGGAGTTCGTCCGCGAAGTAAAGGACCGCTTCCGCAGCTTGTAGCGGAGTCACTGAAACCGGGCCGGAATTTACGCCATGGGACGCCTTATCGCAGGCAGAGCCCACCCGACGACGCGTCAGCTGGTAGCCTTGAACTTCGCGACGATCGCCGTGATGTCGTCGCGTTGTTCCTGAAAACTGAATCGGCGAACCCCATCCACGATTGCGGTCAACAAATCCTGGCACGGCAGGTCGCGATGTTCCTGAAGAGATTCAACCAGACACCGCTCGCCAAATTCATCTCCTTGCTCGTTACTGGCTTCGGTGATGCCATCCGTGTAAAGCGCAAGCACATCCCCGGGAGAAAGCTCATGCTCTTGTATCGAGCAATTCCACTCTCTGAACAGTCCGAGCAGCGTGCTGGTGGAATCGAGGCGATCCACCTTGCCGTCGCTTCTTAGCAAGAGGCCTGACAGATGGCCGCAATTGACGTAGCGCAGTCGCCCCGCCGCCTCGTCGTAATCGGCAAACAAAAGTGAGGCATAAGCACTGTCGCCGGTGTTGTCGTAGAACAGGCGATTCACAGACCGGAGCAACGCCTCGGGCTGGTCGAAGGCCAGCGCCGACTGGCTTCGTAGGCTGGCCTGCAAATTCGCCATCAGCAGAGCGGCGGCGATACCCTTGCCGGAAACATCGCCGATGATCCACCCCAGCCGCTGCGGCCCGAGATTCAGGAAATCGAAATAATCCCCGCCCACCTGGCGCGCCTGCACGCACATTCCCGCGTACTCGACCGATTTCAACTCCGGCTGAATCTGCGGAAACAACCGCGCCTGCACCTGCCGCGCTATCTCCAGTTCCTGAGCGGTGCGGCGTTCGGATTCGAGCTTCTCGGCCTGCGCCCGCCGGCGCGACTCCAGGGTTTGCTTCACCTCGTCGAAGCCTTCCAGGCCAAACGCATTCCCGTCCGGATCCTCGAAACGCGCATAGGTGCCCCCCCACCCCGGCGTCTCCGGAGTAGTTACGAAACGAACGCCTCGTTCGCTCCATTCTTTGTACTTGGCGTTAACATCTTCGGTCATGAACAGGACCCAGCGGTAGCCGCCAATCAGTTGGTATTCTGGCGCGTCAGGCTTTGGCTCCACCAGCGCGAGATTCGCGCTGCCGTCGGGAGGCGCCACCTCGATCCAGCGCTCGCCGGTGGGAAGGCGTTGTTCGGTGAGGAGTTCGAAGCCCAATTGTTGCAGGTAGAACCGCTTACTCACTTCCAGATCGCGAACGAAAACAACGATGTCCTGGATCGACAGGTAGGGCTCTTCGCGGCCCGGGCGAAGCACGGTCCGGTTCGCCCACGCGAGAAAGGTGTCGCTGGCCATCGGCGTGATTATAACGGCCCGATAGGTGTTGAAACCCGGTCGTTTCGCTCATCGACCTTCGAGGTCGGCCACCGCTATCGCTGCTCTACTTCTCCACCACCGGGGTCGACATCTCTTCCGACGGCTCTCCTCCTGCCATGGCCTGCGCGATGATCAACTGGCGCGCTTCCACCCGAATCTTCGGCAGCTGCACGCTGAACCACCACGCTCCCATCACCGACGCCAGCCCGCCAATCGCCACCGTGAGCGGCGCGCCCAGCCGGTCCGACAGCGCACCACCCATCAGTGCTCCCAGCGGAGCCATCCCCATGAACATCATCGAGTACAGCGCCATCGTCCTCCCGCGCAGAGCATCCGGCACCATTACCTGGATCAGCGTATTGGACGACGCCATCTGCAGCATGATGAAATATCCCACCGGCATCAACAACAGCACCGACAACCAGAACGACGTCGAGAACGAGAACAGCATCAGGCTCACGCCAAACCCCGCGCAGCATACCGAGACCCACGTTCCGAGACCCTTGACTCCCGAGCGCACCGCCAGCGTCAGCGCGCCCAGCAGCGCTCCCACTCCTGCCGCGCCCATCAGGATCCCCAGACGCACCGCTCCCAGATCGTGCGATCCAATCAGCGACGCGAATTCCTGCCCGCCATGATGCAGTATCTTGTCGGCAAAAATAGGCATCAGCACCACGTAGGGCATCCCGGTCACACTCACCAGCCCCAGCAGGATCATCAGTGCTCGAATCGGCGCTGTCCGGTTTACAAATTGAAAGCCTTCGAGGATGTGCTCCCACGGGGACGTGTCCGCCGAAACCCGCGCTGGGGCGTGCACATTCATCAACATGAGCCCGGCGATCACCGCGATGTAGCTCACGCCGTTTGCGAAAAAGCACCAGCCTTCACCCAGCCGGGCCACCAGAACGCCCGCCACCGCCGGGCCGATGACGCGCGCTCCGTTGAACATGGAAGAATTCAGCGCGATCGCGTTCATCAAGTCTTCCTTGCCCACCATGTCCACCAGGAACGACTGGCGCCCAGGGATATCAAACGCGTTCACCACCCCCAACAATGCGGCCAGCACGAAAATGAGCCACACCCGGTGGTCAATGGCATGAGTTAGCGTGACTGCCGCTAGGACGAACGCCAACAGCATCGATGCGACCTGCGTCCCGATGACCACATGCTTGCGGTTGCTGCGATCCGCGACAATCCCGCCCAGCGGGGCAAACAGGAACACAGGAATCTGGCTGGCAAATCCCACCGCTCCCAGCTTCAAACCCGACCCCGTGAGCCGGTAGACCAGCCACGACTGCGCCACGGTCTGCATCCACGTCCCGACCAGTGAAATCAATTGTCCGCTGAAAAACAGCTGGAAGTTGCGATGCCGCAGCGCGCGTCCGGCGGCCTGCCAACGCAGCGTGCGGTTCTCGGCCGCAGGTTCGCCGCTGGCAGATGCATTCTCTTGGATGGGAACTTTCGACTCAGCCACGATCAGTTCTAGTCACAATCAGTTCTTTGGATGACAGCGCAACATCTCGCGCACCACTATATCGCGAGCGCGCACCTGTCCCCGCGCAATCCGCCCAGCCTCGGCTGAGTTTTCCACAGGCCGATCTCGCTCCGACGGCCCGGTCGGCCCGCCCGTACAGCTCCAAGTCCCAGTTTATGAAGGGTTTGCAATTTTCCCAAATCTGGAAGGCTTTAGCCGAGTTAACCAACTTGGCGCTTCTCTTATCCACCGTTGTGAGCTACAGTAGCCGCTGCGCTTTCGGCAACTCGGCAAAGGGAGTCACGCTACAAATGACCACTCCTCCGGTTGGGATTGAACGCCGTGTCGGACAGCGGTTCCCTTATCTGCTCCCGCTCTCGCTGCGCCAGCCCGGAACCTCCGTGGAGGGCGTCGGATTCACCCAGGACCTGAGTTCGCGCGGAGTTTTCTTCTTCACCAACGCGCCGCTCGCCGAAGGCTCCGAAATCGAACTCACGCTCCGCATGCCCTCGGAGATTACGTTGGGCGAGAGCATGCCCGTTCGCTGCCGAGGCCACATTTTAAGGGTCGAGCGGCCTGCCGCCACTGCTCCTGATTCTTCGGGAACACCTCACCCGGAAACCAAAATCGGCGTGGCCGTGCGCTTCGAAGGCTACGAGTACCTCCCGGAGTCCTCCGAGGCTTCCGCCACCTTCCCGCGCGTTTCGGCCCTTCACCCCCACCACGAGCACGAGGAAGTCCGGCCCCTGGCCCACTCTTCCGCGCGCCCTGTCTTGGGCTAGGGCAGGCGCGGTCGGGATCGAGAATTTGGTGCGCTCATAAAATCTGCCAAAACATCTTTTCAAGTCACGAATCCTGGCTTACAATGTCCGCTAACAGGGGCAAGGCCTCGGGCTAATCTACGTCGTGAATTTCCCCCACACACGTTGATCAAGATGTGAGCTGTACAGGCGAAGGTACGGTCGTGCGTTACCTAGGTCACTTGGCGGAGAGTACGTTCTCTTTCTAACATGCAAACACCGAGAGAAATCAGCGAGAGCCGCACCATGCATGGGATCGCCGTCGCCCTCTTGACCGAGGACCAGGACCACCTATCCGCTCTGCAAAGTCGCCTGGAAGCGACGCGTCTGGGACAACCGGTTTTCAGCCATGTCGGTTTTCCCGCCGGGCCCACCGACGCCATCCTCCGCCAGTTGCAGGATTCGCGCGCCGAAGTCGTCATCGTCGACATTCCCGCACAGGACGCGCAGCGCGCCGTCCGCACTATCGAACTGATTCGCGCCACCACCCAGCAGATTGCGATCTTCGCCAACGGCGACATGACGAATCCTGCCAGCATCGTGGCCAGCATGCGCGCCGGCGCTGGCGAATATCTGGATCGCTCCGCCGCCGGGTCCGAGCCCTTGACCGAAGCTCTGACCCGCTTCAGTTCCTCCCGCACTCGCAGTCTGGGCGGCGCAGGCAAGGCCCGGGTGTTCACTTTCCTCAGCGCCAAGGGGGGCTCGGGTTGCACCACGGCTGCGGTCAATACCGCAGTAGCCCTGCAGCAGTCTCACGGCAATGTCGTGCTCGTCGATTTTGCTCCCATCGGCCATGCTTCGCTGCATCTCAACCTGCGGCCGCAATTCGGCGTACTCGACGCCCTGCAGAATCTTCATCGCCTCGACAGTTCTCTGCTCGATGGCCTCATGACTCCGACCAAGGAGGGATTGCATCTTCTGGCCGGACCGCAGCAGCCGTATCCCACCGAACCGACGCCGGGCGAACTGGCCCGCCTGTTCGATCTGCTGGTGAATCACTACCGCTTCGTCATCGTCGATGCCTCCAGCCGTCTTGATCCCACCACGCGCCTGCTCTCCGATCTCTCTAACGCCGTGCTCGTGGTCGCGCAGACCGATGTGGTTTCGCTGTGGAGCGCTGGACGCATTCACGCCTTCCTCGAAGAAGGCACCGGCCGCGACCGCCTGCGCATGGTTTTGAATCGCTACAAGAAGATTCCCGGATTCAGCGAGGAAGACGTTCAGCACGTTACGAACTGCAAGGTTTTGTGGAAGGTTCCCAACGCTTTCCATGCCGTCTCACCATCCATCGACCACGGCACGCCCATAGTCCTGCAGGAGGGCCCGGAAATCAGCCGCTCCTACCGCGCTCTGGCAGCCACTCTGGCCGAAGCGTCCTCCGATTCCGAAGGCAGCCCCGACCTGGTGTACGGCTCGGAAGGCGCCCGCAAGAAAGCCCCGGGCCGCCTGAGCCTTTCCCCCCTCCGCGCTGGACAATAAGAGATTTGGGAAGGAACCAGATCTGGTAAGGGCACGGCTTCAGCTGTGTCGCTAGCCGTGCCACTACGAACGAAGAAATGTGCGGGCTCTTACTTCCTCTCCACAGCCGCCGGCGCGCCATCCTGTGGAAACATCTTGAACACAACTTCCTGCGAGTGCGACGTCACTTTCTTGTTTACGTCGCTCGCACTCTCCGTGAGCCTGCCCTTCAGCAGGAAATAGGCCTCGTCCCCCGGATTCTTTCCCTCACCGCGCTCCACTGTCCCCTTGAAGTCGAACGACACTCCGTGGACGATTTCGGTCGTGAAGCTCAACTGATTGCCGTCCAACTTGCCGCTCTTGAAGAATTGATCCAGAAACGCTCCCTTGTCGCTCTCCCCATCGCCGAATCGCGAAATGAATCCCGTGACGTGTCCCGTATCCTCGACCGTCACCTGCACGAATTCTCCTTCTTTCAGAAACGTGTACATCCCGGAATAGGCGTGCCCGTTCTTCGCGGCCGGCTGCGCCCCCGCAGCTGTGGTGGGTTTCGCCTCCTGCGCGCGCACTTCCGCCGACACACTCACCACGCCCAATCCGAGCGCCAACGCAACTAAAGAAATGAAATAGATTTTCTTCATGACACCGCCCTGGACTCAATCGTACTCCCAGGGACCCCGTCCCACCCAACTGCCTCTGTAAATTTCATGTTCACTCGTCACAGACACGCGTCGCATTCTATGAAATGCTCCTCGCACTATAGTCATCCCGAGCGGAGCAAAACGATGAGCGAAGCGAGTCGTTTTGCGCAGTCGAGGGACCTTGTGTTCAGCCGGGAGTGATCGAATGCGGGAGGAATATCTCTACTGCGCCTACATGATGCAAAGCGCCTCACGCCGCGCCCTGTACATCGGCATGAGCAACAACCTGCGCAAGCGCGTGTGGGAGCACAGGAACCACATCCGCGAAGGCTTCACGGACGATTACAATTGCACCCGTCTCGTATATTGGGAAAGCTTCGCCGATGTAGCCAACGCAATCGATCGCGAAAAACAACTAAAGCGCTGGCGTCGCGAAAAGAAAATGTGGTTGATCGCTCGGAAAAATCCGCGCTGGCAGGATTTAGCAGCTGACTGGTACCCAACAGAAACGCAAGGTCCCTCGACTGCGGTGATCGTTCACTCCGTGAACGATCATCCTCGCTCGGGATGACAAAGTTGTGTGCGTCCTTAAAACCTTCCGGAACCTAGCCGCATTGTCATCCCGAGCGAAGCAAAACGACGATCCTCGCTCTGGATCACAAAATTGTATACGCCGTCGAAGACTCAGGGACCTACTCCACATCGTCATCCCGAGCGAAGCAAAATGACGAGCGAGGCGAATCGTTTTGCGCAGTCGAGGGACCTTGTGTTCCATGCCGGCACTCTACTTCTTAGTCGCCTTGGCATCGAAGAACGTCATCCAAGTCGTGCCATCGATCGATATTTCAAACTTCAAACTGTAACTCGCCGGCGTCAACACCTTGATGGTCATCTTCTGCTTGACCTCCTGCCCGTCGTAATTCTGCGTGCTCGTCCACGTCCAGGTATCGCCACTGACCGTGCCCTTCGAGGTCTCGCGCCGCCCCTGGCTGTTGAACTCGTCATAGGTGTACGCATTCTGGTCCGTGTCGTATCCCATGAACGAAGTAGCTTTCCCGTCGCCGCCCACTTCTGGTGGCATCTTGAAATCCGAGTGCCCCTCGACGAAGAAACTTCCCGGCATCCACTCCGAGGTGTCGGTCGAAGTGAACTTTCCTCCCGCGCCCCATGGACCTTGCGCAACCGTCCCTTCCACGCTCCAGGTTCCCACGAAGTAATCGAGTTTCTTCACTTCCGGGCCGGGCTTGGGCGGCATCTGCGCCCAGGAAGAAGCCGTAAACAAAAGCAGGATCGAAACCAGAATTCCTTTCAAATTCATTGGTGGTGCTCCTTAGATTCGAACGTCTTGACTTTGGACGAATCGTACTCCGCCCAGATTCTCTCGCCCAGTGCGATTCGTCAGCCGCGGGCCATGACAATTGTCACGCCCGGGCGATCACTTCGCCTTGGTCGCCTTCCCGTCCATCACCAGCGTCCACTTCGTTCCATCCTGCGAGATTTCGGAGGTGAAGCTGTAGGACGTGGGCGAAGTAATCTTCATTGTGAACCGGCCTTTGATGACCGTCCCACCCATCTTTTCGTCACCGGTCCAGACCCAGGTGTCGCCGTCCGCGGAACCTTTCGAGTCCATGAATTCTCCAAAGCTGTTGAACTCGCGATAGGTGTACGCCTTGTCGCCGCCGGAATATCCCATCACAGAAATCCCCGACCCGTTCCCCATCGCGCTCTTAAAGTCCGCATGGCACACCAGGAAGAATGCGCCTTCCATCCACTCACACCTCTCCGTTTCCGTCACCTTGCCGCCCGGACCCATCTCGCCGGGCTTCATGTCGCCTTCTACCGTCCACGTGCCGGCAAACATCTCGAGCTTCTTGTGTTCCGGACCGGGCTTCGGCATCTCAGTCTGGGCCAGCGCCGCGGTCGCCAACATCAGCCCCGCCACAAAAATCATTCCTGTGTTTTTCATCGCGTGCCTCGTGTCTTCTGGTTGTTCATTGATTCCGATTACCGATGGAAGCGCACTTTCTGACAGCGGCGCGATATTAGTCTCACGCCAGAGTGCCCGTCAACCATGCTTTCTTACAGCGGATTTTCAATCCACAGCCAGAAATCAACAATCAACAATTGTGTGTGTCTACCAGTCTCCCCAGTGCGACGCCGTCATCTGCTGAAACTTCATTTTCCACGCGTCCCCTTGCTTCACCCAAACCGTGCTGAAATGCTGGTACCGCGGGGGCGGTCCCTGATCCTCCGCCGCCGGAACCCGCAGCACTACATCGTAGGTCACAATGGCGACGCCCTCGCTGGCCATCACCACCTTCATGTCGTAGGGCAGCAAATCCGTGCCGGCTTCTACCTGGTCAAGCATTTCCTGCCGGCTATTCAACTGTCCGTCGAACCCGACAAAAGAAAAGTCGTCGGTGAGCGTGCGCTTGAAAAAGGCCTTGTCGCCCTTCTTCGCCGCCTCCACATAACTCTTCTCGGCAGCCATCAGCGTCTGTTCCAACGGACTCAGCGCTTTCGCCGGCGCGCTCACATTCTGGGCACTGACGCTACCAGCCAGACATAAAACAGCCACCAGACAAATCTTCATGAATCCCCCCGTCTCCCCAGCGATAGTCAACTTTTCAATCGACCTGCTCCGCGACGCCCGGCAATCCGTCGATACTCTGCCGGTTCTTCTCCTGCCGGTAGATCTTCAGACCCTCGGTCCCGCGCTTGCGGCACCAGGCCGGAAGATCCGGACGCTCCGCTTCATACTTGAGCAACGGGACACCGTAGCCGCAGGAATCGCTGATCCGCGTGACCTCGACCACCATGATCGCACGCGTGCCTTCATAGACGGGAAAATGAGCTTGCAGTGTGGCAAACTCTGCCTCCTGTGGTTCGACGGCCCGGCCCCGCCCATGTAAGCGCAAAATCTTCGGCGCGCCCTGAAAAGCGCAAAACATCAGCACAATCCGTCCGTTTTCGCGCAAGTGTGCCATGGTCTCCACGCCACTCCCAAAAATGTCGAGATACGCGACCGTCCTCGGTCCCAGAATGCGGAAGGTGTCCAGCCCCTTCGGCGAGACGTTGACGTGCCCCTGCGCATCCAGCGGCGCCGTCGCCACAAAAAACACCGATTGCGCCTGAATGAAGCTTCGAAGCGTTTCGTTGATCTCTGGATAAGCTTTCGCCACGGCTACCCTCACCGGGTGCCCCACCCTTCTCGCGCATTTTGCGAGAGGGTGGGAATTCTGACTCAACCCCAAGCAGCAATAATCCACTGCTACCCCTGAATCTTCCCCGCCAGTTCCGCCCGCGGAACCGAAACCTGCTCGCCCGTCGCCAGATTCTTCAGCGCGAACGCATCCGCCTTCACTTCGTTCTCGCCCACAATGAGAATATATTTCGCCCCCGCCTTAGTCGCCGCCTCAAACGATTTCTTCAGCCGGAATCCGTCGTCTCCCAACTCAACCACCAGATCGTGACGCCGCAATTCCCGCGCCACCCGCGCCGCGTCGCCATTCATTCCCGCCATCGGAGCCACGTACACATCCGGCTTGCGCAACACGCCCTCGGCCGTTTCTTTCAAGGACATCACCAGCCGGTCTTCCCCAATCGCAAATCCGATCCCGGGAGCCGCCGGCCCGCCCAGCGCCTCCGACAGCCCGTCATACCGCCCGCCGCCCAGGATCGCATTCTGCGCCCCCAGCGCTCCATGGGTAAACTCGAACGCCGTCCGCGTGTAGTAGTCGAGCCCTCGCACCAGCCGGTCGTTTAAGGAAAATCGCACTCCCACCTTGGTCAGGATGTCTTGTACCGCCTGAAAGTGCTTGCGGGAATCTTCGCCCAGAAATTGAGTGATGCGCGGCAGAGTTTCGATGATCGGCTGATCCCCCGGCACCTTGCAGTCAAACACGCGCAGCGGATTGGTCACCGCCCGCCGCTGACAGTCGTCGCACATCTTGTCCTTCACCGGCTCCAAAGCCTTACGCAGCGCGTCGTTGAACGCCGCCCGGTCGGCGGGAGTGCCGACCGAATTCAACTCCAGATTCCAATCTGTGATGCCGAGCCGGTCCAGCAACGTCGCCAGCATTTCCAGCACTTCCGCATCCCGCGCCGGGGACTCACTCCCCGCCGACGCAGGCCCAATCACCTCCGCCCCGATCTGATAAAACTGCCGGTACCGCCCCTTCTGCGGCCGCTCCCGCCGAAACTGCGGACCGATGTAGCAGAGCTTGTTCAGCCCGTTCTTCTGAAGATCGTGTTGGATGTAAGCGCGCACGACGCCGGCTGTATTCTCCGGACGCAACGTCAGCGACTGCCCGTTCTCGCTTGCCGCTCGCGACCGATCCTCCCACGTGAACATCTCTTTCGAAACTATGTCGGTCTCTTCGCCCACTCCCCGCGCGAACAGTTCCGTCGCTTCAAAAATCGGCGTGCGAATTTCCTGGAAGTTGTAAGCGCGGAACACATCCCGCACCGCCGCCTCCACAAAAGTCCACAGCGCCGTCTCCGGCGGCAGCAAATCCCGCGTCCCTCGCACCGCTTTAATCATTCTCGTTTCCAGTCTTCCATTTTGTTCTGTCATCCTGAGCGAAGCGCGCTCGAATGAGCGCGCGCAGTCGAAGGACCCCGTGCCCCTCGACATTGCCGCAACCCCGTCAGGGAGTTCTCCCCGTCAACCTCAACGCCATCGAGAGCACCGTGAGAACGCCTTTCCGCAGTCAGCGAACACACCGGCCAGCCCAGGGTCCTTCGACTCCGCAAGCCGGTTCGCTTCGCTCCCCGTCTTGCTCCGCCCAGGATGACAATTCTTGTTACTTGTTACGCGCTGCTTGGTATTTTTCGCTCGGCCAAGTACGAATCCTTATACCCCAAATAATTCCGCGCATACCGCATGATGGCCTCCTGATCCGCCGCCTCCAGCTTCCGCCGGAACTTCCCCGGAGACCCCATCCACAACGACCCCGGTTCAACCACCGTACCCTCCGGAATCAGCGTCCCCGCCGCGATGATCGACCCCGCCCCAATCCTCGCGCCATTTAAGATGATCGTCCCCATCCCAATCAAACACCGGTCTTCGATCACGCAGCCATGCAGCGTCACCGAATGCCCCACCGTGACGTACTCGCCGAGATAAACGCCCCACTGCTGCTTCATCCCGTGCAGCACGCTGTTGTCCTGCACATTGGTGTGAGCCCCAATGCGAATCTCATGTACGTCCCCGCGTACCACCGCATTCATCCACACCGACGCGTGTTCGCCCAGCACCACGTCGCCAATAATCTGCGCCGAGTCGTCCACATAACACGTCGCCGGGATCGTCGGCCGCACACCTTTATAAGATCGAATCATATTTCGGAAGGAAACTGAAAATACCACGAGACCGCGCTCGAGCGTAAGAGCCGCCGAGGCTTCAATGTGGGGATAGCCGCCCTCGGCGGTCCGTCAAGCGAAGCTCGACGGAGTTGTCGGTTCAGGACCGGCGCTGAGACACTACCCACAGTTCCCAAGATTTCCTTCGTGTACCTTCGTGTCCTTAGTGGTGATTGCCTTCGCCATTCCCCTTCCGGGAACGATCCCAAAATAGTTGGGCTCATATCACAGACCTCCCCTCCCCTCCCATGCTATACAGAACTTGGGTTTCCCGATTGCCCACGGAGAACTTTCCGGCCGCGCGTACCAAAAGACGCGCCTTCCGGCACTTCTCCGAGGACTCTCCCCGCCGCGCGTCCGGTTAACGCGTGTCGGGCCGTCGCTCCGAGCTGATCTCCCGAGATCACGATCTCGCACGCAGGGGCGACCTTATGTCTTCGACGCGCATTCTTTTTTTCTCCGCTCTCATCTTCTTCATCGTGCAGTTAGCGGCCTCGCTCTGGGCTCAAGACGCCGCTACCGGAGCGATCCGCGGCACTGTGCTGGACGCCACCGGCAGCCGCATCCCACAAGCTTCGATAGTCGTGGTCAACACCGCGACCGGCACACGCCACACCGCGACCAGCGATGCCGAAGGCATCTTCACCCTCGAACTGCCGCCTGGCGACTATTCCGCCCGTGTCACAGCTCAGGGCATGTCTCCCCAGGTCACGCCCCAGCTGCACGTCGATGTCGGCGGCGCAGCGGTCCTCGAATTCCGTCTGACCATCGCTGGCACCCACGAGAATGTCACCGTCTCCGGTGCGCCCGCCCTGGTCGAAACTCAGCCCAGCGCCGTCTCCACGCTTCTCGACGAACGCGCCCTGAACGATTTCCCCCTGAACGGCCGCCGTTTCTCCGATCTCGCCCTGTTCTCTCCGGGCGTCACGCAAGATCCGCGCAGCCTCACCTCCGCCACCAACGGCGATCTCTCTTTCGGCGGCATTCGCGGATTCCAGAACACCACCCTGGTCGACGGCCTCGACTTCAACAACGCCTTCTTCTCCCAGGCCCGCGGCCGCTATCGGGCTCCCTACCAGGTTTCTACCGAGGTCGTGCAGGAATTCCGCGTCTCCACCAATTCCTACGGCGCAGAACAAGGACGCTCCGGTGGCGCCGTCGTCAACGTTGTCACCAAGTCCGGCTCCAATCACTTGCACGGCACCGCCTTCTACCATTTGCGCGACAGTTCCTTCGGTGCGGCTGATCCCTTCTTAGCCTTCAAGCCGCACAACCGCCAGCAGCAGTTCGGAGGCACCATTGGCGGCCCGCTTAAGCGCAACAAGATTTTCTTCTTCGCCGGCTTCGACCAGCATGTCTTCCACTCCCCCAACGTCGTCGAATTCCTCGACGGCACTTCGAAAGTCGTGCCCGCGGCCGGCACTGGGCCCTACACGCCCGGAGACTACGAAGCCGACGATCAGGACCTGGTCTTCGCCGCCGCGGCGCAACTCACTTCACTCGCCGGAGAATATCCCGCGGGCCAAATTGGCAACGCCGCATATACCAAGCTCGACATCAATCTCACTCCGCGCCACCAACTCGCGCTGAAGATCAACACCACGCGCTACTGGGGAGCCAACAACGTGTTTCTCGACCCCGCCAGCCCCGTCACCTACGACTCCATCAGCAATAACGGACAAGAACTCGTCTCCACCGAAACCGCTTCGCTCTCGCTGACCTCCGCTTTTTCCCCGCGCTGGATCAGTCATCTCCGCGCCCAGTTCTCGCGCGACCTGCAGCAGTCCTACAGCAACACCAGCGACGTGCTGGTTAAGATTCCAACGATCCTTGATGGCATGGGACGTTCCAACCTTCTTCCACGTCAGACCCGCGAGCATCGCCTCCACCTCGCGGAAACCGTGAGTCACGATGGCTCCCGCAACACCTGGAAGTTCGGCGGCGACGGCCTGCTGACCTGGATCTACGATTTCTTCCCCAGCCAGCAAAGCGGCGAATACCTTTTCTATCCCATCAAGGTCGATCCCTTCACCTTTGCGCCGATGGAAGCTGGCCTCCCGATTTCGCCACTGCGCGCCTACGCTCACCAAGTCCCGCACTACTATCTGCAGAACTTCGGCAGCGCCACCTCGCATCCCAACACCAACGAATACGCCGCCTTCGCCCAGGACACCGTCCGCGTTACTGACCACCTTGCCGTAAATCTCGGCGTCCGCTGGGACCTGCAAACCTTCACCACCGCCGGACTTCTCTCCAACCCGCTCTTCCCGCCCTCCGGCAAAGTTCCGTTCCAGCCCTACAACTTCGCTCCCCGCGCCGGGCTCGCCTACTCCTTCGGCAATAAACGTCCGCTTGTCGTGCGTGCCGGATACGGCATCTTCTTCGTCCGCATCCCCCAGATCTACAACTCCGTCATCCAGACCGAAAATGGCATCACCGACGCCAGCCTCTTCCTGAATAATACGAACTACTACGACCGCCAGGTGTTCCCCACCTATCCCAATCCCCTGGTCGCCTGCCCGCTGTACTCCGGGGCCTGCGCGCTGCCCGCGGGATTTACCCAGGGCGTCACCAACCATGTCTCCGCCTTCGCCCCCAACTTCGTCACTCCGCGCGTACAGCAAGCCAACCTGACCCTTGAAAAGGAAGTGGCCGATCACACCACTGTGGAATTGTCATTGCTCAATGTTCGCGGGGAACACCTGATCCGAGCGCTCGATGTAAACCTGCCGCAGCCCACCGCTCTCACCTATCCCATCTTCGACTCGACTGGGTCCATCTTCCAGGGCGGCTATTACAGCGTCGATTCCTTCGCCACCTGGCAGTTCACGCGCTCGCTGACCTGCCCATTT
>Ga0210384_10000508_pt1 | contig 59374 bp, 45 predicted proteins | sample IncBWH2MmetaG_FD_160574 | JGI IMG/M metagenome (GOLD analysis project Ga0210384, IMG submission 160574) | Forest soil microbial communities from Barre Woods Harvard Forest LTER site, Petersham, Massachusetts, United States - Inc-BW-H-2-M | ecosystem: Environmental > Terrestrial > Soil >...
AACCCACGACGAAGCTGCCTGGGAAGCGGTCTTGCGGCAGCACTGGTTTGAGGAGCCGGATTTGCGGAATCGCTTCTTCGAATTTCTCACGCGAACCGGAAGGCTCGATGCCGAAATCAAGTCGCTCGAGCAGGATGCTCCCTCGGAGGGAAAAGAGCATTGGAGTGAATTCGTGCAGCAAGATCCCGCGGCGGGCCAATACCTTGCGCAGGCCTATCTCTGGCGCTCCCATTTTGAAGAGAGCGCGCCCGTGCTCGAGTCCCTCGCGGAAGAGTACCCTGCCGATGTCGAGCTGGGACAGACGGCTTCTTCTGTCTTTCGCTCGCTGGCGTATTTTGATCCAGCAGCAACCGGCACGGCCGTCAAGATTGGGGACCATCTCCTCGCCGCAAATCCTGGGAACACCCAGAATCTGGCCCGCATCGGAGACATTTACGCCGACCGCGAGCTCTTTGCCAAGTCCGCTCCGTATTGGGAGCGGATCCCGCGCGTGTCTCCCGGCGAAGCTGGCGGTTACCTCGAAGCGGCGACCATCTACTGGGATTATTTTGATTTTGACAACGCCATGCGGCTGCTCGCCGAAGGCCACACTAAACTCTCGGACGACTCTCTCTATGCGTACGAGGCCGGAGCCATCTATGAAGGAAAGCGCGACTATCCCCGCGCGGTCGAGGAGTACGTGAAAGGCGCGCTGGCTGCGGGGGGAGAATCTCCGGCGGAGTCTCGGCTGCTGGCACTCGCCACGCGGCCGAAGTTCCGCGACCTTGTCGATCGCGAAACGCAGAAGCCTGCCGCCGCTTCCGGCGTCCCCATGTCGGCTGTTCTCTTGCGCGTGCGCGTCCTCGAAGTGCAGAACCGCAAGCCGGAGATCGTGAGCTTTCTGGATTCCGTTGCGAGCGGTGCTACTACCATCGAGCAGGCCGCCGAGATCGAAAACCTCGCGCAGCAGAAATCTCTGGAAGCCGTGAGGCAGCATGCCCTGGAAAAGCAGGCGGCCCTGGCTTCGGACCCCGTCACGCGCTTGCAGTTGCGCTATACACTCGCCCGTCTGTATGAGAGCCGCAAGGATTTCGCCGCCGCGCAGAGAAATGTGGAGTCGCTCTACCACGATAATCCGAAGATACTCGGCGTGGTGCGTTCCACGGCGGACTTCTACTGGCGCATGAAGCTGTATCTTCAGGCGATTGCCGTGCTCCAGCAGGCTGCCAAGGACGCCTACCCCGAGCTTGGCAAGCAATTCGCTTTTGAGGCTGCGCGCAAATCGACCGAGGCGCACCTCTTCCCGCAGGCGCGGGAGATCCTCGCTCAATTACTGAGGGATTCTCCTTACGACAGCCAGTACCTCGCGGCGGTGGCGGATTCTTACGCTCAGTCAGGCGATCAGCAAGGCCTGAAACAGTTCTATCTCGAGAAGATCGCGCTGTTTCGCAATGCGGCGCTTTCCGCCGATGACCGCAAAGCGCGCATCGCTGCGCTTCGCCGCGGGTTGATTCCGGCCCTCGCGCGGCTTGACGACTACGCGGGAGCGATCGACCAGTACATCGAGATCATCAACGTTTTCCCCGAGGACGAAAACGTGGTGACCGAAGCCGCACTCTACGCGGTGCGCTACAAACGCCAGCAGCAGCTCGTGGATTATTACGCCAAGACCATTCAGCAATCGCCGCGAGACTACCGCTGGTCCATGGTTCTCGCTCGCATCCAGACCAGCCTCGAAGATTTCCCAGGCGCCATCGAAACCTACGCGAAGGCCATTGCCATCCGTCCGGACCGTGGCGACCTGCGCATCGCCCGGGCGGGTCTTGCCGAACGCATGATGCGCTTCGATGAAGCGATCGGCGAGTACGACCGCGTCTACCAGCTTGCGTACAAAGACCCGAAGTGGATGGAAAAGATCGCGGAGATCCGCGCCAGGCAGGGAAAGACGGATGACGCCGTAGCGGCGCTGAAAACTGCATTGATCGATGGCCGCCCGGAAAAAGCGGAGCACTTCTTCGAAGCGGCACAGCGGTTGGAATCGTGGGGTCTGCTGACAGAAGCCCGCGGATTCGCCGAGCAGGGCGTCACATCTGCAGGAGCCGAGTTGCTGGCTTCCACGGATAACCATGCAGGGGCAAAGCTCTACACGCGTATTCTGACACGGCTCCGGCAGCAGGAGACCGCCTACGCAACTTTGCAGAACGCCTATTCCGGAGCGTCTTCGTCCTTGCCGGTGATCAAGGAACAGATCGCCAAGGAAGGAATCTCTGCGGCTAAGGACAGCGAGTGGCGCCAGCGTCAGAAGGAAATCCGCATGGAAAATGCGCGCCAGGGGATGCACCTGGCCTTAGTGGAAATGGGAGGCTCCGCGGCACGCTATTTCACGCCGGAGGAGAAGGTGTCCTTTGCGCAGTTTGCGCAGAAGCTGCGTGGATCAATGATGGCGCAGGATTTGGTGGAGAGTTTCGCTATTCCCCTGGCTGAGAGTGCCGGCCTGGCGGAAAAGGAAGCTGTCTGGCGTTACGAATCTTTGATGACAGAGGGCAAGCTGCCCCAACAATTGATCGCTGACATGAACACCTACGTCGATCTGCAGCGGCGACGGTTGACCCTGGCGGACCTCGGTCCACAATTGGAACGCCTCGCTCCCCGTCTGAATGGAGGCAATCGGTCCGTGGTTTTGATTGCCGCGGCTCAGGCCTATCGCGCTCTGGGCGACGAAGAAAACGAGCTGCGGGTGCTTGGTTCCGTGGGCCCCGACTATCTTAGCGGTGAGAATCAGAAACAATGGTTCAGGCTGTTGTTGACCCACAGGCCGGAGCAGCTCGTGCAGATTGCCGCTGCCTGGACTCCTGGGGGCCAACAAGCCGCTGATTTTGTTGTTGCCAATGGGGACGCGGCGCTCGTCCATGCGGTGGTCGCCGCTCGTGGCCGTGTGCGGCCGCCCGTGTGGTCCAAGTCCTACGACGCTCTAGCCGGGCTCTACTTCGCCGAGCCTCCTCCCGCCACAAATAAAGTCTTCATCGCGGCGCTCGGGGACAACACGGTCGGCGAGCGGCTCGGCAAACCGGTGGACCGCAACGCGCAGCTTGCCGGCGACATCTGGTTTTACTACGGTTCGCGCTACGGCGAGTATCTCGGGGTCACGAAACAAGGTGCCGCCGAGGATTATCTCCCAGCGGTTCTCGAGCAGAGTCCCGCCACAGCAACTGGATACCTTGCTCTCGCTGATTATTATGCAGAGAGCGGTGACACTCGTTCGGCTATAAGCGACTACAACCACGCCCTTGAACTCACACCCGGCCATGCCGACGTTCTGGACCGCTTAGCCCTCGCCTATTTCAAGCAGGGCTCCCGCTCGGAAGCTCTGGCGCAGTGGAAACTGGCGCTCGCCGCGCTCACGCGCCAAATTAATACAGGGCGTGTGCCGGAGAGCTTTTGGACCGACTTTGCGCCCATTTGCGATCATCTCGAGGCGCGCCGCGTGTTCGCGCCACTGAAGCCCGACGCCGACACACTTCTCCGCGCCTATCTCCACCGCAACGGAAACTACCGTTCCAATGCGCTGCTCCGCAGCGTCTATCTCGCAACCGCCGACCCCGCTTCGGCAACTCCGTGGCTTCTCGATCTGGCTTCGGCCGCTCCGGATCCCACACAGGTGCTTGCGGATATTGCGGCCGCGCCCTGGATTCCGCTGCCGCAACGGGCGCCGATCTATCTGCGCATCCTCCTAAACAAGCAGGACGCTCTTTCCCGCGCCGAAGGGTTTCAGAAAGAAAACGCGCAGGAAGAACTGCGCTCGTGGCAAGTGCTGTGGGTGAAGTATCTCATTCAAACCAAGCAGTTCTCCCAAGCCGCCGATTACCTAGCCGCGCTCTCCGTCGAAACGCAACGCGCCCGCGCCGCCTCACTTGTTCCATTCGAATTGCAAGCTGCCGCGCAAATGGGAACGCTTGACGCGAAGATCGCCGGCTACCGCGCGAATTCTTCCTCGGCACCTTCGCCCGAGATTCTTCGTGCGGCAGCGCGCCAGCTTTTTGACGCCGGCGACAAACAGTCGGCTCGCAAGCTGATCGAATTTGTGTTTGCTCGTGAAATCGAGAATCACCAGCTGGTGGCCTCCAACTTTCTGGGGCTAGCGGAGATACGCATCGCAGCCGGCGATACCCCCGGGGCGCTTGAGCTCCTGCGTCGTTTGGTCGTGGTCGTAGGCAATCCTTACGAGAATCTCGATCCCGCCACGGCGCTTCTTGAAAAAACCGGCCACAGCGCCGAAGCCGTCGAATTCCTCGACCAGCTGGTGAAGTCCGCTCCCTGGCAAGCTTCCTACCGATTACGCCTCGCCAAGGCCCGGCTGGCCGCAAAGGATGCGAATTCTTCTGTGGATGCTCTGGCGAAAATTGCTGCAAGCTCGGAGGCCCCGTACAACGTTCGTGTCGAAGCTGCGATCGCTCTCGCCGGCGCTCAGACGGCTGCAGATCTTGGGAGCACGGAGCTGCAAATCCTGTCCGGCCGGCCGCATTCGATTTCTACCGTGGCAGCAGGCCAGGCCTTTTTCTATGATGCCAGGCTGAAGGCTGCCGAGAACGCCACCGATACTCACGCAAAACTGGAGCCTCTGCAGAAGGCGCTTGCCGATTCCCCGGCCCGTGGCGACGCTCGCATCCCACTTTTCAAAGCGGCGGAGAGCTTGCATTTGGACGGACTGGCCCTTTTGGCCATCGAGCCTTTGTTGCGAGAACCATGGCTGCAACGCGGTTCGCGCGACGAAAGCAACGAAGAAGAAATTGTGAGCTCCGGCGATACGGAAACAGGGGCCAGCGACGAGGAAGCACCAACCGAAGCCTACGATGCGGCTAAGTTGTCGCCTGCGGAGCAAGCACAAATCTCGCTGGCCGTGGCAAACGCCCTGGTCCGGCTGCATCGATGGAGCGAAGCCCTGCCCTACTTGCAGGTCGCCCAAAGGCTCGAAAAGGCTGCCGCGCGCCGCAAGGAAGTCATTGGCAAGCTCGCGGAGGTAAGAACCGTGCTCCGGCGCGAGCGGGTGAATCTCGCGCGGCAACCGATTCTCCATCAGGAACTCGAACAGGACCGCGTCGTTCGCCCGCGTCTCGTCGCTCGAACCGCTACGCCCGCCAAAGCAAGTGCCACGGGAGGTGAAAAACCATGAAACGTGCCGGCGTTCTCCTGCTTGTAAGTATCGCCTCCATCGGCGCGAGCTGGGCGGCATTCCAAGCGCTTGGTCCAGAGGGGCGTCCGCCTTCCCGCTACGTTCCAGCGGGCTCGTTGCTTTATCTCGAGGCTAAGGATTTTTCCGTGCTGCTCGGCGATTGGAGTTCCTCGCCACAAAGGGCAAGCTGGGTGAAGAGCAAGAATTACGAAGTCTATTCCCGCTCACGCCTTTTCCTGCGCCTTGAGGGCGCCGGGGAGCAGTTCGCCGCCGCGGCCGGTCTTCCTCCGGACGTGAACTTTCTGACGCAGGTAGCTGGTACCCAGAGTGCGCTCGCGCTCTACGACATCGGCAAGCTGGAGTTTCTCTACATCACCAAGCTGCCTTCGGCCAGTTCGATGCAATCGGCGCTTTGGCAGACGCGCGCTAAATTCGAAACGCGCAACGCCGCTGGTCTCCCGTTCTACGTCCGGCGCGATCCCGAATCCGGGCGTGAAGTGGCTTTCGCCGTCAACGGCGACTATCTGATTCTGGCAACGCGCGAGGATCTCCTCGCCGGCGCGCTCCAACTCATGACGGGTGGCAAGGACCGTAGCATCGAAGCCGAGCAATGGTGGTCCCAATCTGTGGCGGCCGGCGGCCCCGCGGGCGACCTGCGCATGGTCCTCAATCTCGAAAAGATCGTGCCCAGCCCCTATTTCCGCTCTTACTGGGTTCAGCGCAACATTACGGACATGAAACAGTACAGCGCCGGCGTTTCGGATCTTTTCCGTTCCGGCGCGGATTACCGCGAAGAACGTGTGTTGCTGAAGAAATCCGCGGCTGCTGGCAATGCAAGCGCTGATGATGCGGCGGCCGCGGTCGCGGATCTGGCTCGGCTCGTCCCCGCCGACACCGGCACTTACGAAGTGAGGTCCATCCTCTCGGCTGCGGATTGCCTCGATGTGCTGGAGACCAAGATTCTTGCGCCTCACAGAGGCCCGGCCATCGCCCAGCGGATCGCTCCGAACGTGCAACTCGCCTCGGGTGAAACGGGCAGCAGTTCCGACCTCGAAACGCGGATCGATCAAGCCCCGATGAAAACCTCGGCGTCCTCGGATGCCGCAACTCCGCTAAAGGAACTTTTCCAAAAATCCCAGATTCGCGCCGTACTGCACGTGCAGGCCACGGAGCGCGACAAGGATGACGTCTTCGTTCGCATCCATTCCGGCGTTGCTTTTCTCTCTGCCGCCGACTGGCCAGAAGCAGCCGTCCGGTCCGCCCTTGTCGATTTCTTACGGCCCTCTTTGACCGCAGGCAGCCTTGGAGTGCAATGGCAGCCCAAGTCCGGTTATCAAGAGCTCGATGGTCTATGGAATTTCGCCGTCGCCGTTCGGGGGAAGTATCTGCTGGTTTCAGATGATTCCGCGGTTCTGAGAAATATGTTTGCGAATATGAGCCAGAAGCCGGCGCAAAAGCCGGCGGTGCTTGTCGCGGGATTCCATCATGCTCGGGAACGGGAAAACTTCGCCCTGCTCACCGGTCTCCTTGACCGCCCGAGCGCAAACCCTGGCGGTGCTCCGGCGGAACCTAATCCGCAGTTCTTCTCGGACAATCTCGCGAGCTTCAGCGCCACGCTGGCCGGCGTTTCTTCGGAAACCATTGTGGTCCGCGACGCAAGTGATAAAGTCTTCCAGACGGTCACCTACGAATGGTCCCGCTGAGGATATCCGCAGGTCTGGTCATCGCGCTACTCGCGCTCACATCCGGTTTCTCCGGGCGTTCCGAGCTGACAGCTTTTGCAGGCCAGGATTCCCCAACACCGGCGAAATCTCTTTTTAGCCAATCCGCAGTTCTGCTTCTTGAACGGGAGTTCTCCAGTGGCGACATTTCCTATCTTCTCTTCGATGCCCGCAGTGGCGCGCTTTTGTCGTCCCGTTGGGACGACCCCGCCAAGCCCATCCCTCTTGGCTCGCTGGTGAAGCCGTTCACGGCGCTCGCCTACGGGGAGACGCATGAGAATCAGTTTCCAAGTCATATTTGCCGGGGCGAAGCCAGCGGTTGTTGGCAAGTACACCCGCATGGGAAACTAAACCTTGTTTCCGCCATTTCGGTTTCCTGCAATTCCTATTTCCGCGCACTGGCGGAAAATCTGACGGGCGAGCAGTTGATTCCTATAGCAGAACGCTTTGGCCTGGACCATCCCGAACCTACGTTGTCCGGGCCACCGCTGATGGGCCTTGGAGATCGCTGGCCCATCGCCCCTGTCAAAATGGCTCGCGCGTACCTGGAGCTCTATCACCGCCGCGATCAGCCCGTCGTTCGCGAGATACTTGCCGGAATGGCGCAGTCGGCCCGTAGCGGAACCGGAAAGGGAGTAGGCAAGGCGTTAAATCATCCGGACGCTCTCGTAAAGACCGGGACAGCTCCATGCACCCATCCGCATCCCGCCCCCGGTGACGGCTTCGTCCTCGCCATGGTCCCCGCGAACCAGCCGGAGCTACTGCTCCTTGTCCGAGTTCACTCAGTACCCGGAGCCACCGCCTCGATCGCCGCAGGCCGTATGCTCCATCGTTTGGAGGAATAGCTAGGTGTTGGCCAGAGTCATCCTCCTGCTGTTTCTCTCGCTGGCCTTCCATCTTCGTGCCAGTGCCCAGGATGTTCGTATCGGCGTCTTCGGTCTCTTTCATCCTCGGCATCTAACCCTGCAGGCTTCGCGCCAAGAAGCCGTCATCCTTCAAGCCGCGGGCCAGACGCTCATCCTCGAGCCTGGTTCACGCACCGTCGCTTCCCTTCGTATTTCCAATGGGGCATTGCTCCTCGATTTCGGTGAACAGGTGGTTCGGACTACGGAAGTCCACGCTACCGCTCGCAACCATGGGGCAGTTACTTTTCTCCTTACTGTTCCCGGGAAAATCACTCGCGCCTATCGCGGTACGCTTGAAGTAAAGGTCTCACCCGGAGAAGTGGTTCCGATCATCACAATGGACAGGGAGACGGCGGTCGCTTCCACGGTTGCGGCAGAGTCCAGTTTAGATACGCCATCAGAAGCCTTAAAGGCCCAGGCGGTCGTCGCGCGTTCCTACTTCGCTGCTGGAAGAGGGCGGCACCGCGACTTTGATTTTTGCGATCTCACTCATTGCCAGTTCCTCGGCGAGCCCCCGCCCGACGACAGCCCCTCAGCGATTGCTACCCGCGAAACGCGCGGGATCGTTCTCACCTTTGAGGAGAAGCCCTTTGCGGCTATGTTCTCGCGCAGTTGTGGCGGACGTACGCGCACTCCTGCCGACGTAGGTCTTCCCGGCAGCGCTTATCCCTACTTCTCGGTCTTCTGCGATTTCTGCCACAAGAGTCCCTATCGTTGGACCCGGCGATTGTCCCACGAAGACGCCGTGCTACTTGGAAAAGGCGAATCCGGAAGGCTCGCCGTGGACCGACGTCTCGGCTGGAATGCTGTGCCCAGCAACAACTTCACCTCGCACCAAGAAGGCGAGGTAGTAATTCTCGAAGGCGCCGGCCAGGGACACGGCATCGGCCTCTGTCAGCGTGGCGCGGAGGCCATGGCCGAAGAGGGCAGCAGCTTCCGACAAATCCTCAACCACTATTTCCCTAACGCTGGGCTCATTCTGCTCGGAGATCACGTTGCAAGGCTCTCCGGGTTCCTATCTCTCTCATACCGATAGCTGCTTTGTGTAGTTGCTGCCTGATGTGTCGATGACATGAAGAAAGAAGTCGTCGGGCCAAGAGCTCCGGTCTTTCTGAAAAGCTGTTCGATGGACCGCTTGGTGTAGGCGCCTAGAGACGGACATTCTGCGTGGGAGCTCCCAGAGAGCCCGGAAATATGTGCTGAATACGCTAAAGCTCTCTCAATAAAGCGGATTCACTCCTCGCGCAGCAGTATCACGGGATCAAGCGGCAGCGCGCCCTGCGCTGGAATTCACGTCGCTACTAGCCCGACCAACGCCATGGCCAGAACCACCCCGGCCATTATTAGCGGATCGCTGGGAGTTGCCTGATACACGATGAGAGCCAGTACGCGGCTCACTAGAATTCCCGGGAATAGTCCTGCTGCTGAACCACAAGCCAGCAATTTGAAGGCGCGGCTCAAGGCTGCCTTTACTATGTTCGATTAGTAGGGGACCTTTGCATGCCACGCATGGCAATCTTGGATCACTGACGCGGGTATGGATCGGCAGATTGCCCGGGAGCGAGTTGACCCACGAGACCAACTCGCTTTCATTTCCGAATCGCAGCGTGGTCCTGAGGGGGCGCATGCCGCGCGGGAAGTGCCCGGTTACGTTGCAGTGATACCACGCCCCATTTCCTGAAACTGTTCCATTTCATACAACCGCAGCAATTGTACTTTCGAGCGACGAACCCACCGGCAAGACGGTCGGCCCGTATTTACCGATAAGCACCATACTCTTTTTTGATGCCTGGCTTTGTTTGTTTTGCGTGGCAGAATCTTTGCCACGTCGACTCGGCGCACGCTGCAAAGAGCAAGTGCCTGGTTGCCACAGAGTGCGTTGTCGTTTCTGGGCCATTCCAAAATCCACTGGACTGCACCCCCTAAGGATTCCAGCCGTGAAAACACTCCAAACTGTAAAGGGCCGCGCATCGGCCCAATCTGCGCGCACGATTCTCTTGACGATTGGTTGTCTGGCCTTCGCCGGGCCGTTGCTATCGCAGCAACCGGCCGCCGCGACGAAATCGAGTGGAGACCCCAACAAACTTTATCTGCAGGGAGAGCTCCCACTAAGCGTGTCGTACGCGGGCGCACCGGCGGCGGTCGCAGCACTCGCGTCCGGCCAGTTGAAGCCGCTGGCGCTGGCGAGCGGAGATCTCGACGGGGATGGCGTCGACGATTTGATCGCGGGATATGCAAGCGCGAACGGCGGCGTTCTCGTCATTCATCGGGGCAACCTCGATGCGTTTGCACCGCAGAGCCAGGCATCCTGGCAAGCCATTGCTGAAGGGCGCTTCCCGAGTCCATTTCTGCCGCAGGCAAAAGTGATTGAGCTCGCTGAAGCCCCGGATTTTCTGATAGTAGGCAACTTTACGGGCGAGGGGCACTTGGATGTGGCGGTTGCGGCGCGCGGGAGCCACACACTTTATATCCTTGCGAATGACGGAAAGGGTGGGCTGCTTGCGCCGCAGTCCGTCGCGCTCTCAGGAGCGCTGAGCGCACTTGGCACCACACATTTTGATGGTGGTACCGCTTATTCTCACATTGTGGCCGGAACCACCGGGCAAATCGGCTCGCAATTGACTGTATTGGAAGCGACAGCCGTTGGGATTAACGTGATTGCGGCCGCACCGTTGCGGGGGCCTCCTACCTCTCTCGCATTTGGTGGGCTTTGGGGCGATGCATTCCCGGATGTCGCGGTTGTCGCGGGAGGTGAGCTGCAGATAGTGCATGGACGGGATGTCCGCGCTGCGTCAGCCGGCGAAGGCCCTGCTACCTTGCAGGCGGAGTCTGTCTCCATTCCTTTGGTCGCGGCTTCGGTGGCGGTGGGATCTTTCATACAAGACCGGGCTTCTCGGCTGCAGATGGCCGTCCTGGGGACTGACGGAAGCGTGCATATCGTTACGAGAGCGGGGCTCGATACTCGTCCGTGGAGTCTTGCTGAGTTGCAACTGCGGCGTCGCGCGCTGCGTGATCACAAACCGGATCCGCTCGCGGTCCCAGTCGACCCAGGGGAAGGGTGGCAGGTCGCAGAATCTTTCCCGGCCATCGTCTCTACGGCCAACCCTAATCAGCCTCCCGTTCTATTCCGCACAAGGATTTCGAGCCGTGGCGCTGACGACGTGATGGTTTTGGATTCGACCTTAGCGCAGATCCACGTTCTCGGACATGAAAGAATGTCCGATTCAGGGACATCGGCGTCGAATCCGCGCGCTTCATTTCATTCCACGCTGGCGATGAGCGCTTCTGGTGCAACGCTTGCCGGAATTCCGATGCGAGTAAACATTGACGGTCGTCCCGGGGTGGTCGTACTGAAGCAAGGTCAGATGGCGCCGCAAGTTATGATGCCCCTGCCGGACCCGACGTTCACGGTCAATACCACAACTGATCTTGTGTCCGCTAACCCTAATGCTTGCTTGAATGCAGTCGCGGGGCAATGCAGTTTGCGCCAGGCCATACTCGAAGCCAATGCTACCGCAGGCACAGACACGATCATGGTACCGGCCGGGACTTATACCCTGTCGCTACCTAAAGTTTTGGGGGACTATACGGGAAAGCACGGGGCGCTGTATGTGAATGACTCCGTGAACATCGTCGGAGCCGGGCAGAACACCACCATTATTCAGGCCGGGACACAAGGCGACAGCACAGGAGCGCCAAACGGCGTTGATATGGTGATGGCGGTCAACGAGGACATACCTCCCACCTTTACGGACGCCACGGCCAGCATCTCCAACCTTACTCTCCAGAACGGACACAATCTGGGAACCAATGGCAACGACGGAGACGGTGGCTGCATGGAATTCGACACCGGTTCGAGCGGCACAGCCAATCTGACTCTCACCAACGTTACGCTGAACAACTGCGACACCACGCAGGGAAGTGGCGCTGGAATCGCTATCTTCAATTTCACGAATCCCGGGGCTGGTTTTGCGACGATCAGCAACAGCATCATCCAGAATAATTCTGCGGTGAACAGTATGGCGATCGCCGTCGGTGGCGGTATCTGGGTGTCATCAGGCACTCGCATGGTAATGACCAATAGCCAAGTCATCAACAATAAGGTTACCCAGGTAAACGGAGCCGGTGGTGGCATCAGGATTGAGGGTCCGTCCGCAACAGCTAGGACGGCTATTGATGCAAGCACGATCTCTGGCAATCATTCGGCCAGCGACGGCGGAGGTATTTGGTCAGGTCAGGGTGTGCTCATCGACCAGGGCACCGTGATAAGCAACAACGTTGCGGGTGGACAAGGTGGGGGAATCTGGGCAAACGCATTGAGCCCCGAAACAGTTACCGTTTCCAAGGTCACCATCACTGGCAATTCTGCCGCGGGCAGCGGAGGGGGAATTGCGTTACTGAACGGCAGCGGCACCGCAAATCTGACCATTGGGTTCAGCAGGCTCGCGGGAAACACCGCACCTTCAGGAAGCAACCTCAGCAACGCGGGTGGAACAGTTATAGCGACAAACAACTGGTGGGGAACAAATTCTGCGGCTGGCACCATCAATATCGTTGCCGGGGACCCGACCACATTCGATCCGTTCATCGTGCTAACTAACGCTGCTAGTCCCAACCTGATTAGAATTGCCGATACATCCACCGTTACCGCCAGCTTCCTCCAGGATAACCATGGGACTCCTATCGCCGTAAGCAATCTCGATGTGCTGCTCGGCCTGCCAGTGCCACCGCAGTCGCCGCTCACCATCTTCCCTGACTCGCCTGTTCATGGCACGCTCTCGAGCGTCCAGGCACACATCCAGCCAAACGGTCAAGCCACCGAAACATTCACAGCTACCTCGGGCGGCATTGAAACCATCCATGCAGTCATTGACCAAGCCAGCGTACCCGCCACCATCACCGTCCTTCTCCCGCCATCCATCAGCAAGGCGTTCAGCGCGGCCCACATTCCGGTCTTCACCACTAGCCCTATCACCGCCACGTTGACGTTCACCATCACGAATCCCAATACTGCGAACGCTCTCCATGGCACTGCCTTTACTGACAACCTGCCGTCAGGCTTGGCGGTGGCCAACACGCCAAACGTTGTCAACGGCTGCGGCGGGACGGTTACGGCAAATGCAGGAACGGGAGTGATCACGCTTTCGAGCGGGACGGTAAACCAGAACGCCAATTGCACGGTTGCCGTGGACGTGAAGGGTGTTAGCGACGGGGTGCAGAACAATATAACTAACACTGTAAGTGCTACAGACGCTGGCGGCCTCACCGGCAACACCGCATCCGCCAACATCACGGTCATCAATCCGCCGCACATCGTCAAGGCGTTTGGAGCGGTGAGCATTCCGCTCGGTGCTACTACCAGTTTGACCTTCACGGTGAGCAGCACAAACACCATTTTGCCCTTGAACAACGTTGGGTTCACGGACAATTTACCGGCAGGTGTGATCGTCGCGACACCGAGTGGCCTAAGCAGTACCTGCGGCGGCTCAGCTACTGCCCCTGCTGGTGGGGGCTCCGTCAGCCTACTCGGCTCCGCCCTGGGCGCTGGGGCTTCCTGCACGGTCTCATTGAATGTGCAAGGCGTTACAGTCGGCGTGGTGAACAACAGCGTCACTGTGAGTGACGCCACCGCCGGAACGGGCAACACCTCTACTGCGCCTCTCGCCGTTGTCAAAGCCGACACGACAACGACGGTGACTTCCTCGGTGAATCCATCGGTCTTCGGCCAATCCGTCACCTTTACGGCGACGGTTTCTCCGGTAGCGCCGGGAGCGGGAACACCGACCGGAGCAGTCACTTTCCTGGATGGCGGCAGCTCGATCGGCGCCGGAACGCTGGCTGGCGGCGTGGCTACTTTCACTACCTCGGCTTTGGCCGTAGGCAGTCACACCCTCACAACCAGCTATGGTGGCGACACCAGCTTCAACGGGAGCACTGGTTCGTTGACCGGAAATCCGCAGGTAGTCAACAAAGCCAACACCACCACGGCAGTGACTTCGTCGGTGAATCCTTCCGTCCTCGGTCAACCCGTGACGTTCACGGCGACGGTTTCGGCAGTGGCGCCGGGAGCAGGAACAGCCACGGGGACAGTGACGTTCCTGGACGGCGGCATCCCGATCGGCACGGGAACACTTAGCGCAGGCGTGGCGACGTTCACGACTTCAGCTTTGGCGGTGGGAAGTCACACCATTACCACCAGCTACGGTGGTAACGCAAACTTCAACGGGAACACCGGTTCGCTCGTCGGCAATCCGCAGGTGGTCAACAAATCGGATACCACGACGGCGGTCACTTCTTCACAGAATCCCTCCACTGTTGGTCAACCTGTGACCTTCACGGCATCGGTTTCGCCGATCGCACCAGGAGCAGGAACGCCGACGGGAACGGTGACGTTCCTTGATGGCGGAAGCCCTATCGGCACCGGGACGCTCGGCGGCGGTGTGGCGACGTTCACCACGTCAGCTCTGGCCCCTGGCAGTCACACCATCACCGCGAGCTATGGTGGCGACGGGAGTTTTAACGGAAGCACAGGCTCGTTGACTGGGAATCCGCAGGTCGTCAACAAGGCCAATACCGCCACGGCGGTAACCTCGTCACAGAATCCTTCCGTCACCGGTCAACCCGTGACGTTCACGGCCACGGTTTCCGCGGTCCCGCCGGGAGCAGGAACACCGAGTGGGACAGTGACATTCCTTGACGGCGGCAGCCCGATCGGCACCGCAACACTGAGCGCAGGCGTGGCGACGTTCACCACTTCGGCGCTGGCCGCTGGCAGTCATACCATCACGACCAGTTATGGAGGCGATGCCAGCTTCAATGGCAGCACTGGTTCACTGACAGGAAATCCACAGGTAGTCAACAAGGCCAACACCACGACTGCGGTGACTTCGTCGCAGAATCCTTCCGTCTTCAGTCAATCCGTGACGTTCACGGCGACGGTTTCGGCAGTAGCGCCGGGAGCGGGAGCACCGACGGGGACAGTGACGTTCCTGGATGGCGGCAGCCCCATCGGTACCGGGACGCTCGGTGGGGGTGTGGCTACTTTCACGACCGCGGCTCTGGCGACAGGCAATCATACGATCACCACCAGCTACGGCGGTGACGGGAACTTCAACGGGAGCACTGGTTCGTTGACCGGAAATCCGCAGGTAGTCAACAAAGCCAACACCACCACGACAGTGACTTCGTCGGTGAATCCTTCCGTCCTCGGTCAACCCGTCACGTTCACGGCGACGGTTTCGGCAGTGGCGCCGGGAGCAGGAACAGCCACGGGGACAGTGACGTTCCTGGATGGCGGCAGCCCCATCGGCACCGGGACGCTCGGTGGTGGTGTAGCTACATTCACCACTTCGGCTCTGGCGACAGGCACTCATACGATCACCACCAGCTATGGAGGTGATGGGAACTTCAACGGGAGCACGGGCTCGCTGACTGGAAACCCGCAAGTAGTCAACAAGGCGAACACCACCACGGCGGTAACCTCGTCTGTGAACCCTGCGGCCCTGGGACAGTCGGTGACGTTTACGGCGACGGTTTCCGCGGTGGCCCCGGGAGCAGGAACACCGACGGGGGCAGTGACGTTCTTGGATGGTGGCAGCCCGATTGGTACCGGAACGCTCGGCCTCGGTGTGGCGACGTTCACAACTTCAGCGCTGGCCGCTGGCAGTCACACAATCACCACGAGCTACAGTGGCGATGGGAACTTTAACGGCAGCATCGGCTCACTGACCGGAAATCCACAGGTGATCCTAACCGCTCCGATAGCCACGAAAGGATTCGCTCCTGCGGTTATTGCTCCGAATGGTGTCAGCGCGATGTCCATTACCATCACTAATCCTGCGGGCAACCCGGTGGTACTAACGGGTCTCGCGATTACGGACAACTTTCCTTCTAATTTGTTTGTGGCGACTCCCAGCGGGTTGACCAACACCTGCGGTGGCACGGCAACGGCAGTGGCCGGCTCAGGGAGCGTAACGCTGACGGGCGGAAGCGTAGCCGTCAACACCAGCTGCACCGTTCGCGTGAATGTGACCGGCACGGTCTCAGGCACTTACACCAACACCACGGGTGCTGTGAGTTCAACGAATGGCGGGACGGGCAACATGGCCACGGCAAATGTAACGGTGGCCAGTCCGCCGGTTATCACAAAGACGTTTGGAGCGACAACGCTTCCGTTGACCGGCTCGACCTCGCTGAGCTTTACGATCAGCAACCCGGTGGCGAATGCCATCGCACTGACCGGCGTGGCGTTCACCGATAATCTGCCTGCTGGCTTGGTCGTATCCACACCAAATGCGTTAACAGGCACTTGTGGCGCGGGAACCATCACGGCGCTAGCGGGCTCTACCTCTATCAGCCTTGCCGGCGCGACCCTGGCCACCAGCAGTTCCTGCACCTTCTCCGTTAACGTAACTGCGGTTACGGGCGGTGTAAAAAACAACAGCGTTCAGGTGACTTCGGTGAACGGCGGGACCGGGAATACATCGAGCGCCACAGTCACAGCCACGACCGCGCCGGTCATTACCAAGACATTCGGTGCGGCAAGCATTCCTCTGAATGGCTCGACTTCGCTGAGCTTCACCATTCAGAATAACAACGCCACGCAGAGTCTGTCGGGCGTCGGATTTACTGACGCGCTACCGCCAGGCCTGACGGTTTCCACGCCCAATGGCCTCGCGGGTACCTGTGGTGCCGGGACGATTACGGCCACGCCGGGGACTGGTGCGATTGGCCTCACGGGAGCGACTCTAGCGGCGAGCGGTTCGTGCACGTTCGCAGTGAACGTGACCGGTATCACTGCCGGCACTCAGAACAACACCACCGGAAACGTGACCTCCACGGAAGGTGGAGCAGGTGGGACGGCCTCGGCGAGCATCTTCGTGCTTGCGCCTCCGTCTATCGTGAAGACGTTTAATCCGACGGCCATATCTCCGAACGGAAACTCAATGCTGAGCTTCACCATCACGAATCCCACCGCGAATACGGTCGCGTTGGCCGGAGTTACATTCACAGACACGTTGCCCGCCGGAATTACGGTGGCGACGCCCAACGGCCTCTCCGGATCATGCGGCGGTGGAACGATTACGGCGACGGCAGGTTCAGGCGCTGTCAGTCTCACTGGTGCGACGATCGCGGCGGGAACATCCTGCACGTTCAGCGTGAGCGTCACAGGCGCCAACCCAGGAGTCTTCACCAACACCACCGGGGCGGTGACTTCGACTAACGGCGGCGCCGGCAACACCGCGACAGCAAACTTGACCGTGGCCACACCACCCAGCATAACGAAGACCTTCGGCGCCGCCTCCATTGGGCTCGCCGGCTCTACGTCGCTTACCTTCACCATCTCGAATCCCAATGCATCGATCGCTCTAGCTGGCGTAGCGTTTACGGATGCGCTGCCAGCCGGTTTGGTGGTTTCCACGCCGAACGGGCTCGCGGGCACCTGCGGTACAGGCACGATTACAGCCGCGGCCGGCTCAACAAACATCACCCTGGCCGGCGGCACGATTGCGACAAGCGGCACATGTTCCTTCGCCGTCAACGTAACAGCCGTGGCCGCGGGCAATCAGGTCAACACGACCGGCACCGTTGGCGCCACGAACGGAGGCACGGGTAACACGGCAACCGCTTCCATCAACGTCCTGGCTTCCGACGTAACCATCACCAAGAGCCACTCCGGCAACTTCTTCCAGGGACAGACGGGCGCAACCTACACGCTCACCGTCAATAACCTCGGGCCCGGGCCTACAGCCGGAACGGTGACTGTCACGGACACCTTGCCCGCAGGACTGACAGCAACCTCGATGACAGGAACAGGGTGGACTTGCACGGTAACCACGCTGACATGCACTCGCACGGATGCCCTTGCTTCCGGCGCGAGCTATCCGCCGATTACCTTAACGCTCAGCGTCGCCGCCAACGCAGCGGCAAGCGTGACCAACATCGCGACTGTGGCCGGCGGCGGCGAGATCAACACCGCCAACGACACCGCCATGGATATCACCACCATCACTCTTCCACCGGACTTCACTCTCGCTGTCACACCCGCCTCGATCACAATCAGAGCCGGGCAGCCAGCACAATACGGAATTACCGTGACTCCGATAAACAATGCCTTCACGAATCCGATCGACTTTACCGTGACAGGATTGCCGGGCACGACGTCTTTTATATTCAGTCCGGCCTCGGTGACTCCGGGTCTGAACCCCGCGACGTCCACACTGAAGATTTTGACAACGCCAGGCGATCCATTCCTGGCGCAGAATTCCAACAGGACTCGACTCCCGCTCTACGCTGTGTTCGTGCCGTTTGCGGGACTTGTCCTTTCTGGAATCGGCTTCCGCAAGCGCAAGTTGGCTAGAAAATGGGTTTTGGCCGTGGCGATATTTGTATGCAGCGGTCTGGCTTTCTATGGATGCGCCAGCGCCGGGAATTTCCAGAAGCTTGGAACTCCGCCAGGCACCTACACCGTTACCGTCACGGCGACTTCGGGTAATCTGCAGCATTCCGCGCCGGTCACACTCGTTGTTACACCGTAGGAGTAGCTTCGGATGACAAGCCGAAACGAGAGAGAAGCCAAAGTCATGAACAAGAGACGCGTGATGGTGCTGGGTTCTTATGCAAGATGGATCGTTGCGGTTGTGGGGTTTGCTTGTGTCTCTGCAGGCGCATCGGATGCCCAGCAGGCCCCGTCTCCGACGCCACAGTTCGAAGTATCCGGGACCTATTCCTACATTCGTGCGAACGCCGCCAATTCCGGTGGAGGTTACAACCTGAGTGGCGGAAGTGCGTCGTTCGCGTACAACTTCAGTGACCGTCTCGCCGTAGTGGCCGACGGTGGTATCTACCGGTTCGGCGGCTTGCCCTCTGGGCTCGACAGCACCATGTACACCTATCTCTTCGGACCGCGCTACACCTTCCGAAGAGTCAGCCGCTTAACCCCATTCGCCGAGGCACTTCTCGGAGGTGGCCGCTTGAACGCGAGCGCCGGCGGTATAAGCGCCGGTGAGAATGGATTTTCCATGGCCATCGGTGGAGGCCTAGATTGGCCGCTTCGCCGCCGGTTTTCGATTCGCCTCATTGAAGCCGAATACCTGCTGACCCGGTTTGACCGGGTCACCGGCGCGTCAGCAACACAGAACGATGTGCGTATATCCGCTGGGCTGGTATTCCACTTTGGGAGCAAGTAGCCGAGCCCGCGAACGTGAAAATCGACCTTGAAGTTTTAGTCCGCAATCGCTGGAAACCGATATTGAGAAAAGTAGAGCCATCCTTTCATGGCACTCAGAGATAGCGAAGCGACCTCACCCGGAAAAATCTGCTTGCGGCCAGCCACCGTCAATGACAAGGACCTTTTGCTTCAAGTTTATGCCGGCACGCGTAAGGATGAAATGGCGTCCTGGGGATGGAGCGCCGCGCAACAGTCGAGCTTCATTCGAATGCAGTTCGATGCTCGCAAGCGCGGCTATGCCACCACCTATCCATCAGCGGAGAACAGCATAATCTCTATTGGAGACGTACCCGCCGGTTCCCTTATTATCTTTCGTGGCCCCGGCGAGATCCGCTTGGTGGACATTGCGCTGTTGCCGGAATTTCGAGGTCGCGGCCTCGGCGGAGAAGTGATTAGAATGCTGATTTCCGAGGCTACCGATGCGGGATCTGCTCTGCGGCTCAGCGTCCTGCGAAGCAATCGCGCGACGCACTTGTACGAACGACTCGGTTTTGTTGCAAAGGGCAGCGACGAGATGTACTGCGAGATGGAGTGTGCGCCTGCCGAATCGCAAAGCCGAGGGAAAGTTGCGAACACCTCCCAGGAGACTATTCCTAATGCCGAATAATCTGAATAGCCGAAGTTTTTGCGAGCATTTGCATACTACTTTTCAGGTGCGGATTTCCAGTGCCGCCTCTTTGCCAGTCGAATTAATCGAAGTATCGGATAAAGAGCAGTCTCCCAAGGTCGAGCAATTCTCCCTCATCTTCAGAGGCCCACTTACGCCGCATTTCGCACAAGGAACGTACACCTTCCAGCATGAAAAACTGGGCGAGTTTGATCTTTTCGCCGTTCCGCTCGGCCCTGACCCGGCGGGCATGTCTTATCAAGTGGTCTTTAACCGCCTGCGGCAACCGCACCGTTAATTCCGTATGCATATCACGTTGCAACCGGTTCGCGAATCGGACGATCCATTTCTTTTCTTGCTTTACGCGGACACCAGGGCTTCCGAGATGGCTCTGGTGCCTTGGACAGACGCTCAGAAGCAAGCCTTCCTCGAAATGCAGTTCTCCGCGCAGAGAGCCTCATACGCGAAGGAATATCCCGGTGCCCAGCATGCTGTAATCTGCCGGGACAAGGATCCTGTTGGTCGCTTATATTTGGATCGGTCTCAGGAACGCTTCCACATTCTGGACATAACGGTCGCCAACAGCCGCCGGAATCAGGGGATTGGCTCCGTAGTCCTGAAGAAAATAGTGCAGGAAGCAGAGGACGCGGGCAGACCAACCACGATTTATGTGGAGAACTTCAATCCATCCTTGCGTTTGTTTGAGCGCTTGGGCTTTCGCGTCGCCGCCGTCAAAGATTTTCAGGTGCTGCTAGAGCGCCCGCCTGCGCCTTTGAGTTGAGGCGCTTGGGAGCCCGGATCGGTGTGGCACTCGTGATATGGCTGATAATGGCCATGTAAGTGGTCGTTCCGGATGGAACAACAAACAGCGAAAACCGGCCGAGGGAGTGATGTTCCAGTTCATAAGTGCCTTGCGGCAGCGCATCGCCAGTTCCATGAAAGTGAAGCGCAAAGGTGTCCAGGGTTGGCTGGGGGAGGCTACGGGGTTTTACGCCGAAAGCCAGTGGTGTTGTTTCGGTGGGAGTCTTCGAATTCATGTCCTCGACAGACAGGAGCGTAAACCAAGTCGGGGTTCGCGCGCCTGAATGAACAGCGAAGCTGCTGCTGACCAAAGGCTGAAACGTTCCCTTCGTCCACGAAGCCAACTTTGCCGTATTCGCGGAGTCAGACTCCAAAGTGCCAGCCCCAAAGAACTTCAGGGGAAGAGCCACTGCAGCCAGGAGCGTTTGCCCGGCAACAAGAAAGCTACGTCTCGAAACTGGCATCTGGAAGCTCCTGATGGAACCGTCGAGTGACTCCTTTTAGTCTGTACTACAGGAGGCGTGGGTTCAATAGTGAAGCCGTACCTATGTGGGAGTCTCTAAACAGTACCAATGTACTATGCTCTTAAAGTCTTTAATCTTACAACATCGGCCATCAAATACTCCGCCGTTCCACAAAATCGGTGTTACTATCGCAACCACTTCGCCCAGCTCTAAACGGCGCGGATGCGTGACTGCGCTTTCCAGTCCTTAGTTTCGGTTAGATGGTAGCTGCAAAATGGAGCTGAGATCCCATGTCAAGCCCGTTTATCGGTGAGATTCGGATGTTTGCCGGAAATTTTGCGCCCGTAGGCTGGGCCTTCTGTAATGGAGCCGTGATACCCATCGATCAAAATGACGCGCTGTTCAATTTGATCGGGACAACCTACGGTGGTGATGGCCAAACCACCTTTGCCTTACCCGACCTGCAGAGCCGCATTCCTGTCCACGTCGGGCCTGGATTTGCACTCGGACAACAGGCTGGAGTGGAATCCGTCACTTTGACGACCAACCAGATTCCGGCCCACAGCCATGTGCCCCAGGCAGACTCCAGCGCGGGAACGCAATCCTCCCCCGGAGGCGGTGTGTGGGCGCAGTCCACGCTGGGTCAGTTCTCTGCGGCAGCCCCAACCTTGACCATGGCTCCCTCTGCCCTCGGATCGAGCGGAGGCTCGCAACCCCACGACAACATGATGCCGTTTTTGGTCATCAACTTCATTCTGTCGCTCTTTGGAATTTTTCCATCGCAAACTTGACACGCGGGAGGAGCAAAGTATGTCAGAGCCATTTCTAGGCGAGATCAAGATTATCAGTTGGAATTTTCCGCCGAAAGGTTGGGCGTTCTGCAACGGGCAGCTGCTGCCCATCAACCAAAATCAGGCATTGTTCTCCATTTTGGGCACCACCTACGGCGGCGATGGAAGGGTTAATTTTGGCTTGCCCAACCTGCAAGGTCGCGCTCCGGTTCATGCGGGCAACGGCATCGCTTTGGGCGAACTCGGTGGAGAGACGACACACACCCTCAACATTTCCGAAGTGCCGGCCCACAACCATGTGCCCGCGGGTTCCCCGGCAACCGGAACGCTCCCAAGTGCTTCCGGGAACTTATGGGGCGGCAGTAGCGCCAATCCGTATAGCGCCGCGTCGAACACGTCCATGAACCCAGCCTGTGTGGTTCCGGTGGGTGGCAGTCAGCCCCACGAAAACATGTCACCGTACTTAGTGCTTAATTTTGTCATCGCGCTCCAGGGCATCTTTCCCTCGCAGAATTAGCAAAGGAGAAGCAACCTCATGTCGAATCCATTTCTTGCGGAGATCAGAATTTTTACTGGGAATTTTGCCCCCAAAGGCTGGGCGCTCTGCGATGGCCAATTGTTGCCCATCAGCCAGAATACAGCTTTGTTTTCTCTTCTTGGTACCACCTACGGTGGGGATGGCAAGAGCACCTTCGCGCTGCCAAATCTGCAGGGCTCGGCGCCGATGCAGGCTGGACAAGGGGCTGGCTTGTCGCTCCGGGACCTGGGCGAGACAGCCGGCGTGCAGACGGTAACGCTGCTCCAGACAGAGATGCCCGCGCATTCCCACGGCGTGCAGGCGGCGACTTCCGGTGGTTTGCCAAGTCCTACGAACAATACCTGGGCATCGGGACTCAAAGGCCACCCCGGTTCGTACGCGCCTGCCACTGCTTCAACTGCACAGATGAATCCGTTCGGTACGTCCATCAGCGGCGGCGATTTGCCGCACAACAACATGCCTCCGTTCCTCGGCTTGACTCTCATCATCGCGCTGCAAGGCGTCTTCCCGGCGCGAAGTTAGGCGCCAGGCGATCATCGCTTTTGCGAGTTGACAACGGCCCGGAGCCCAACCTCCGGGTCGTTCGTGTTTGTGCTTTAGAATGGCTATTCGGCGGAGAATGAAACGCAGATGGCGACGGTTCCACCTTCAAGGGAAGCACCTCAAAATGACGGCCCGCGCGCGCCGGACGCACCGACTCCCGCGGCCGCGACCGAAGAGCCGGTTTTTCTGGAAAAAGACGTACCGATCTCGCGATCCCTTATTTGGCAATGGCAGCGCGACTCCTATGCCCAGCGTAGTCTCAAGTCATGGACCGAGGACATGGTCCCGCAATTCATAACCAACAATCCATTCATCGCCGAATTCTTCGCGCGCATCGTTCTTGGATTTATCTGTGATTGCATCGATCTTGGAGGGAAGAATTCTCGGCCGCTGTCTGCCGAGAATCCGTTGCTTATTCTGGAGCTCGGCGCCGGGCCCGGCAAATTCTCCTTCCTGTTCTTGCGGCAACTGGAAGCGCTTTTGCGGTCCAAAGAGATTCCGCTAAGCATAGTGCGCTACTGCATGACCGATTGCTCGGACAGTCTCATCCAGGCATGGCGCATGAATAAGTACCTGTCGGAATTTTCCGACCGCGGGATCCTGCAATTTGAATTGCTCGATGCCGGCGGAGAAATCAACTCTCGCTTTGTCCGAGGAGACGCCACCGAGACCATCGAACAGCCCCGACGCCCCCTCATTGTCATCGCCAATTATGTATTCGACAGTCTTCCTCACGATGCTTTTGTGATTAAGGAAGGCCAGGTTTCAGAACTCCTGCAAACTACGGCCGCGGCCCGCCGGGATGCTGGCAGCAACCCTCCGGAAGCGCTCTCTCGGCTGAAGTTTTCCTATACGCATTCCGCCGATGCTGCTCCCGGCCATTACACGGAACCCTCCTGGAACAGTATCTTGGATCTCTATCGCCGCCGCTTGCCCGCCGCCACTGTGTTGTTTCCCTCGCAAGCTCTCAAGACTCTCGGTGCTCTAAGAAAACTCAATGGCGGCACAATGCTGGTGCTGGCCGCCGACAAAGGATATCTGCGCGAGGATAGCCTGCTGCTTTCTAAGGGCCCGCCAACCTACGAATTTCACTCTGCGAACTGTTTTTCTCAGATGGTGAATTTCGACGCGATCGCCAAATATTTTGAAGCCAGGGGCGGCCAGGCGTTTCTGCCTGAAAAGCACTCCTCCAGCCTGCACATTTGCGCGTTTCTCGAGCCTCAACCGGGCGCGCAATTCCCAGCTCTGCAGGCGCGCTTTGAGCAAGCACGATCAGCGGTCGGTCCCGACGATCTATTTGCCTTGCTCGCCTGGCTAAACCCTCACATGGAAGAAATGTCTGTCCCGCAGATTCTTGCGCTCCTCCGGCTGAGCCGTTGGGATCCCGCCACGCTCGTGCGGTTGTTTCCCGTGCTCGCGCGCCAGATTCGCAGCGCAGTTGCCGAGCGGAATGATCTGCGCAACGCCGTGTTGCTCACGTGGGCAAACCATTTTCCGATCATCCCGAGCGACAACGTCCTGGCCTTCTACAGCGGCGTCATTCTCCTCGAACTGCGTTTCTTTGACGAAGCACTTTCGCTGTTCAGACAATCGCAAGACCTACTGGGCCGTACCTCCACAACCAGTTACAACCTCGGGTTGTGCTCCTTGGGTTTAGGTCGCGCCTCCGAAGCATTGACGTTCATGATCGAGGCTTGCGATCTAGATCCAGCGTTCGAGCCCGCGCGACTTATGCGCGGCAAACTTGAGGATGAGCCGTCGACGACCTAGGTTCACTCGCCAAAGACCGTCAATCCACTGGCGGAGTCGAACGCACAGCGGTAGGTTGCCAGAAGAGTGGCGTCAATTGTGGACGGCGATGGACGGTAATCGACGAGTGTCAATTTTAATTGATTTAGTGACTTAGCCGCATTGGGAGTTGGTTTCGATTCTGATCGCCCGCTTCCTGTTTCCGCAGCCGTCACGTTGATTTGGCTGCCCTTACTCACCATCCATGCCCCGATTCTCGAAACGCGCCATTACGTCGGTCATTGGCAACGACGCGAAGCAGCTAAATACCGACCGAATCTGTGAGCCGGTTCTTGCCGACTTCGCATTTCAGCAAGCCAATCTTGACACGCCGTCAGGGAGCGGACCCCCCCGCGACCGGGCCGAAATCTGAACCCTCCGCGGCAAACGCGTTGTTCACCAAGTGAAAAAGCCCGAAACGAACCCGTCAACTGGTACACTATCCGTCGTTCTACTGGCCCGCGGGCGCTAGCATGCCTTTGTGTTTCGGAATCCGCGTGGATTCTGTTATATGTACGATAACCCAAACGGTGTGATTCACGCTGCGACAGACGGGGGCGTGGTGGGGAAGCATCCGGCCGCCGACCCATTACAGATTCTCGTCGGCCCCGCGACTTCCAATGAATTTAATACCGTCCGCCTCCGGCTGATCCCCATTGGTTGTTTTAGCGTAGAGGATGCGAGTTTCAAGTTCGATTCGTCGTTCGTTCTTCCCGAATTCCAAACTGAAATAAATTCGTTCGTTGACCTTCGGGAGAAAAACTCCGAGAAGATAAAAGGTGCTCCGATCTCCATCTTCGGCCATGCCGACCCGTCGTTCCAGGGCAATTTTGAACTCAGCGCTCCGACGCACCAAGCCGGAGATGACTACAACAAAGTTCTGAGCGGCCGCCGTGCCATCGCCATCTATGCTTTGCTCGTCCGCGACGCAGCTATTTGGAATAATCTCTTCACCGATCACTTCGGTGGCGACGTTTGGGGCGAGGATTCGATTCGCACGATGCTCGACGCAGTCGATCCGCCAAAAGCCGACGGTGGCCAGCAGGGCCGGTCGCAGGGCGCCTCCGCCCGGAGTTCGTCCTCCTCTGGCGATCGAAACCCCGGCTCCACGGATTCTGCGAGAGCTGCAAAAATTCGCGACATCGCCCACGACCCCGGACAGCGCCAGCAGCTATTCCTCAAATATATGAATCACATTTGTGGTGACTTGAAGTTGGACAAGAACAAGGACTTCCTGGCTCGCGGCGCTGGTCCGGACCACAAAGGCGACGTGCAGGGATGCAGCCGGTTCAACCCGCGGCTCCTCTTCTCGAGCGAAAAAGAGGGTCAGTTCAAGCAAGCGGCACAAGACAAGGATGAAACTATTCTCGCGAGTCGTAATGCCGATAATTCCTCAAATCGCCGCGTGATGATCCTGATTTTTCGCAAGGGAAGCCAGGTCCTCCCGGCAAAGTGGCCTTGTCCCACCTTCAAGGAAAGCTCCGCAGCCTGTAAAAAAAGATTCTTTTTCGATGGAGACACGCGCCGCTCCACCCACCTACCGGGAACCGACCGCAAATTTGGAGACAATCAAGACACCTTCGCCTGCCGCTTCTACCAGCGCCTGCGCACTGGTTCGCCCTGCGATAAAATTCTCACTGTGCTGACGCTACGGCTGTTTGACCTGCTAGGCCGACCCTTACCCGAAGCGCCTTTCGTGGTGAGCGTTGCAGGCGTGGACGGCGGCTCCAGTGGCGCCCTGAAACACGCAGACCCAAACGGCGACATCACGTTGCGCGACCTTGCGCTTCCTGCGACGGTCACCGTCCGATGGAGTCGCCCCGACTCCATGCGCAAGCCCGACGACCCCCAGCCCGCGCCCTCACAAACGGTTGACCCACTGGTCACCGACGAAGCCTTGGACGATGATGCGCTGCAACTTTTGCTTGCCGCTCAGGATAACGAGAGGGTATTGCGCGACGGCATCCGCCCTCCCAGTGAAACGCCGGACGGCTTCGAGTACGAACTTCAGGTCTTCGTAACTCTGGACGGTGGCGGGCAGGCCACGGGTCCCGGAGGCCAAATGACCCCGGAGGCGGCACGGCAACGACTGAACAACTTGGGCTATCTGAAGACCGTTAATCTGGAGGATGCCATTCGCGTCTTCCAACGCGACTGCGGGAAACAAGTGACTGGTAAGTTGGCGGATGCCAACGACGAGTTGCAGCTCCGCCACGACCAACTAAACCCGCCGTCGGCGCCTAACCGGCTCACGGGAGTCTGACCATCCCACGACACTTCGCCGAAATGACGAGGAAATCTCATGAGCATTCCGGCTGTCGCTACAAGATGTGACAAAGCTATTGACGGGAACACGGCTTTGCTGTTCAGCGAGGAAGCGCCACTCACAAACGAGCCGGCAAGATGCGATGATCGCCGCGCGGTCTGGACGCATATACCCTCCGCATTCCCAAAGCGCGAGGTATATCTCTATTTCCACGGTCACAACGCTTATGTAAAAGTCGACGCTGCAGGTAAATCGCTTTTGTCTGATTGGGTTCTGGCGCACCGTCGAGGTCAGGCGTCGGGCACTGCCGCCAGCGGCCTGAAATACCAACTCGCCGCCCTGACCAACGCCAAGCATCAACCTCTGGTCCTCGCTCCCGAGAACGGGATTCCGGTGCCGAGTTATGTCGTTGGCGAAAAGGTCGCCGGTGGGAAGACCGCCTTTGATGCCCAACCCGCAACGGAGGCCACTTTCCAGAAGGCCATCGCATTCAGGAATGCCCGGCTGGCATCGAATCAGGCCTTAAAACAAGCCGACCCGGCATTGAAAGATAAGGACCTGCCGCCCGTCCCCGTCGACCCAAACCAGTTCTGGTCGTACGAAGACCCTGGGACATTCAAGAACAGCGACGGGCTGGAAAAGCTGATCGCCAACTGCATCGAACATCTCTGTCTTCTCACCAAACCCGCGGCCGCGGGCGGCACTCCTTATCTGGACCGCGCTACTCTCATTAATGCCGCGAACCAGTCCTTCGACGTGAGCACTCTGGAGCACCTGTTTGTTTCTGGTCATTCAGGGGGCGGCGGCCCGCTGGCCGCCGTCACGCTTAGCGCCCTGACTCTGCGGATTCCCACCAGCCTCTGGTACCTGGACGCGGCCTACTCCAACCACGGTGTCGCCGAGTGCCGCACGTTTTGTGAAAACTGGTCCGCGAAGGGCAAACTCGGGATGAAAAACGCGGAAAGCCGGCTGGTCCTGATCGATTTTGACACGAAAGCTGGAACTCAGAAAATCATCGACAATCTGAAGAGCAAACCGTTCCCGGTAGCCGAGATCACCCACAACCACAGTGGCGAGTCCGCCCGCAAACCCGCGGAGGCGGCGGCCAAATCGGCAGGGAAAACACCCGCCGAGATCAAGGCGGCAGGTCAGGCCGCGGTCGATGCCGAGGTGCAACGTCGATTGGTCCCCGTTCTGACGGCTCTCTCCACGGAGCCAATTCTTGCCATCCACACCAGTGTTGCCCACGACAGCATTCCCGCTTTCTACCTGCCGATTCTGCTGGAGCACAACGAAGCGTGAATCGTTTCCAAACCTTCCGCGATTAGCCGCAGCGCCTGCTTCCGCCGGCTCTCCGTGCTGAAACGGCCTGTGGGCCAGCACGGTGGCGATGGCTTGCGCCGCGGCTCCTTCCGCAAGCAGCAGCACCACAGCATGGTAAAAGGCTCAAAATCAAACGCGCTGGTATGCACGCATTCTGGCACTGTCACGCGAGTTTGTTGAGGGACGCAGAAGCAAATCCCACTGTCGCGAAAGAGCAGATGCGGCACTCGGATGCACGGATCACGCTGGAAGCGTATGCGCACCTCATCGAGCGCTTCGCAGCGTGATGCAGTGGACAAGGTGGGCGAAATTCTGCGCCCATTTTGCGCCCCGATTGGAGAAGTCTGGTGACCACATTCAATACTTGCGGGTTCAGGTGCTTGGGTTCGGTTCCGATCGCTCGCTCCATAAACGTGCTTCATGGCCGCGACCATGCCTAGTCAGACAAAGACAGTGATGGCAACGAGGGCCATGCAATACGCGGTCCAAGTCTTGTTCTTTTCGGGTCATTCATGGGGCATGACGCTATCCGCGACGGTACTTTTTCAATTCAAGCCAGGTTCTCACCGCAGGTTTGAAGAGCGCCAGCCCGGCGGCAAAAAGGCTCGCGCCCGCCAGTAGCTCCAGGGTCTGGCTCGCATCAGGGATTGAAAAGCCCTGATAGAGGAGTGCCGCCCCGCCCAAAACGCACAGGCAAGCAAACAACACGCCTAGTTGGTTCAGCATTTAGGTCCTCCCGAGATTGCAGCTGAGCAGTAAGGCATGTTTCAGATACTAAGGCGGTCGTGCCTGACATCGCAATATGAGAGCATCGGCCGACGGGATTCGTGCTGCGGCGCGTCCGACTCCCACGTTTTTCTGTAGCCCATATTGGATGTAGAACGGCGGTCCGATCCGGAACCGGAGATGCGGGCCAAGTCGATCGTGTTTCCGTGCGCCGCCAATCCCCACAAGGTGCTGCCCCACGTCCCAAAGAAAATCCGCCACATAGACAGTGTGTTTTTCGGACAAAAGGGAATGGCGTCTAGAATGCCGGCGCAAAGTACTGATGGCGCTGCAGGGAAAACGACTGCAATCCAATTTCCAGCATGCTGACAGTGTCCAAGGGATTCGACAGACGACTCTCGCCAGCCGAGGTTTGAGTCCCCTCGCCTACTCTTTGTATTCTCCGTGCTATCAACATCTTGGGCGAACACTTGGCTCTGCTCGCGAAAAGGTACAGGGCGTGCTTCCGACCATTGTGGAAATTGCCACGGAGATCGGCGCTTGGCCAAGAGGCGATGAGCATGAGACCAATTACTGCGGAAAACAATAAGCTCGGATTTGTCGGAGTCGGCTACATGGGTCGGCCGATTGCGCAAAGGTTGCTGGAAGCTGGCTTCCAGCTAACGGCTTACGACCGGGACCGCAGCAAAGCGGAAGGGCTGCTTCGGTATGGCGGCACAGTCGCGGGTAGCGTAGCGGAACTATCCTCCAGTTGCGACGTCGTATTGTCGTGCCTGCCGTCCGATGAGGCCGTCCTGAACATTCATAGAGGACCCTACGGCGCACTCGCGAATGGGCGTCGCGGCTCTCTGGTCATTGACCTGAGCACCGTGCATCCGGAGACTTCGCAGGAACTCGCGAGAATTGGTTCCGAGCATGGAGTTGACGTGCTCGACGTAACTATATCGGGCAGTACTCCGGCTGCCGAGAAGGGGCAGCTCACGCTGTTCGGCGGCGGAGACCAGGAATGCTTCGCTGCCGCCGAGCCAATCTTTCGCGCGATCGCCCGAAAGTATTTTTATCTGGGGCGCAGCGGTTCCGGAGCGACGATGAAGCTTGTCGTGAACGCGCTGCTGGGAATCGGAATGCAGGCAATCGCCGAGTCCGTTGCGCTCGGCGAGAAGGCGGGTCTCGACCGCCACCGCTTGCTTGAAGTGCTCTCCTACACCGCAGTCGTAGCCCCCGCGCATCTCGGAAAACTGCAAAGGGCGATGAATGGCGACTATACCCCTCAGTTTCCGTTAAGGCTTATGAACAAGGATTTCGGATTGATTTTCGAGCTTGCGGCTTCCCTCGACGTGCGCATGCCCGCGACCGCGGCTGCCTTTGAGATTAATGCGAGGCAGTCGGATCTGGGGGTAGAGCAAGATTTCTCGGCGGTGATTCTGCAAATGGAGAAGCAAGCTCGTTTGGGTTCCAGAGACATACTGGGCTGATTTGGCGGCTGTCAATTCCGCGAGGAAGGAGATCTGCGTTCGATGAAGGTTCGTTCGTTCGACGAGGCTTATCCCGTACACGCGTTCGTGGCGAGCCGCGAAATGATCCAACTGAGAGTAAACGGAGCAGCACAATCATTCAGCGGCGAGCCGGAAATGCCACTGCTCTGGTACTTACGCGACATTTTGGGACTGACAGGATCGAAATTTGGCTGCGGCGTTGGCCTTTGCGGCGCATGCACGGTCCATGTAAACGGACAAGCCACGCGATCCTGCGTAACGGCCATGCGCGACGTGGCTGGAAAGGAAGTCACGACGGTCGAAGGCCTCGAGAAGAACGGATTGCACCCGGTCCAAAAGGCGTGGATGCAAATCAACGTGCCGCAATGCGGCTATTGCCAGGCGGGACAAATCATGCAAGCGGCGGCTCTATTGGCTAGCAAAAAGAATCCAAGTGATCAGGAGATCGACGAGGCGATGTCTGGGAACATCTGCCGTTGTGGAACGTATCAGCGGATTCGCGCCGCAATTAAGGCAGCGGCGGGAGAAATGGCATGAGCGGGATTGAGAATGTCAGCCGCCGCAGATTTTTGACGGGAGGTATCGTCGCGGCGGGCGCGCTTGTGCTTGGCGTGCGCTATTACCCCAAACTTTTGTCTGGGGACAAACTTCCGCACGATACAAAGGCGGACCGCGCCATTTTGCATCCTAGCGTGTACCTGGGAGTCGAATCGGACGGCACAGTGTGGATCGTGGCTCACCGCTCGGAGATGGGGACGACAAGCCGTACGACTTTACCGCTCGTGGTCGCCGACGAATTGGACGCGGATTGGAAGCGCGTAAAGATTGACCAAGCCATTGGTGACGAGCGCTACGGCGAACAGAATACCGACGGATCGCACTCGATTCGCGGGTTCTACAACGCAATGCGCGAGGCGGGCGCAACGGCGCGGTTCATGCTGATGCAAGCCGCGGCTCAACAGTGGCGTGTTCCTGCGACAGAGTGCGAGACGGATTTGCACGTTGTTGTCCATCGTTCAACGAACCGCCGGGCAGGTTTCGGGGAGCTCGCAACCGCTGCGGCGAAATTGCCGGTCCCCAAAAGTGAAGAGCTGAAGCTCAAACCAAAGAGTGCCTGGCGGTACATCGGCAAAGGAGCAGTCAGCTACGACCTTGAGGCGCTCGTAACTGGGAAAGCCGTCTATGGCATGGATGCTCGGCTGGACGGCATGGTGTACGCGTCTGTGGAGCGCCCGCCGGTACTCGGCGGCACAGTGAAATCCTACGATGACAAGGAAGCCTTGAAGGTCCGAGGCGTGCGTCAGACTGTTCCCATTGATCCCTTCAAACCGCCACCGGCATTTCAGCCGCTCGGCGGCATCGCGGTGATTGCGGATAACACGTGGGCGGCGTTCGAAGGCCGCAAGAAGCTAAACATTGGATGGGACAACGGACCAAACGAAACCTACAGCTCGGACGCTTACAAGAACGAATTGCGAGCGACCTCGCACAATCCATGCAAAGTGGTGCGCAATATTGGTGACGCGGATGCAGCGTTCGCCAAAGCCAGCAAGGTGTATGAGGCCGATTACTACGTTCCGCTTCTCGCACACGCTGCCATGGAACCGTTGGTCGCCCTCGCGGAATTTAGGGACGGCAAAGCAACGCTGTGGGCTCCAACACAGAATCCCCAAGCCGTGCAAGACATCGTTTCAAAAGAGTTGGGGATCTCGAAGGAAGACGTGATCTGCCACGTGACTCTTCTCGGTGGGGGATTCGGGCGCAAGTCGAAACCCGATTACGTGGCTGAAGCCGCAATCTTGTCCAAAAAAGTGGGCCAGCCAGTGAAAGTGGTGTGGACCCGAGAAGACGATATCAAGTTCGACTACTACAATGCCGTTGCGTCCATGTATATGAAGGCGGCTCTGGGCGTAAACGGGAAGCCGACGGCGTGGCTGCAACGGTCCGTCTTCCCTCCGATTCCATCCATTTTTGACGTGAACGCAGTTTATGGCGATCCAGGCCATCTGCAGCAGGGCTGGACGGACATTCCTTACGATTTGCCAAATCTCCGCATCGAGAATGGCCCGGCGAAGGCTCATGTGCGTATCGGCTGGTTACGTTCGGTGGCCAACATCTATCATGCGTTCGCTATTCAATGCTTCACAGATGAACTTGCCCATGCGGCCGGGCGCGACCCCGTCGATTATTTGCTCGATCTGATCGGGGAGCCGCGCACCATCGATTTCAAGGGCGTGGAATATCCCAACTACGGAGCTTCAATGGGTACTTATCCCTGGGAGACCGGCCGTTTGCGCCGCGTCACGCAGATGGTCGCAGAAAAATCCGGATGGGGAAAACGGAGGCACGGGAAGGGAACTGGCATCGGAATTGCCGCACACCGCAGCTTTTTGACGTACGTGGCGACGGTCGTCGAGGTCGAGGTCAATGATCGGGGTGAGGTGCGGATCCCTCGCGTGGATACGGCTCTGGATGCGGGCTTGGTGGTAAACCCGGAGGCGGCTCGCGCACAGTTCGAGGGCGCCGCGGTGTTCGGGACCAGTGTTGTGCGAACCGGAGAGATTACGGCAACAAAAGGCGTCATCGACCAATCGAATTTTCAGGATTATCCGGTAGCCCGAATCAATGAAGTCCCCGGTCAAACGAACGTTTATATCGTCGATAGCGACGCCCCGCCGGCTGGGGTCGGGGAGCCGGGGGTTCCGCCATTTGTTGCGGCTTTCTGCAACGCTATTTTTGCGGCAACCGGCAAGCGGGTTAGGGATCTGCCGATCACAAAGCTTGGCTTCAGTTAACGGTCTCTCCGCCTTCGGAGGGAGAAGCGTGCGCACTGGAAAGAGGAACTGTAAGTAAAGGAAAAGTCATGAAACAGGATAAATCTCAACAGCATTTGATCTTGGCCTCCTCCATGCTGCTCGTGCTCTTTGTGGGTCTCACGCTATTTGTTGCCTCGATGGTCCAGGCAAGCTCCGGTGCAGGCAGCGCGGCGAGCAGTGCGACGTTTGGTACGAAATGCGCGATGTGCCACGGTCAGGATGGAGGCGGTTCGGAGGTCGGAAAGAGCATGAACGTTCCGGACCTGCGCTCACCGGCAGTCCAAAAACTGCCGGATGCCGAACTCGCTCAGATCATCGCCAATGGCAAGGGCGGAATGCCCTCGTTCAAGAATTCACTCAGCGATGAGCAGATTCACGCTTTGGTGACGCACATTCGCTCGCTGCATCAAAAGAAGTAGTTCTCCTTCTGTCCACTGCGGTGATCACAACTGGAAATGGATTCCGTGCCTTCAGCTGTGAGACCTTTAGAAAGGGAGGATCGCCATGAATGACGAGACGGATCAACCAGGCCAAGAGGATTCACTTCATCGGAATGTCCCGCCAGCTCCGAGGCCCGACGACGCTCGGGACACCAGCATCTCCCGACGCGGGTTCCTCGGACTCGCGGCAGCGTCCGTTCTTCTGGCGCACGCTGACCAACAGGTCCAGCGATTGGAATCCAGGAATGGCATACCTTATCGAACTCTGGGCCGCAGCAGAGAGAGCGTTTCGCTCATCGGGCTTGGTGGCTATCACCTTGGCAATCAGGCGGATCCCCAGGAGAGCATTCGCATCATCCGCACGGGCCTCGATGAAGGCCTCAATTTTCTCGACAACTGCTGGGACTACAACGGCGGCGAGAGTGAAATCCGCATGGGTAACGCGCTGGGCGACGGTTATCGGGAAAAGGCGTTTCTCATGTCCAAGATCGACGGACGCACCAAAGGTGCCGCTGTCAGTCAAATCAACGAGTCTCTGCGCCGCCTCAAGACTGACCGGATCGATCTTCTGCAATTTCACGAAGTGATCCGCGACACTGACCCGGACCGCATCTTTGCCGAAAGGGGAGGGATGGAGGCCGTCCTGGAGGCGCAAAAGGCCGGCAAGATTCGGTTCATAGGCTTTACAGGCCACAAGAGCCCGGACATTCATTTGAAAATGCTGGACACGGCCGCAAAGCACGGCTTCACGTTCGATGCCGTTCAAATGCCTCTCAACGTAATGGACGCGCACTTCAATAGTTTCGAGAAGAAAGTTTTGCCTGTTCTACTCAAGAACGATATCGGTGTGCTTGGTATGAAGCCCATGGGCGACCGCATCATTCTCGAGAGCAAAACAGCCACTCCGGTGGAGTGCCTCCACTATGCTATGAATCTTCCTACCAGTGTTGTCATCACCGGCTGCGATTCGCTGCCGATCCTGCAGCAAGCTCTCCAAGCTGCCCGCAGTTTTCAGCCGATGAATTCTTCCCAAGTTTCTGCGCTTCTTGTAAAAACAGCAAAGGCTGCCGAAGCGGGGCAGTTCGAGCTTTACAAAACAAGCCACCGGTTCGACGGCACGTACGCCAACCCACAGTGGCTTGGCTAGAAGGGGAGCGATGTCAGAACCAACGACAAGAAAAGAAGATCGCTACTATCTGTGAGTGTTCGAGATTCGAGGCGCTGGCGGTGGAACGGGTAAAGATGTGAGCGTCACTGCGGATTTGGTGGATAGGAAAATTTGGAGGAGCAATCATGAATGACAGAAAACTTACTGCAAGTACGGCTGGAGATGTTTCGCTAGGCGGGGAAGTCTCCGTGCATCGTCTCGGCTTCGGCGCCATGCGCCTTACCGGCGAAGGCATCTGGGGACCGCCAAAGGATCGTAAAGGAGCGCTGGCAGTTCTTCGTCGGGCCGTTGAGCTTGAAGTCAATTTCATCGATACCGCGGATTCCTACGGACCGAACGTAAGCGAGGAACTGATTGCCGAAGCGTTGTTTCCTTACCCGGCTGGCCTTGTGATTGCCACCAAGGGAGGCTGGAACCGTCCTGGCCCCAATCAGTGGACCCACGATGCAACTCCCTCGCACCTTCGCAGTGCCGTTGAGGGAAGCCTCAAGAGGCTGCGCCTCGACCGTATCGACGTCTATCAACTGCATATTCCGGATCCCGTCGTCTCCTTTGAAGCCTCGGTGGAAACTCTCGCTCAGCTGCGAAACGAAGGCAAGATTCGCCTGGTCGCGCTGTCCAACGTGACGCAGGAGCACATCGAACGAGCGCGCAAAATTGTCCCTATCGTCTCCGTGCAGAACCGCTATAGCTTTGCGGACCGCGAATGGGACTACGTGGTGGACTATTGTGAGCGCAACGGAGTCGCCTTTATTCCCTGGTTCCCACTGGGGGCGGGCAAAGTTGCCGGCGAAGTGCTTGGCCGAATCGCCCAGGCACACCGGGCGAGCCCTACGCAGGTCGCCCTCGCCTGGCTGCTTCGGCGATCCTCCATTATGCTGCCCATTCCAGGGACTTCCTCGATCGAACATCTCGAGCAGAATGTCACGGCGGCTTCCCTGCGCCTAACTGACGAAGAGTACCGGGCGCTCTTTGGAGTTCCCGCGCTGGTCGCATCGCGGTAAAGGCGTTGGTCACGTCTCCACGGCCTTGGCGAGTTCTCCTGGATGCCAGATGGGAGATGTGCCCCCTGGCGGCTCATCAGTGCAAAGCGCGAGTGCCGCTGGCGCTGATTGTTGGCAGGTACGACTGTGGGAGGATACGTTCGTATGACTAAGTCCGAAAATGGAAGAGCTCACTCGACCCATGTTCTCTCGAAACGGCCGGCTTCGCACATGTCAACAGCGCTGCGCCTCCCGCGAACCTGCCGCGTAGACTCCCCACAGGAGCCGAGCATTTACAGTTCTACGTAGCTTCCGCCGTCCCTGGAAGACACGTGCTTTCACGGCGCCAATGGATGTCCCCAGAATCTGGGCCGTTTCCTCGGTTGATCTTTCTTCGATGTCGCGAAGCAAGATCGTACGTCGAACCTTCGGCCCCAGGTGATTGATGGCCGCAGTCAAGAGTTGCGTGCGCTCGCGCCGCCAACAAGACTCTTCGGGGTCGGGACTCTGGTCAACGAACGCCTCCGGTCCGGACGTCGCGCCATCTACAGGGCTCTCTGACAAGACTTCGATGACTCCCCGCCTTCGACGAAGTAACATGAAGGCTTGATTCATGGCGATGCGCGTTAGCCAGGTAGAGAACCGCGACTTTTCTTGAAAGCCGCCAAGGTGCAGGAAGGCCTTGTGTAAACTCTCCTGCGCCACATCTTCGGCATCCTCGCGGTTATTCGTTATCCGTTGCGCCACGGCGAGCACTGTTTGCTCGTGACGCAGAACCAGAGTATCGAACGCCTGCCTATCTCCGCGCTTTGCGGCAGCGACCAACGCTTCGTCGGAGTCTTTGTTTATACCCGTTGTGCGAAACGTTTTCATGAGTCCGATCCTCCGCCGTCATTGCGGCATAAAGTAAGAAAAACGAACTAGCGCGAGAGCCACAGCGCATATCGAACGGACTGGAAGATCGTCCACTCATACTCGCAGCGCAGAATGCGATACCATTCGAGAATGGATCGAGGTTTCATGGTGCACTCCTGTCGGCGTCCCGTCTCTTGGTCCGGCGTCACTGTCACGTGGGCGCTGGCCGGCTGTGAATTCTATTCACCGGGAAGATGCCAGCCCCCACTGAAAGGGCAATCTGCATGCCAGACGCTGTGATTGCCGAGTACCGCTCGGAAATTACTGGCAGATGGGGAGTTACGCCGATTCAGGAATCCTTGGACGACGTGCGCCGAAGTGAGAAGGTGTCAAATTCTTGGCATTCCGTCCATCGAGCTGACAGGTAGCTATCCCTCGGCGAGAGAGCGGCGGGCATCCGCCAACTGGCCGATCGGGCCAGAGCAGGGCACTCACTGGTGTTAAGATTTCGATGGCAGCGAGCAACACCCTGCTTTGCCGGAGCAGAAGTATGGCCAGGTCAAATCCTCTTCTGTGGCCCAAGGCGCCTGCGATTTGGATCTATTGGATCGCTGTTTTGTCGGTTGCTGCAGCCCTGATCATTTCACGCTGGCCGCCGCTTCATTTGCAGGATGCTCCGGTGTCACTCTTTCTTTGCGCCGTCATACTGAGTGCATGGTTCGGTGGCGTCTGGCCTGGACTGCTCGCGACGTCCCTCTCCGCTCTCGCTTTCTACTATTACTTTCTGCCTCCGATCTATTCGTTGGCTGCAAAGCCTGAAGAAATACCTCGCCTTGCGATCTTCCTGGTATCAGCGGTGTTTGCCGGGGCGCTGAGCGTAGCGCAAAGGAGCGCCACGGAATCGCTCAGGCGGGCGCGCGATGATCTGAGAAAAACAGTTCAAGAGCTCCAGAGCACCAATCAGGCGCTCGAGGGAGAGAGTCGTGAGCGCAAGTTCGTGGAAGAATCGTTGCGGCGGAGCGAGGGTTATCTGGCAGAAGCGCAGAGGCTGACGCATACGGGGAGTTGGGTCTGGCAGGTTGCGGGAAGAGACGCGTTGCACTTGTCCGAGGAATGGTATCGCATATACGGCTTCGATCCGGAAGGTGGCATACCGACTCTCGAACAACGACTGCAGCGGATTCACCCAGAGGATCGCGCCAAGTGGCAGGAGGCCATCGACCGAGCAGTGCGCGAAAAATCGGATTACGACGTGGAATTCCGTATTGCTCTTCCGGGCGCCACCATCAAACACATCCACAGCGTTGGACACCCCGTTTTTGACGCCTCGGGGGAATTGGTGCAATTCGTCGGAAGCTCGACGGATATCACCGTGCGCAAGCGGGCGGAAGAATCCTTGCGTCAGGCGCAAGCGGATCTCGCACGTGTCAACCGTGTCACCACCATGGGCGAGCTGACTGCCTCCCTGGCGCACGAAGTGAATCAACCGATTGCCGCAGCGGTCACCAATGCCAATACCTGCTTACGCTGGCTTGGGCGCGATCACCCCGACGTGGAAGAAGCACGCGCAGCTGCCCTGAGAATCGTGAAAGACGGAACGCGCGCGGCCGAAATCGTCAAGCGGATCCGCTTGCTCTTCAAGAAGGGTAGTTCAGAACGGGAGTTGGTGGATATAAACGAAGTCATACGCGAAATGATCGTCCTTCTGCGCGGCGAAGCAATGCGGTACTCCATTTTGGTGCGGACCGAACTGGAGGGAGACATTCCCCAGGTCATGGCGGATCGCGTGCAATTGCAGCAGGTGCTGCTAAACCTCATGATCAATGGCATCGAAGCGATGAAGGACGCAGATGGGACGCGGGAGCTCGCTATCACGTCGCGGCGAATGCAAAACGAGGGAATGGAGGTGTCCGTCACTGACAGCGGTGTGGGGCTGCCCACCAAGCAGACGGAACAGATCTTCCATGCGTTCTTTACGACCAAGCCGCACGGGACAGGCATGGGACTTCGCATCAGCCGTTCGATCGTTGAATCGCATGGCGGCCGCCTGTGGGCTGCTGAGAACTCTCCGCGCGGGGCCAGTTTCTGTTTCACTCTACCGACCAAAGTCGAGGTACATGAATGACGCCCGTGAATCGACCGACGGTGTTTGTCATTGATGACGATGCCGCCATGCGTATGGCCATCCAAGGCTTGCTGAAATCGGCAGGTTTGTGGTCGGAGACGTTCGGGGCGGCGGAGGAGTTTCTTCGCGAAAAGCGGCCGGATGGACCAAGCTGCCTTGTTCTAGACGTGAGCCTTCCTGGAGTCAACGGCCTGGAACTTCAGCGCGAGTTGGCAGATGCCGGCGTGCGCATTCCCATCATCTTCATCACCGGTCACGGAGATATTCCGATGACCGTAAAGGCCATGAAATCGGGTGCCGTGGAGTTTCTGACCAAGCCTTTCCAGGACCAGCAACTGCTGGATGCGATTCATCAGGCTTTGGATCGTGACCGTGTGACGCGCCATCAGGAGGGTAACCTGGCCGGGCTGCGAAAGTGCTACGAGGCCCTAAGCGAACGCGAGCGCGAGGTCATGGGCCTGGTGGTTTCGGGCATGCTCAACAAGCAGATAGCATTTGAGCTGGGTGTCAGCGAAATCACCGTGAAGATCCATCGCGGCCACGTGATGCGGAAAATGCAGGCCGAGTCGCTCGCCGAACTTGTCAGAATGGCGTCGAAACTGGAACTTCCACCCGGCAAAGAGTAGCGTATTTCGAGCGCTCAGCCGTTCCGCAAGGCAGTTCCGAAGTTGGCAGTCCTCCGGTCGCAATTGTGGTCTTCCCAAGCCTTCAAAGATTGCTCGTGGCTCTCTGGTCGGGCGCCGTTCGGGCTCTTATACGAAAGTATAATTGCGCCGCTATTGGCGAAGCTGCTAGATTCCGGCCATGGCCGCTCTGGAGAAGACCAAAATGGTTGCGATTGTCGATGATGATGATTTAATGCGCAGCGCGCTACAGGGACTGATGAAAGCGGTTGGCTTGCCGGCACAGGCGTACGCTTCGGCGGAGGAGTTCCTGAAATCCGGCCAACAGCGCGAGGCTGGATGTTTAATCGCCGATATTCGTATGCCGGGAATGTCTGGCCTCGAACTGCAGGCGCATCTGAACGCCCAACGTTGCAAGATTCCGATCATCTTTATCACAGCGCATGGCGACGAAAAAATGCGAATGCAAGCGTTGCGGGCAGGCGCCGTTGAGTTCATGGGCAAACCGTTCGACGACGAGGTATTGCTTGAGAGTGTGCGCGCAGCTCTGGAGAGCTAGCCCGCGAGCAGAAGTGTGCATCAGATTGTGCAAGGAGGTCTTCCGTGGCAGCTGTTGCAAGATTCGGATCCGCCGACCAGGACCCCAATCCGCGCAGATTCGAGCAGATCATAGGTAACAGTCCTGCTCTGGAATCGGTGCTCGGACAAGTTGAGCAAGTCGCGCCTACGAATTCCACCGTTCTTATCCAGGGAGAAACAGGCACTGGCAAGGAGCTGATCGCGCGGGCCATTCACAATCTCAGTTCACGGTGCGGGCGTGCGTTTATAAAGCTGAATTGTGCGGCCATTCCGTTCGATCTGGTGGAAAGCGAACTTTTTGGCCACGAGAAAGGTGCCTTTACAGGTGCTATCGCCCAAAAGATTGGCCGTTTTGAATTGGCGGACAGGGGGACGCTGTTTCTGGACGAAGTAGGTGACATTCCGTTGGCGCTGCAGCCCAAACTTCTGCGTGTCCTGCAGGAGCAGGAATTTGAGCGCCTGGGAAGCGGTCGGACTCACCAAGTGGACGTTCGCTTGGTCGCTGCGACGCACCGAAATTTGGCTGAAATGGTAAAGGCAAACGGATTTCGCAGCGACCTCTACTACCGTCTGAATGTGTTTCCAGTCTCGCTGCCGCCGTTGCGGGCCCGCCGTGAAGACATGCCGGCCCTGGTAGAACATTTTGTCGAGACTTATGCCCGCCGGATGGGTAAGCGAATCGAACATATTCCTCCTGAAACGATGGCCGCTCTCAGCTCTTACCAGTGGCCGGGGAACATTCGTGAGCTTCAGAATTTTATCGAGCGGAGCGTGATCCTCAGTTCCGAGAGCGTCCTTGACGCCCCCCTTGCTAGTTTAAAGAGTGCCACTGAAGTGGAATCCCTGGGGCCAATTACCCTGGAGGACGCGGAGCGGGACCACATTCGCAAAACTCTCGAGCAGACCCGATGGGTTGTTGCTGGCCCACACGGGGCGGCCGCGCGTTTGGGAATCAAAAGGTCCACGCTCTACTTTCGGATGCAAAAGCTTGGCATTTCACGCACCAAAAAGGACTTCATTCCCGCGTAGTGTTGCTATCCTGCGAGCATTGATCCTCGAGTCGAACCACAAAGTCCGCTGATTAGCGCCTCACACGCAGTATCAATTCTCAAGTCGATCCGAATCGGAAGGTGTTTGACCGATCATCAAATAAATAACTTTACTGAGCCTGTCAACATGCGGACGTCGTGTTTAGCGGGCTGGCGGTCCGCACTGCGCGGTTGATCCTAGTCGCCCTTTGCTCTCAGTCACTTACGCATTGAACAGACTTGGCAAACCTATTGCCTTTCTCAGTTGTGTCGCTCGACGCACCAAATCGGTTGGTGGCCCGTCGAGAAGGAGGGAATCGTGAAGTTCGAAAGAGCCGTTTTCGTTTTGGTGGGAATGATGTTGTTGTGCGCAGGGAAGTCGTCAGCACAGCAGGTGAAGACCGATTACGATCGCGGCATCAACTTCGGTCAATACAAGACCTACTCGTGGGAACAAGTTAAGACCAAAGATGCCCTGGACGTTGATCGAATCAAGACGGCCGTCAATGCCGCCTTGGCAGCAAAAGGCTGGACGCTGGTCGATTCCGGTGGCGATGTTTCCATCATAGCCGTCGAGATGACCCGCGATCAGCAGACCTTGAATACCTTCTATGACGGGTTCGGAGGAGGGTGGGGCTGGAGACGATTCGGAGGCGGTGGCTTTGGAGAGGCAACCACCACAACGGAAACGTATAGGGTAGGCACGTTGGTCGTCGATCTCTTCGATACCAAGACCAAGCAACTGATCTGGAGAGGTGCCTCGAGCGGCACACTCTCCGACAACTCCAACAAGAACATAAAGAACCTCGATAAGGGCGTGGAGAAAATGTTCAAGAACTTTCCTCCGGGCTCTTCGAAGAAGTAACGGGGTCGACGATGATACGCCAACTCTCGATCGGCCTTTGTCTAGCGCTTCTTACGGCGGCCATTCCGTCGCGTGCGGCCAATCGGGCGCACACAGGGACGGACCGCGAGAGCAAGGTGGTCTGGACCAATGACGACCTCGACAAACTCCACGATCTCGGCCTGATTTCCATCGTTGGCCGAGAGGATGACGAACCAGCTTGGGCACCTGCACCTCGGCTGTACGCGAGAGCCCAGGACCCAGAGTGGTATGCGGAGCAGGCGGGCAAGCTGCGCGACGAACTTGGATACCGGCAGGCGCAGCTTCGTGAATACCAGCAAGCGCTTGACGACGCGCGAAATCTCAGGGAATCAGCCGGGGGCATAGATTTAGTCGGCGAGGACTTCGCCATTACCCCCGAAGCCGGCATAGAAATCCTCGAGCAGCGCGTGAACGAAGCGCAAACAGAGCTTGAGGCCCTGGAAGACTTGGCCCGCCGTAATGACATCGCGCCAGGCACGCTTCGTGGCCGGTGAGGCTTCTGCCGTGTTGACAAGCGATTGTGAAGTATTTGCACCATGATTGAGACCAACGTGAAAGTCTCGACTTATTACTGGAGAATATGCCATGAAGATGAAATTATCTAAACGGGTTTTGACCGCACTTCTCTGCTCCCTCCTGGTGCAATTCGCTGCGCAAGCCGGCTCTTACAGTCCGACCAGCCAATCCAACGAGCAAGCGCCGGCAACGGCTTCGGCCCCACAACTTTCGCCCCAACAGATCCAACAACTGGTCGCGCCGATCGCGTTGTATCCGGACGCCCTCGTTGCGCAAGTTCTCGCGGCGTCCACGTATCCGGCCGAGATCGTCGAGGCCGACCGCTGGATAGAAAGTCATTCGAGTCTCAAGGGAGAAGAGCTGGCAAAAGAAGTCGACAAACAACCGTGGGACCCGAGCGTGAAGGCCCTCACCCAATTTCCCTCCGTCCTTGAAAACATGGACAAGAACCTTTCGTGGACTTCATCCCTTGGCGACGCCTACGCCAACCAGCAGCAGGATGTGACAGAAGCCGTCCAAACAATGCGTCAACAAGCACACAAGGCCGGCAAGCTGAACAGCAACGAGCAGGAGAAGGTGACGACGCAAGGCAACAGCATCGTAATTGAACCGGCCAGTCCTGAGGTGGTCTATGTGCCTGCCTATGATCCTTGGCTGGTGTACGGGGCGCCCATCGTCGCCTACCCAGGCTGGTATCCTGTGCCCGGAATCTTTTTTGGGGGTCCTTCCATCTCCTTCGGGATTGGATTTGGAGTCGGCTTCTTCGGGGGATTTGGATGGGGCTGGCATCACTGGGGATATGACTGGCACGGCCGATCAGTAATCTATAACCACAACACCTACATCTCCCACAGCCGGACGATCATCAACCGCAACAACTTCAGCCGCAACACCTTCAACCACGGGAACTTCAACCATGGCAACGCCTTCCACGGAAACGCGCACTCGTCTTTTCACGCTCAGCCAGGAACACGCTCCGGCGCGTTCAGCGGCTTTGATCACGGCGGCAATGTCCGAGGCTTCTCGTCTCGCGGGCGGTCGAGCTTTGGAGGTGGCTCGCACGGAGGTGGTTTCCATGGTGGCGGTGGTGGACGCCATCGCTGATGGAGCGAAGCGAGAAATCAAGAAATGGAAAGGAATACCATGCTGCACAGGATCTCGATTTTGGGTCAACTTGAATGCAAAGACTTTGTTCGATTTGCCCTGTCTGTTCTGTTCGGACTTAGCTTGGCGGGCTCACCGGCACCAATGTTCGCCCAGGAGCCCGGGCAGCGTACTTTTGCGTCCGCCGAAGATGCCAGTCGCGCTCTCTATGACGCCATGGAAGCGCAGGACGAGCAAGCTCCCTTGAGCATCCTCGGACCAGCCGGAAAGGATGTCCTCTCGTCGGGCGATCCCCAGGAAGATTTGAATGCTCGCATGGGCTTCGTCGTCAAATACCAGGAGATGCATCGGCTGGTCACAGAGGCGGACGGGGCGGTAACCCTGCTTGTCGGCGCAGAAAACTGGCCGTTTCCGATTCCCCTGGGGCATAACCACGGTTCGTGGTATTTCGACACTCCGGCAGGCAAAGGCGAGATTGTATTCCGCCGCATCGGCAAAAATGAACTTGCGGCTATGGATTCATTGCGCGAGTTAGTCGATGCGCAAAAACAATATTCTGCCCACCCGCCGGCTGACCTCCCCAAGCAATTTGCGCAGAGACTGGTCAGCGATGAGGGCCAGCACAATGGTCTGTACTGGCACGGTGCGAGCGATGAGTTCGATAGCCCGATCAACCCTCTTATCGCTTACGCGCGCCAGAATCTTCCAGAGGACCAGGTTGGCGAACATGTTCCGTTCAATGGGTATATGTTCCGGATCCTCACCAGCCAAGGACCACACGCACCGGGAGGAGCAAAAAACTACATCGTCGATGGGAAGATGACGGCAGGATTCGCATTCGTCGCCTACCCTGTCGATTACCGCTCCTCGGGTGTGATGACTTTCATTGTCGACGAATCGGGAACCATTTACGAAAGGGACTCTGGCCCCGACACAACAAAGCTTGCCCAAGCGATGACCGCCTATGACCCGGATTCTACCTGGCACCAGGTGGAATGAACGATGGCTTGGAAGCTTTCCATGTCCCGCCTCGCATGCATTCCGCGAATCGCTGCCGCTGCCATCGCCATCGCGGCGGCAGCGGTTTTGTGTTCGCTTGAACTCGAGGGAAATCCGTCCGGCCAGTTTCGGAACCCCGCGGAACTTCGCGCGAAACACCATGCACTCTCCTTCATGCTGCACGCTGGGATCACCAGTGACGGACGGAACTCCTTCTACTTTGACGGCCGGCCAAACGCTCCAACCCTGCGCCTTTCACCGGGAGACCAACTGAAGATTGACTACATCAATGATCTTCCTGTCAAGCCACGGAAAAGCTGCGCGATTACCCCGTGCACGGACATGACCAATTTGCATTTTCACGGCCTGACAGTCTCTCCTGACGCCCCCCAGGACGACGTCTTGGGCATGATGGCCATGCCAGGACAAACGCTCCACTACAACGTGCAGATTCCGAAGGACCATCCGCCTGGCTTGTATTGGTATCACACCCACCCTCACGGAGAGAGCCACCGGCAAGCGCTTGACGGCATGTCCGGAGCGCTGGTGATCGAAGGGATTGCATCTTATTTTCCGCCCTTGATCGGCCTGCCCGAACGCGTCCTGGTTGTGCGTGGCCGCGCCCTTGCGAACGATCCTCAGTCTGCTGATCTGAAGCACCGCGTTGAACTCAGTTCAGATCGTTGCGGTGCGGAGTCGGAGGCGCCTGAAGAGGTCTTTACGGTGAACGGATCCGTGCGGCCTCAAATTGAAATCGCTCCTGGTGAGCGCCAGTTTTGGCGTCTCGTGAATGCTTCTGCGGACCGCTACCTCGATCTGCAGCTTGAAGACCAGCCGTTTGAAATCGTTGCCATGGACGGAATGCCCATCGCCTTGCACGATCCCGATCACCGAACGCGTATCTCGGGTCACATCCTGTTGCCACCCGCGGGCAGGCTTGAAGCCATTGTTACCGGTCCGTCAGCCGGCATGCCGAGGCGTCTAGTCTCACGCTGCGTAGATACCGGACCAGACGGCGATCCAAATCCTGCGATGGTACTGGCCGATGTCGTTCCGCGTTCGGCGGCAAATTCAACAATCAAGATCTCCGAAAGCTCGCCGGAACCTCATCTAGGAACGCTAGATCTCACCGAAGAAGAAAAGACCGCTCCTCGATTCATCGTGACATTTACGGAAGACAAGAAGGGCTTTTACATCAACGGCGACAAATTCGCGTCCGACGCTGCTCCCATGGTTCGCGCAAAGGTCGGGTCGTATCAACATTGGAGAATTGTTAATTCCACGCGGGAACTGCATCCCATGCACATTCACCAAGTCCATTTCCTGGCGTACGCCGAAAACGGCCGGCCAGTTACCGAACCAGTGTGGCTGGACACCGTGAACGTTCCATTCGGCGGTTCTGTCGACGTCATAATGGATTTCACTGACCCGGTAATCAGGGGGATGTCTGTCTTTCACTGCCATCTTCTCAATCACGAAGATAAGGGAATGATGGCGAAGATCCTTTTCGAATGAGCGACCTGGCACATCCCGCCGTCAGAGGATCGAGGCCTGGGGAGTTGCGCGGCCTTCGCGAAAGGATTCCGTTGCTATCCCTTCTCCGGAAGGATGTGGCTTCCAATGGACCCACGTGGCTTCCACTTGTAATGGTCTTGGCGGCGATTGCCGGGGTTGCATATATAGACCATCTCGTTGTTTCGCTCTCCCTTGTTTACCTCTACACATTGCCCCTTACCGTCGGCGCGATTTTTTTGCGCAAGGAAATCAGCTACGGCCTTATCGTGGCGTGTATCTTATTCCATTATTTTTTCCACTATTTTGATCACCCGCGGCACATCCACTCAGGACTCCGCATCTTCCACGATCTGTCAGCGTTGCTGTGCCTCACCTTCGTTGTGTATGTGATCCAGCGTTATATCGAGCGGCAGGAATCGCTTGTCAAAACCGTTCAGCAGCAACGTGACAGCCTTCTCAAGGACGTAGAGCTGGCGGCGCAAGTTCAGCGCTTGTTTCTTCCGTTGGGCAAACCGGCCGTTTTCGGACTTGAAGTAGCCGGCCTGATGCAGCCAGCCAGGGGTGTAAGCGGCGATTACTACGACTATTTCCCAATCGACGGGCACACCACTCAATTCATCGTTGCCGACGCAGCCGGAAAAGGTGTCCCCGCCGCACTGTTGATGTCCGCGACGGCGGCAGCCATGCGGCTTGAGGCGAACCATGATCGAAGCATGCTGGAGCAGGTGGAACGCTTGAACACGAGAATCCACTCCGTGTCGGCCTCCGACCGCTACGTGACACTGCTCGTCGCTGAGATCGACGCCCAAAAGCGGACGCTTCGCTACGTCAACTGTGGCCACAATCCCGCCCTTCTGTTTCGAGCAAAGACCGGCACCGTCTCGCTTTTGAACTCATCGTGTCCGCCGATCGGACTATCTCCGGAACAGATTTGTGAACAGGCGGCGGAAGACCTCGTGACCGGAGATGTGTTGGTTTTCTATACCGATGGCGTCACCGAAGCAGAGAACCGGCTTGAAGAGGAATTCGGCTTGGAGCGCCTTTCCGCGACCGTGCGCAGCGGCTCTTCGCTCTCCGCCGAGGACCTGATGACCAATATCTATAATGCCGCGGCGGATTTTTGCGACGATAACCTGGAAGACGATGTCACCATTCTCGTCGTCAAATGTAATTTTGAGGGTTCTCCGGTCTTGACTTCATAACTCATGTTACGGAGAAAAACGGGCGCCACCAGCGTGCCGCCCATGCTTCTCGCCCCGATTCCTTCTCTCGCCCGGGACGTCGATCTCCATAGGGAAAGAGCCCGTTGGCAGCACGCTGACGCGCATGCAATTCCTCGCACCTTCCGCAGGTTACTCCATTCGGCACTAGGCGCCGATATAGCGGGGCCCGCCGGGTCTCGAAGATAGCGGTGTCTTGTCAGGCTTCGGAAGCGGAGATTTTAAATCCAGGTTCGCCAGGTGATAAATCACGTCGGTCCCCGAGTTGCAATTTGCCGAGAATATTCGAGACGTGAAACTTTACCGTGCGTTCCGAAATGCCGATGGCGCTGGAAATCTCTTTGTTGGTTAAACGGCGCATGAGCAATTGAAGGATTTCCGCCTCTCGAGCAGTTAGAAAATGGCCATGCAGAAGCTGCGCATCCAGCAGGGCTTTGGCATGCTTGACGAAGGCCAGCAGGACTTCGGGAGGGACCCACAGCTGGCCTTTGAGGATGCTGCGAATGGCCTGGGACATTTCTTTCTGCCAGGTCTTGTGCAGTTCCACGAAACCGTCAATGCCCCAGCTAAAGAGGCGTATTTTCTCGGCATGACGGTCGTCGCGCGGAGGAAGAAGCGCGAGGAACTTGCTGCCAGGCGCAGCGGCGCGGCAGCGTCCCGCGAGCGGCCCCAAGTCGGTCTTCAGGGAACACGCGTCCAGAACGAAAAGCCTGGGAGAATCACTCTGAGTGATGGCTTCCGCCTCATTAAATGCGGAAGGGAGGACACGAACAGGAAGATCCTTTGCGTGAGTGATGATTCCACTGACTGCGCGGATAAGCAGTGGATGCGAACTCACAATCTGGATTGCGATAGTCACTCGCGTTACGTCCTACGGTCGCACAGCATAACTCCCTAGATCAGCGAAGCGATAGTGTTTCGCTGCAATGTCAGAGGTCTGGTCCACCACGAGCAGCCGAACGGTTCGATCAGCATGGACTCGTTTCTAAGTCTTTCGTCGGACCCGGGCTCGGCAGGCAAGAAGGTACTCCAATGCCAAGACGGAGTCACCTGTCCGACTGTACAGTTGCAGAACAGCGACTAATTGGCACTGAAGATACGTACAATACCATAATGTCCGATGCGATGTTCTCAATGCCGGACTGGTGCCCTGGCTTGGAGTTCATAAGCAACGGTTTATTTTCCCAAAAAGCTGCTGTTTCTTTACTCTTAGCGCGTCTTTTCCCTTGGAAATTGTCAAATCTGCCGGCACTCCCGGTTATTTGTTTTTCGTTCGCTGTACTTCGGATGGTCTTACCAGGGACAGGAAAAATGACACCACAAACTCCCGCGTGGGCCGTTGTGCCTCGGCCCATGAAGGCCTAGCTTCTCGCCCACCCAGTAAGGCACAAAGTGGCGGTGTGTGTTCCGCATCGGCCACCTAGTTGAACGAAGAGAGGCTGGCGCTTATGGTGTCGGCCTACCTAGTCGCCGCGACTTCTGACGGCCACCACGATGTTTGTAGCCGGAAGCGGTCGAGCACTTGTGTCTACGGTCGGAGTGCGAACGGCAGAGCAAATCTGATCCCTGCCGGAGGCTGACTTGAAGACCGACTTCATAAAGGAGATTGTGGATGAAGAAAGCTAGGCTCGCTTTTCTTGTCTCATTTTTGGCGCTGCCGTTCTTCCCAGGAAGGGTGCTTGCCCAAACAGATCCCGGAGTTCAGCGTGCAAACCGCGGCACAGGAAAGACGCTGAGTTCGGCTGCGGATACAACGAATTTCACGGACTTTTTTCTGGACGGTCTCAAGCGGTTCCAGGACGTCGAGTCGGTTTCCAACAGCCCGACCAACAACAACGGTCTGGGGCCGCGGTTTAACTCCGTTAGCTGCAGTTCATGTCACGCGCAACCAACGGTCGGCGGGAGCGGCGCTACCATGAATCCCCAATTCGCGTTCGCTGGCTCCTCGGTGGCACCTAATGACACCACCCCGTCCTTTATCACAGCCACGGGCCCGACTCGGGAAGCCCGCTTTCCGTTCTTTTTCGCTCCGGACGGCTCGGCCAACCTCAGCGCTCCCAATGGTGGGGTGGAAGACCTGTTCACGGTCTCCGGTCGGACCGACGCTGGCAGTTGCAGCTTGCCGCAGCCGAGCTTTGCCGCGGCTCAGTCTGCCAACAACATAATCTTCCGCATCCCCACTCCCGTCTTTGGCGCCGGCCTCATCGAGAACCTGGATGACTCCACGCTGCTGAACAACCAAGCCGCCAATGCGAATAACAACCTTGGAATTTCCGGCGCTTTTAACCGCAACGGCAACGATGGCACCATCACGCGCTTCGGCTGGAAGGCACAGAACAAGTCGCTGCAGATCTTTGCCGGCGAGGCCTACAACGTGGAGATGGGCATCAGCAACGAACTGTTCAGCCAAGACCGTCCACTTCCTGGTGAGGACCAGCATGGACGGGGACTGCCGCCGAACTGCCTGAACCTCACCACCACCGGCTACCCGGAAGACCAATCCAACCCAGGAGCGTCAGGGCCAACGGCGGCGAACGCAGCGGTTCTCGATGACGTCTCCGCGTTTGCCAACTTCATGCGGTTACTAGCCCCGCCGCCCCCCGGTGGCGTTGTGCTCAATGGATTGCCTGTTAGCGCAAACTCGATCGCCAATGGCAAGGCTTTGTTCAGCGCTATCGGCTGCGCGACCTGCCACAATGCGACGATAAACTCGACCCAACCGTCGACCTTCAGCAGCGTTGGTTTGAGCAAACAGCCGGTGAACGCGTTCTCGGATATCGAACTCCATCACATGGGCACCGGCCTGGCGGACAACGTCTCGCAGGGCGGAGCGGGCGGCGACCAGTTCCGCACGGCTCCCTTGTGGGGAGTGGGACAGCGGATTTTCCTCTTGCACGATGGCCGTACCACGGACCTGCTGCAAGCCATCCAGGCCCACCAGAGCAACGGCTCGGAGGCCAATCAAGTGGAAGAGAACTTCGATGCGCTTTCACCCCAGCAGAAGCAGGACCTCCTGAACTTCCTGCGTTCACTGTAGTCGATTGCCGGGACGCTTTCTGGCGAGACACGAAAGTGTCTCGCCAGTTTTTTCATCGGGCGGGCCGGCTTAAGAGTGCTTGGACGCGAAGGAGAAATATGCATTCTGGATTTTTGTGTTGCTTGCGCGTTCTCGCCTTTTGCGTATCGCTGTCGGCGTGGGGTCAAAGCCTTGGAGCGCAAGATGCCCCCCAGAACGGCGGCGACTTTTCCACCAACACACACCCCACGGAAAAGCAAAAGGTACCGGCCGGCGTCATCCTGGTAAAAGGCGCCTGGGCGAGCGCTAGTGATTCCGCGACGCCTTTGCCGGAAGGCGGTAGCGTAACCAATAATGCGTTCAGCAACCCATATTTGGGAATGACCTACACTCTGCTTCCCGGTTGGACGGAGAAATACAAAGGGGCACCGCCGTCCGAGAGCGGTCGCTATGTTCTTGCGCAGATCGCGCCTGCGGAAACATACAAAGGATCGACTCGAGCGAGTATCTTAATCACGGCTCAGGATATGTTTTTCACGCTTACTCCCGCCACCAACGCGCTGGAGCTGATCAATTACACCAAGGACAGTCTGAATGCGGCCTACAAAGTGGAACAGCCGCCGACGCCAGTCACCATCGCCGGCCATTCCTTCGTTCGTTTTAACTATGCTTCGCCCGTTGCCGAACTGCACTGGCACGTCCTGGCCACTCAAATCCGTTGCCATACGGTTCAGTTCGTCTTCACCAGCCGCGACACAAAGCTCATAGAGAGCCTTATCCAGGAGATGAGCACGATGAACTTGCCTCAAGAGGCGGGAGTCATTTCCGGGACGGGCGGCGGCGACGTCCCGTTGTGCATCAAGGACTACGCACGCGACCAGAACCTCATCGAGAGACAAGATCCGGTTTTCACGGAGCGCCGATTCAACGCCGTTCCCGTGCGGATCATCATTGATAAAGAAGGCAGGGTTAAGCACATTCATTTTCTCAGTGCCTTTCCCGACCAGTCAAAAGCCATTGCCGATGCATTGTTGCAATGGAGGTTTAGGCCTTACCTGCGCGATGGACAGCCTGTCGAGGTGGAAACCGGCATCCTATTTGGATATAGGCCACGCCAGGTGACATCCCCGGCTACGGGTGCGGTAAGCGAATGATAGGGACTCGTCCGTACCGCAAGGGATCTGGTCTGCGAGTCACCATTCTCGTCCTGCTTTCGGCTGTTCCTTTTTCGGCTGCAGCCCGGGACGCAAACGACATCACCGGTTCTGCGCGCAATGAGAGCCGCGGGCAGGCCGCTGTGGGCGATAGGGTGATCCTAATTCGGCTGGATCGAGGAATGGAGGAAGAGTCGCAAGCGAGAACCGGTCAACAGGGAGCATTTAGACTCCACGCCAGGTACGCCGGGAAAGCGTACTTGGTGCGCGTGGTTCACGAAGGGGTCTCCTACGATCAGCGTGCCTACCCTGGCGACGATCTGTCCATCCAAGTATTCGATGCGGCGCCCAGAGCGCCGCGTGTCAGCGCAAGTATCGAGATTCTCCGCGCCGGAACCAACGGGAACCTCCTGCACGTCAGCGACATGTACGCGCTCAAGAACGAATCCAGCCCGCCGGTGACGCAGGTGGGTGGACACACGTTTGACGTTTATGTGCCGGGGAATGCCAGGATGGATTCTGTGCTGGCGGCGGGTCCGGCGAAGATTGGCGTCTTGATCCCGGCAAGCGCCGTGCCCGGTGAGCCTGGGCATTACACGGTGAGCTTTCCCTTGCGGCCGGGAGAAACGAAATTTGCGTTCAACTATGACCTGCCCTACGAGGGCCATGCCGTATTCGAAACCAGGCTTGCGTATCCTCTCGAGCAGTTGGCGGTCATGATTCCGCCGAGCATGAAATTCTCGTCTCGCTCAAGTGCTTTTGCTCTCCTTCCTATCGGTCGCAGCGACTATCAAGTCCAGACAGCCAACCAACTAAAAGCAGGGGAGGGCCCAGGGTTTGAAGTATCTGGAACCGGGGTGATGCCACTTCTTGGAGATCAAGCCAGATCCCAGGCGGGGACACCGCCGTTGACCACTCCCAGGCCGACAGCACCCCACTCAGATCGGGTCCTTTCCTCTTTCGTGCGCGTTGATCCACAACTGCAGCAAGCCTACTCACGTTCACAATCGCTAGTGCTTGGCGGACTTACTGCTGTCCTTCTTGGTGTGTGCGCACTGCTGGTTTGGCGAGCGCGAAAAACTCGCAGAACCTATACCGTAAGGACGACGGGGATTCCACCCCTCCCGAATGTCAGCGTCCCAACGGCTGGCAAACACAGGGCCTAAGGTAAGGCGCCCGGGCCCGCGGGAATCGGAGAGCGGCTTGCACGGAGATCGGATGAGCGAAGAGCGAGTTGGCGTTGCTGGTTTGCGATGGCTGGCCAGGTTGCTGCGGGGATGCTGAAGAACGCGGTGACCACTTGCGGATCGAACTGTGTGCCCGAACAGTCGCGGATGATCTGGAGGCCAGACTCGAACGAGGACGCGAGACGATAGGGCCGGTCTGAGGTAATGGCATCGAAAGAATCAGCGACGGCGAAGATCCGGGCGCTCGGAAGAATTTCGTCGCCTTTGAGGCCGCGGGGGTAGCCGCCGCCATTGTGGCGCTCGTGATGAGTCAGCACGAGTTCGGCAGCGTCGCTGAGAAAGGCTATGTCTTTGACGAGTTCGAAGCCGATCTGTGCGTGGCGCTGCATGCATTTTCGTTCGTCCGATGTGAGCGGCCCGGGCTTGAGGAGGATGGCGTCGGGGATTCCGAGCTTGCCGATATCGTGAAGGTGGGCGCCGCGGGCTAGACTTCCCAACTGTTCCTCAGACCAGGCCATCGCCCGGGCAATCTCGATCGAGTATAGGCAGACGCGCTGGGAGTGGCCGGCAGTTTCCGTGTCGCGGAGATCGATCGCCCGACCGAGGGCTTCGAGGGTGTCTTCATAGCTGCGCTCAATCTGTTGGAGCGCGTGGCTCAGCTGTCCTGTGCGTTCGGCAACCATTTCTTCAAGATGCTGGCGATAGTCTTCGACTTGCTGTTCGAGATAGTGCTTATGAAGGGCTCTCTCCAGGCTTGCAAGGACGGCACTTTCCAGAAGAGGTTTGACGAGATAGTCGTCGGCGCCGGAGCGCATCGCTTGAACACCGACTTCCACATCGTCCAACCCGGTGGTGACCAGGAACGCAACGTGAGGGTAGGAACGGCGAACCTCGGCGAGGAGCTCGAGGCCGCTGATGCCAGGCATTTGAAGATCGGAGATTACGGCATCGAATGGCTCGCGCTGCAAAGCTACCAGAGCTTCTTCGCCGTTCGTGGCCGTGCTGCAGCAGTAAGATGGGGGCCGCAACATGATGGCAAGAAGTTTCGAGGCTGCGCGTTCGTCGTCGACGGCGAGAACACGTACAACGGCGGAGCGATCGCTTGTATCAGCACCGACGATGGACTCCTCCTGCTGGGGACGAGGGGCGTTGGCATTTGCCATGGAAGAATTCCGCATCGAGCTTTAATTGAGCACCCAGGCCCCCGTTTTCTCCATGAAGAGGAAGCCATAGTGGCGAAGGGGCGCGGCCTTTGTGTCGGAATGAACGAGCTTGGCCTTGCCCACGTGATGGGGCCCCGAAAGATACACGTCGACCATGGTGCCGACTGCCATCTCGGTGCTGGAGGTGCAGAGAAAGCCGCTGAGACTCACGTTCTCGGTAATCGTTTCCTGGTCAACCTTGTTGCCCTGAGCGTCCGTGCGGCGCAGCATGAGCGGTACACGCAGACGGACACGGACTTCGGAGCGCGGCACAAAGCGGCGGGCCTTGGTGAGCTGGCTGAGGCAGGCCCGCAGGGCGTCGAAGTCTATGGGCTTTTCGAAATAGGCGAAGGCGCCAAGTTGTTTGCAGTGTTCCTTGGTTTGTCCGCCGGCCTCTCCGCTGACGATAATCACGGGGATCTTTTGCGTGTGGCTGAAGGACGTAAAGGTCTGAAGGAGTTCATAGCCGGAATAGTTGGGCATGCGAAGATCCAACAAAATGGCGTCAGGCTTATGTTCGAGGGCCAGCGCCAGGCCTTCTTGAGGCTCGCCGGAGTCGACGATCTCAAAGGTCTCGCTCAACTCTAGACGCATCAAGCGGCGCAAGGCTTCGTCGTCGTCCACAATCAACAACTTGTCCATCGCGAAGTTCCCCTTATCGGCCCGGGCGGATGCCGCTTTCCACAAGTTCGTTCACAGAATTTGAGGCGGCCGCCGGTTTCTTCCCCTCATCAAGCACGTCGCGGATCTTGCGGATAAGAACCTCTTCTATGAACGGCTTGTGTATGAGGTGGGTTCCGGCGTCGAGAACTCCGTGCCCCGCGATGAAGCTGTCGGTATAGCCGGACATGTAGAGGACCTTCATCCCCGGCTGACGCGGCAACAAGCTCTCCGCCAAGACGCGGCCATTTATGCCGGGCATGACGACATCGGTCAGCAGGAGGTCAAGGGCCTTGCCGAAGCGCGCCGCGACTACCAAAGCGTCTTCGCCACTCTCCGCGGATAGAACAAGGAATCCGCTGGATTCAAGGAAAGCCTTGGCGAGTTTTCTCAAGGGCTCGGAGTCTTCCACCAGCAGAATGGTTTCCGAGCCGCGCAGAGTATCTGTCGAATCGGGTTTCTGTTCGTCGGCCGCGGGCTGACCAGCATGCCGCGGGAGGTAGATCTGGAAGGAGGTGCCCTTGCCCAGAGCACTTTCCAGACCGATATATCCGTTGCTTTGTTTGACGATACCGTAGACGGTTGCGAGCCCGAGTCCGGTGCCCTTGCCAAGCTCCTTGGTGGTGAAGAACGGTTCAAAGATATGGGTGAGCGTTGCGGCATCCATGCCCGTGCCCGTGTCGGTGACTGCCAGGAGCACGTAACTACCGACCTTGGCGCCTGGGTGGGCCCAGACGTAAGCCTGGTCCAGCTCCACATTGGCGGTCTCGATCTTCAGCTTGCCGCCCATGGGCATGGCGTCGCGGGCATTGACGGCCAGGTTCATGATGACTTGCTCGATTTGACTCTGGTCCGCTTTCACATTGCCAAGTTTTGGATCAAGCACCATGGATACTTTGACGTCTTCGCCGAGGAGCTGAGGAAGCATCTTTTCCATGTCGGAGGCGAGCGCATTGAGGTTAAGGATGGCAGGCGTCAAGACCTGCTGCCGGCTGAATGCCAACAACTGTTTTGTCAATGAAGCGGCCCGCTGTCCCGCCTTTTCGATTTCGAGAGCATGCTCACACAGGGCGGTGTTTGTACCCAACTCCCGCTTCAGCACTCTGCTGTATCCGATAATCACGCCCAGAAGGTTGTTGAAGTCGTGCGCGATCCCTCCCGAGAGCCGCCCAATCGCTTCCATCTTTTGCGCCATGCGGAGCTGTCGTTCGAGGATCCGCTTTTCGGTGACATCCTCGGCGAGAGCGTCAAAATAGGCGATAGCGCCCTTTTCATCGTTGACGCGACGGCCGGTGCAGTGCACGGTGATGGGCGTGCCGTCCTTCCGCTTCCACTCCATTTCGACGTCCTTGATTTCTTCCGTGCGGATGAGGTGCTCGATCAGACGCTGATATTCTCCAGGGTTGCGGAAAATTTCGCTGGCCAGGTCTTTGCTGAGAAGCTCTTCCGTCACCTCATAGCCGAGCATTCTCTGCAGGGCGGGATTTACCTGCAGAAACCGGCCGGCCGTACTCGCGCGATAAATCCCGTAGGGCGCGTCTTGCACCACCGAACGAAATCCAGCTTCCGAGCGCCGGAGAGCTTCCTCCGCCCTTTTGCGTTCGGTGACGTCACGGTTGACGATGACCAGCTTTTCCGGATCCCCCCTTTCATTGCGGATGACGCTCGATGTTGATTCCAGCACCAGCCATTCACCATTCTTGTGGCGGAGACGGTACTCGAGTGTTGTCCCCATTCCGGAACGCCGCGAGTCTTCAGCGGCCTTCTGGACGCGCGCACGATCCTCGGGGTGAATCTGCTCGAACGCGGAAGAGGTTTGCAACTCCTCAGGCGAATATCCCAAGACTTTCTGATAGGAAAGGCTGTTGAAAATCCGGTTGCCGTCCATATCGACGACGGCAATCATGTCGGCGGCGTTCTCGCTGATCAGGTGAAACAGCACTTCGCGTTCGACGAGCTCGCGGCGGATGCGATGAATCAGGAGATACTGATAGATGGTGTAAAGATCGAAAAGGAAGACCAAGCCCACCAGGCCTCGCATGGCTTGCGGCAAGAAAGTCAGGGAGTAGAAGTCTTGATGAAGGTGAGCATTAGGAACGAGAAAAGAGGCCAGCCCCAAGGTGAGCAGAAGAGTGATTATGGCCGCGGCTGTCCACAGCCACCATTCCCGGCGTTCGATGCGCCGGAACGCCGCGCGCGGGTCCGGCGACCGCGCGAAACCAGGCTGCTCGAGACTCTTTGGTTGAAGCCGTTTCAAGTGTCACCGGACGAAACCCACTCTTGCCGGAAGCCCCCGGAATGTCGCGGGAGCCGAGTCTCTCAGTTCCTTGTGGGCAGCTGAACCTTCCGAACTGTTCCTGCACGAACCCATCCAAGTATGCGCTTCTTTTCCATATGCCTGGACCGCTGGTAAGCTGTTGCATTTTAAAGAAGATACCGCGTTCAGAGAATTAAGGGGAGTGGCAACGTCAGCGGGGCGTGCGCCATTATGGGCGGAACGTCTCGATTTGGAACAGGCCCTGGAAAGCAGGTGCTTCCGGGGCGGGTGACGCGCCCGGATGAGACTATGGAATCTGCTCGAGATCGCGTTTCTTTCCGTAGCGGAAGGCCAATGCCATGCCGAGGGTCATGAAGCCGACCGGTGGGATCAGCAGGACAACCACGCCCTTGCTGATGGCGCGCTGGCCGTCTTTGGAGGCTGCCTTGGCGGTGCTGTAGCACATGGAGCAGGCCTGGCTGAAGGCCGGGAGCGCGGATAGCAAAAGAACGGCGACGAGCGACGATGCGCGCAGTTTCATTTCACACCTAGAGAAAGAATGCGGAGCGCGTCCGGGAAGAAGATCATCATCAAGGCCAAGCATACCATCAGGGAGGCCATGGTGAGCCACTTCATGCGAGAGACTTCGAATTTCATGTGCATGAAATAGCCGATGATGAGTGCGGCTTTGAGCAGGGAGAGCCCCATCAAAATGCTTAGCATGCGGAGGGGTTGCATGTTTTGGTAGGTAAGGTAGACCTCTATGGCGGTCATAACCAGAAGGGCGCCCCAGACCCAGAAGAATTGAGCTTTTCTGTGGTGGCGTTGCTCTTCGGCGACCCGCGTGGCGATGGCAATTTGGTCGGGTTCCATAGGTCCAGAGCTCCTAGAGAATTTTGGCGGACATTAAATAGACCAGAGGGAAAATGAACATCCAGACCAGGTCGACGAAGTGCCAGTAAAGGCCGGCAACTTCGACGTCCGAGGAGTCATAAACTTTGGGCTTCAGCCAGAGGATTATGGTCGAGACTATCGCGGCCAGCAAGAGAACGTGGGCGGCGTAGTGAAAGGGGCTGTAGGCGGGTGTGCCGAGCCAGGCGACGAGCCAGAAGAGCAGAAGGATTGGAATGAAATAGCGGCGCAGGGCGACGATGCCCAGGTAGACGACGCCAAGCGTGACGTGCAGCATGTGCATCCCGGTGAGGCCAAAAAACGTTGCCGCAAATTGGGGAACAGTTTGCGACACGTTTACAAATTCTGCGGCCGCCTCATTTCCGTGTGGTTTCGGAAAGACCGGAAGAGTCAGGCCTTCGGCGATTAGTTTGCTCCACTCACGTCCATGGAGCAGGACGAACCCCATGCCGCAAGCCATGGTAGCGAGCAGCCAGAGGCGCTGCGATTTGGCGTTGCCTTCGGCGGAGGCGCGCACGGCCAGAACCATGGTGAGGGAACTGGTGAGGAGAAACGCGGTCATGATGGTGGCGTTTACGATGCTTTCGGAATGGAACGGCGTCGGCCAGTTGGGTGTGGAAATGCGGCCGTAGCTGTAGGCGTAAAGCAGGGCGCCGAAGGTCAGCGAGTCGGACATGAGGAACAGCCACATGCCGATCTTTTTCGAGTAGGTGCCAAAGAGCGATGGTTCGTAGACGGCCGCCGTCTCGTGCGGTAGCGTCGCTTCAGACATGCGCCTGGCCTCCTTGCGAAAGGCGGCCGATGTTGGGCCGCTCTGGACGTCGGACTAGCGTGCGAACTCCAGCAAACACAGGATATAGACCCACAAGACCGTCATGAAATGCCAATACCAGGCGGTCGCGTCGACGACAACGCCTCGCGAGGCCGCGGCTTTTCGCAAGAGAGAAGCGGCGCCTGCGGCGAGCAGTGCGAGGATGCCGCCGAACAGGTGGATGCCGTGCATGCCGGTGAGCAGATAGAAAAAGGAGCTGCTGGGGCTGGTGTCGACGTAGAAGCCGGCCGCTGCTAGTTCGCGCCAGACGAGCCATTGTCCGGCCAGGAAGCTGACGCCGAGGATGGCGGTTAGCGCCAGCCAGGGCATTCCGTCCGTTTCTGTGCTTGTAGCGGCGGGGGATTGCTTTCCGTGGGCGAGAGCAGTGCGCACGGCTTGGCGACGGGCCAGCTCCATCGTGAGGGTGCTGACCAGCAAGACGAGCGTATTCACCAGCAAAAAGTTCGGCAACCGCAACGGAAGCCAATCGCGAACGAGCGCGCCAGTACGCGGATCAAGAGTGGGAAGGCCCTGCCGCACGACGTAAGCGCTGGAATAAGAGACGAAAATCATGACGATGGCGGTCAGAGCGACGATCAGTCCGAGGCGAGCACGGCGCAAGCGCACCGCGAAATCCAGCGCATTCTGATCCGGCCGGCCGCCGCCTGCCAGAAGAACTTGGGCTGTTTTTACAGACGCGGTTGTGGTGACGGTCGCCATAGATCGCCTAGTGCGCCTTCACGGTTGCTGGATCGGTTTGCATCACAAAATCGCGAGGCGCCCCCGGGACGCTGTACTCGTAAGGTCCGTTATAAACCACCGGCACGTGTCCGCCGAAATTGTCATGCGGGGGCGGAGTTGCCGTGGTCCACTCGAGCGTGGTCGCTTCCCAGGGATTGTCGGCGGCTTTTTTGCCGAACTTCATGCTCCAGAAAAGATTGAAGAGAAAGATAAATTGTCCCGCGATGGT